>OLOE01000218.1_pt1 | contig 31270 bp, 22 predicted proteins | sample 1673201 | NCBI WGS metagenome assembly OLOE01 (sample SAMEA3136765, study PRJEB25190) | human gut metagenome | biome: human gut; feature: human-associated habitat; material: faeces | place: Austria | collected 2013
AAAATGTCCAACCTTTTTGGCTGAACCCTATTTTGAACATACTAATTGTAACATATGGGATTATACACGTATATACAATCACTGTGCGGATGTTGTGCAGATATAATGCAAGTTTTCAAATTTATATAAGTAAACTTCACGATTTGTTCTTTTACTGGAGGATTGCTCATGTTATAATACTGTATAATATATATCATTAGCCGACCGAGAATAGGCGTTAATAAAGGTATGGTAAGAGCACTTATTAAGGTCAGCAAAGAACATGTGGGGATATAGCAAGCTAAATTATACTCTGCTATGGTGTTGACTATGCGGGTATAACAGGGTATAATTCTACATAGAATAGTAACTCACAGGGGGTGTGATATGGAAGTATTTGAAATGCAGGCCCGTGCAGCAAAGTTGGAACGGCAGATTTCAATGCTGCCTGCTGGTGCCATTACAAAGAAAATGGTCAAAGGCAAGGAGTACTTCTACCACCGTTGGACGGAAGATAAGAAGCGGCGGGAAAAGTATATTCCTGCGGAAGAATTAGAGGACTTTCGTGCCAAGATTGAGCAGCGGAAAGCACTGGAGCAGGAACTGAAAGCCCTGCAAAAGAAACTGCCAAAAGCAAAACCGGTAGATACTTCTGCTTTCACCACGAACGTCCGCGTAGGAGAAATGCTGTGCTCTTTTGCGGCACCCACCCGCAATTATCGTAAGCGCGAGTGCTTTCGGCAGCTGCATGATTTTGTCTACGGCGCACCGCAGGATAAAGTGTTCATTCTCTATGGTTTGCGCCGAACAGGCAAGACTACGATGATCCGCCAGATTTTTGCAGAGATGAGCGATACAGAACTGGCTAAAGCGGCGTTCGTTCAAATCACAGCAAGGGATACACTGGCAGATGTGAACCACGACCTCAAGCTGCTGGAAGCGCAGGGCTTCCGCTATGTGTTCCTTGACGAAGTGACGCTGATGGAAGATTTTATCGAGGGCGCGGCGCTGTTCTCGGACGTGTTCGCGGCCTGCGGCATGAAAATCGTACTCTCAGGCACGGACTCGCTGGGCTTTCTCTTCACCGAGGACGAGCAACTTTACGACCGCTGTATTCTGCTGCACACGACCTTTATCCCTTATCACGAGTTTGAGTCAGTTCTCGGCATTCACGGCATCGACGAGTATATCCGCTATGGCGGCACGATGAGTCTTGGTGGCGTTCACTACAATGAAACGTCTACCTTTGCCAGCAAGAAAAGTGCTGACGAATATGTGGACACGGCTATCGCCCGCAATATTCAACATTCCCTGCGCTGCTATCAGTACGAAGGGCATTTCCGCCATCTGCGAGATTTGTACGACAAGAACGAGTTGACCAGCGCTATCAACCGTGTGGTGGAGGACATCAACCACCGATTCACGCTGGAAGTGCTGACGCAGGATTGGAGGTCACATGACCTTGGCATCTCTGCCAGCAATCTGCGCCGTGACCGTGCAAATCCCACAGATATTCTCGACCACGTTGACATTGTGGCCGTTACCGACAGCCTGCGGAAGCTGCTGGAAATCCGCAACAGGGCAGAACAGTCGGTAGAACTGGATGACGTTCACGCGGCGGAAATCAAGGAATATCTGGATTTGCTGGATTTGACGCGGGAAATCGATGTGCTGCATCTGCCGGATGTCAGCACAAAGTCCAGCCGCACGGTGATTGCACAGCCCGGTCTGCGCTACGCACAGGCGGATGCACTGATCCGTAGCCTGCTGTTGGACGAGACGTTCAGCGCACTGTCTCTGGCGGAACGTACCGCAGTGCAGGAGCGTATCCTGAACGAAATCAAGGGGCGGATGCTGGAGGATATTGTTCTGCTGGAAACTAAGCTGGCAAATCCCAAGAAGCAGGTGTTTGTCCTGCAATTCCCTGTGGGTGAATTTGATATGGTGGTATTTGACCCGGAGGCGGGCTGTTGCCGGATTTTTGAAATCAAGCACAGCGAGGAAGCTGTTCCGCAGCAGTATCGCCATCTGGTGGACGAGAAGAAATGCGCCCAGACAGAGCACCGCTATGGCCCAATCACCGGAAAATTTGTCCTCTACCGTGGGAAAAGCCAAGTGGTAGATGGGATTCAGTATCAAAATGTAGAAGAATACTTGCGCACCCTTGTGTGACAGGGATTCGCTATCGTAAGGAGGGCTGACAATGGCAAAAAATAAGGACTGTATTGCGGTGTATTCCCGAAAGTCAAAGTTTACCAGCAAGGGCGAGAGCATCGGCAACCAAGTCGAACTGAGCCGAGAATATATCCGCACCCATTATGGGGACGCCTACGCGGAGTCGATGGTCGTCTATGAAGACGAAGGCTTTTCCGGCGGCAACCTGAACCGCCCGGACTTCAAGCGGATGATGAAGGCAGCCCATGAGCACAAATTCAAGGCAATCGTCGTGTACCGCCTTGACCGTATCAGCCGCAATGTCAGCGACTTCTCTACCTTGATTGAGGAACTGAGCCGGCTGGACATTGCCTTTGTCTCCATCCGGGAGCAGTTCGACACCGGCACGCCGATGGGCCGCGCCATGATGTACATTGCTTCGGTTTTCTCGCAGCTGGAGCGTGAGACGATTGCCGAGCGCATCCGCGACAATATGCATGAACTGGCAAAGACCGGCCGCTGGCTGGGAGGAACGACCCCGACAGGGTACGCATCGGAGAGTGTCAAGCACATAACGGTGGACGGCAAATCGAAAAAAGCCTGCAAGCTGAAGTTGGTCCCGGAAGAAGCAGATACGATTCGGCTGATCTACAAGATTTTCCAAGAATCGGATTCACTAACGTACACGGAAGCAGAACTGATGAAGCGCGGTATCAAAACCAAAAACGGCAAGTATCACACGCGCTTCTCCATCAAGTCGATTCTGCAAAACCCTGTGTATGTCATAGCCGATGACGAAGTGTACAGCTACCTTGTAAATAAGGATGCAGACCTTTTCTCGGACAAAGCGGCCTTTGACGGTGTACATGGGCTGATGGTCTACAACCGTACCGATCAGGAAAAAGGACGCGCCACAAGGTATCTATCGCCGGAAGAATGGATCGTATCGGTGGGAGAGCATCCCGGCATCATTCCCGGCAGGGAGTGGATACGGATACAGGAATCCTTGCAGCGCAATAAGTCGAAAGCCTACCGCAAGCCGCGCGGCAATGAAGCGCTGCTGACGGGGCTTCTGTTCTGCCGCTGCGGCAGCCGAATGTACCCGAAGCTAAGCAAGCGCAAGACGGCAGACGGAAAACGGATTTACACCTACGTTTGCAAAATGAAGGACCGCAGTAAGCATAAGCTGTGTAATGAACGGAACGCCAACGGCAATACGCTGGACTTGGCAATCATTGAGCAAATCAAAATGATGGAGGACAATCAGGGCGCGTTCATTGCGCAGTTGGAGCAAAGCCGAAAATTCTACACAGGCAACCGCACCGACTATGAGGACCGCCTTGCAGCTGCCCGCCGCGATAAGGCCGAGGCCGAGAAGAAGGTAGAGGCGCTGGTGGACTCCCTCGCGGCTGTGGATGACAGTACGGCGAAGGGGCTTGTCATCAAGCGAATCGAGAAGCTGAGTCAGGAGTGTCGGAACATTGATTCCCGGATTCAGGAATTGGAGGGCCTGACAGAGCAGTACCACCTCAGTGACATTGAGTTTGATGTGTTCCGGCAGCTGCTGACGATGTTCAAATCCGGCATTGATACCATGACTGTGGAAGAAAAACGCACGGCGATCCGCACCCTTGTCCGCAAGGTGGTCTGGGATGGCACGAACGCCCATGTGGTGCTGTTCGGCGTGCCGGACGAGGAAATCGAGTACCAGGACCTCCCGACGGTAAGCGGCGGCAGCGACGATGAGGATGACACGGACGATTTGGAGCCGTTTGCCGATGTGGATTACGAGGACGAGGAGGATGACTCCTTGGGAAAAACGCAGCCCCTCAGCGCCGCAAAAGCGCGTTGGGGGGAGAATAGCAAATGAGCTCCGCATGGACCTGCGGCGGGGGCGGCGGACGGGAGTGACGCTGTCGCTGCAGGAGCCGCTCGAGGCGGACGGGCAGCTGACGCTGGCGGACACCCTGCCCGATGAAGCCGACATGGAGGCCGGCTGCGAGAGCCGCGCCGACGCCGCCCGGCTGCGTGCGCTGGTGGACGCTCTGCCCGCCCGGGAACGCGCTATTATGCGGCAGCGGTATGGATTTGACGGTGCGCCCAAGACCCAGCAGCAGACGGCGCAGGCGCTGCACATCAGCCGCAGTTATGTTTCGCGGCTGGAAAAGCGCGCGCTCGAGTACCTGCGTGGCCGGTGGCCGGCGGAATGACAGGAACGGCGCAAAGAGAATGCAATCAACTAAAAAATGACGGGGGGGGGGGGTACACAAATACCATTTGCGGCAAATGTGTGGCATGATGCGGCAGAACGCGCCACATATATGCCACACTTTTGTAAACTGTCGAATCTATGACATAAATCGGGAAATGCACGAAGCTGCCCGCTAAATGTGTCAGATTTGTAAAGCCGTTATAAAATAACCCAAAAAACTTGAAAAAATTTTCGGAAACTCATTGACATTTCGCTGACAAGCGGATACTATAGAAATGTAGACAATTTTTAAAGCGAGGTATACCAACGTGCATCTGACAAAAAGCGAACAACAGATCATGGAAATTTTTTGGCAGGCGGATCACGCGATGGCACAGACGGAAGTCGTGAAAACCTGTGTTGACCGTAAATGGAAGGAACGCTCGATTTTCTCGATGCTGAACAGCCTGATGGAGAAGGGTGTTCTGCGGGAGGTTGGCTTCGTGCGCAGCGGTAAGACCTATGCCCGCACGTTTGAGCCTGCCATGTCCCACGCTGAGTACCTGGCCTCGGTCATTGCAGAGCAGCTGCCCGCGAAGCAGCTGCCCGAGCTGATTGCGGCCCTGATGCAGAAGGTGGAAACGACCCCTGCCATCCAGAAGGAAATGCGTGCCGCCCTGCGTGAAAACGCACAGTAATCAATGATTTGTTCAAAAAAGCACCGCCGACCCGTGACCCGGATCGGCGGTGTTCTTTATTAGGAAGGATGGCTCTGCAGGGGCGAACTTTTCGTTCGCCCGCTGGCCGTATGCGGCAGGGGCAAGGTGCCCGGGCGGATATGGAATCCGTCCCTACGCTGTAGGGGACGATGCCTGCATCGGTTCGGAGGGTCTGCGGCTACCGCGTGTGCCCGGCGGGCAAACACAGCGCACCCCCCAGCCGCCTTAAAAAGCGGGCAAATTACCCCAGGATGCCGCTGTTTTTGATCGCCTGTACGGCCTCGCCGATCTTCTCAACGGGCATCGTCAGGGCAAAACGGACGTAGCCCTCGCCGCTCGGGCCAAAGCTCGAGCCGGGGGTGCAGATGACGCCGGCCTTGTCGATCAGGGCCAGGCAGAATTCCATGCTCGTCTTGTACCCGGCGGGCACCGGGGCCCAGACAAACATGCTGCCGTGGCTGTCGGGCACATTCCAGCCGATGCCGCGCAGACCGCCGCACAGGGCGTCGCGGCGGCGCTGGTACTCGCCGCACTGGCGCTGCACGCCGTCCAGCGGGCCGGTCAGGGCAGCAATGGCGACCTTCTGAATGGGCAGGAACATACCGAAATCGATCTGGGTGCGCAGCTTTTTGCAGGCGGCGATGACATCGCGCCGCCCCACCAAAAAGCTGATGCGCGCGCCCGTGACGTTGAAGCTCTTGCTCAAAGAGAAGAACTCCACCGCGCATTCCCCGGCACCCGGTGTGTTGAAGATGCTGCCGCCGTGGGCACCGTCAAAGATAATATCGCTGTAGGCGTTGTCATGTACCAGCAGAATGTCGTACTTACGGCAGAAATCAACGATTTCGGCGTAGAGCTCCGGCGTGCCGATGCTGCCCACGGGGTTGGCGGGCAGGCTGACCAGCATGAGCTTGGCCCTGCGGGCCACGTCCTCCGGGATGGAGGTGACGTCGGGCAGGAAGTGGTTCTCCTTCGTCAGCTTGTAGTACCACGGCTCGGCACCGCCCAGCTTGGAGCCGGTCATAAAGACGGGGTAGCAGGGGTCGGGCAGCAGCACCAGATCGCCGTCGTTGCAGAGCGCCAGGCCCAGATGGCCGATGCCGTCCTGGCTGCCGGAGAAGCTCATGACCTCGTCGGGGGTGATGGTGTCCACGTTAAAGCGGCGCTTGTAGTAGCCGCAGACAGCCTCCAGCATCTCGGGCAGGTCGCGCAGGCTGTACTTCCAGTTTTCGTTGTCCTGCGCGGCGTCGATGAGCGCCTGCTTCAGGTAGTCTGCCGGTGCAAAATCCGGCGTGCCGACGCTTAAATTGTAAAGATGACGGCCCTCGGCCTCCAACGCGACCTTTTTGTCGTTGAGCGCCGCGAAAATCTCCGGCCCGAACAGGTCCAGACGACGAGAAAACTCCATATCCCAAAACCTCGCTTATTGATGTAGCTTTATACAAAAAACGCACATTTTCTTGTATAAACATCCTCATTATACGCCGCCGCGCCAGCGCTTGCAAGGGGGTTATAAAAGAGGTATAATAAAAATTAAATTGAAATACGGTAGGGGCCGCATATATGCGGCCCGCAGCTGTATGGTGGGCGGACGCCTGCGGGAAGGCCGCGGGCCGGGCATGCCCGGCCCCTACCGGTGCATTACGATCAGGAGTATTATCACTATGGACAAACGCAATAAAACCGCTCTGGCTTATCTGCTTGTCGGTGTGTCGGCGGCGGGGCGCGCCCTGCTGGCTGTGCCGGAAAATGCCGCCATACAGGAGGTCTCGCTCACCGTGCTGGCCCTTGTGGGCTATCTGCTGCTGGCCTCCAAAACCAGGCTGCCTACCGTGTTCGGCGCGGCGGGGCTTGTGCTGGAGCTGATCCTCTGCGGCAGCCAGACCGGCGGGGCGTGGGCACGGCTGGCCCCGGCGCTGCGCGCGGCAGACCTGTGGCTGTTCTGGGGCGCGGCGCTCGTGCTGGTGCGGCTTGCAGGGCGGCAGCAAAGCAAAATGCCGTACATTGCCGCCGTGCCGCTGGCCGTCTACACCGTCACGCACTTTATCCCGTCGCTGACCTCTGTCGCCGCTGTCAGCTTCGTGGTGTTCAGCGTCGTCATGCTCTGGTTTGCGGCCATTATGATCCGCGCCTACAACGACGCGCGCATAAAAAAATAAGGCGATTTTGCGCAAATCTGTTCCGCGATAAAGTGACAAATACCGCAAACTGTGTTATACTAAATACAATTATAAAAATCCAGCCGGAAGGAAGGCTTTTACTATGATCCCTTTTAACGTACCGCCCTGCGTGGGCGACGAGCTCGACTACGTCAAGCAGGCCATCGACTCTCATAAAATCTGCGGCGACGGCGCCTTTACCAAGCAGTGCAACGCCTGGTTGGAGGAGCGCTTCCACGCCCAGAAGGTCCTGCTGACCACCAGCGGCACTACGGCGCTGGACATGGCCATGCTGCTGTGCGATATTCACCCCGGTGACGAGGTCATTCTGCCCAGCTACACCTTCTCCAGCACCGCCACCGCCGCTGTGCTGGCCGGGGCAAAGCTCGTCTTTGTGGACATCCGCCCCGACACGATGAACATCGACGAGACGAAGATCGAGCAGGCCATCACCGATAAGACGCGGGTCATCATCGCCATGCACTACGCCGGTGTCGCCTGTGAGATGGACACCATCATGGACATTGCCCGCCGCCATGACCTCAAGGTCGTCGAGGACGCGGCGCAGGGTGTTATGAGCAACTACAAGGGCAAGGCACTGGGCACCATCGGTGATTTCGGCTGCTACTCCTTCCACGAGACAAAGAACTACTCGATGGGCGAGGGCGGCGCACTCGTCATCAACAATCCCGCGTACAATGAGCGCGCGGAGATCCTGCGCGAGAAGGGCACGAACCGCGCCAAGTTCTTCCGCGGTCAGGTGGACAAGTACACATGGGTCGATTTTGGCGACAGCTACCTGCCCAGTGAGCTGAACGCCGCCTATCTGTGGGCGCAGCTGCTCCACGCCGACGAGATCAACGACAACCGCATGGCGACCTGGAACGCCTACCACGATGCCTTCCGGCCGCTGGCCGACGCGGGCAGGGTCGAGCTGCCCACCATCCCGGCGGACTGCGTGCACAACGCCCACATGTTCTACCTGAAATGCAGGGATCTGGAGGAGCGCACCGCGCTGATCCGCCACCTGAAGGCAAACGATATTCTGGCCGTGTTCCATTATATCCCACTGCACTCCGCCCCGGCGGGCAAGAAGTTTGGCCGCTTTGACGGCGCGGACGTCTACACTACCGCCGAGAGCGAGCGCCTCGTCCGCCTGCCGATGTACTACGGCCTGACCGAGGCAGACCGCAATAAGGTCATTGCCAAGGTCCTGGAATTTTATGCGCAGTAAGGCCCTGCCCGGCTGGGCGCACACACTCTGCACCGCTGCCGCCGCGCTGGTGTTCCTGCTGGCGTATGAACTGGTCGTCTACAGGGTGCCGGTGACGGAGATCTTCCTGCCGGTCAGCTCCTGGAGCGACGAGGTCATCTACAGCAAGCAGCTGGCCGCCGCCGTGCAGTACGGCGCGCCGCAGGGGTACTTCGGCTTCAATGAGTCGCACGCCGCCGTCGGCACCTACGCCGCGTGGGGGCCGGCGGTTTTTCTGGTCTATGCGCTGCCGGGGCTGCTTTTGCGCGGGCAGAATGCCTTTTTGTGGTGCAACCTGCTGTTCGTCGTGCTGGGCTGGACGTTTTTCGCCCGGGCCGCGCGGCTTGGCTGGAAGCGCCAGCTGGCCTTTGCTGCGGCGCTGGCCGCCATGAACGCGCCGATCCGCTATGTGTTCTCCGCCATGCAGGAGCCGCTGCACTATGCGCTCATGCTGGCGGTGCTGGGCTGCGGCATTCTGGCGCGGCGGGACAAAAGCCGCGCCGCGTGGGCGGGGCTGTGTGTGCTGTGCGCGGTTGCCACGCTCGTGCGCCCCTATGAGGCCGTGCTCTGGCTGTTCCCGCTGGCGCTGTGCCGGCAGGACCGCCGCCGCATCGCTGTCTGCGTGGCGGGCGGGGCGGTTTCCTTGGGCGGCACACTCGTGCTGATGTCCAAATTCTACGCGCCCTACTTCTTTACCAATGTCGATTTAAGCCCGCTGCAGGGGCTGGCCCGCGGGCAGGTGGTCTCCGCCGTCAGGGACGTGGCACACAAGCTGCTGGACGCCCTGCGCACCGTGGCCGAAATGCTGGCCGACCAGCTGGCAAACCGCAGCGGGGGACAGTACCTGCTGTTTTTCCTGCTGCTGGGCGTGACGCTGGTCTGCCTGATCGTGGATGCCCGCGCCGGGCGGCCCGTGTTCTGGAAGGGCTGCGCCGCCGTGACTGCGGTCATCGTCTTTCTGGCACTGCTGCTGATGTACCGCCCCGTTGAGGGCTCCCGCCATACGCTTGTACTGGATGTGCTGCTGCTGGCGGCGCTCCTTGTGGAGGACGCCCGCCCCGCCGCGGGCACGGCAGCCGCCGCGCTGGTGCTGGCCGCGCTCGGCGTGCTGAATCTGGCGGACGGCTTCACCATGCCGCGCTACAGCGCCGAATGGGACGCCGCGGTGCAGCAAATCGAGGCCGTGCTGACCGAGAGCCGGTCCGCTGTGACGAGCGCCGACCCCTGGGACAGTACCGTGGCCTACGCCTTTGGCGACCCCGTACACTGCGGCCTGCTCTACGGCGTGCCGGACGGCATGGGCATCCAGTTTGACGAGGCCGCCTACCTGACCGACCCGGCCCATGAGATTCATTCCCGCTACGTCCTGACCGCCGCCGACACCCCCACCGCCGCCCGCTTACAAGCCGATGGCTGGACGGTGCTGTACGAGAGCGACAGGGGCGTGCTGTACGAACATGGCACAATGTAGGGGCCGGGCATGCCCGGCCCGCGGCCTTCCCACAGGCGTCCGTCCTATAGCTGTGAGTCGATGCAAGCATCGCCCCCTGCACCGTAGGGGCGGATTCCATATCCGCCCGGGCCGTCTGCCCCAAACGCCGATTTTACGTTGTAGAGACTGTAGGGGCGAACATTGTTCGCCCGCCAGCCTGACGCAGCAGCGTCCTTTCGGAATGGCCCTTCCCGTGGCAAACGGGCACGGGCGGGCAATGCCCGCCCCTACAAGCAAGGTAAAAAGAGCAAGGAGAATCCTCCATGAACACACCCACTCTCCCCGTCCTGACCGGCACAGCGGTCACGCTGCGCCCCATCACCGACGCCGACACGGACCTTATCGTCAAGTGGCGCAACACGCCGTCTGTCGTGCAGAACTTCATCTTCCGCCAGACCTTCACGCCGGAGATGCACCGCAGCTGGCTGGCGACGAAGGTCGCCACCGGCCAGGTCGTGCAGTATATCATCCTCGACAACGCCGACGGCAAGCCCGTCGGGTCGGTTTATTACCGCGATATTGACAACCACAACCGCAGCGCCGAGTACGGCATCTTCATCGGTGAGGAAAGCGCCCGCGGCAAGGGCCTTGGCACCGAGACGGCCCGCCTGTTCACCGATTTTGGCTTTGCGGGGCTGCACCTGCACCGTATCAGCCTGCGCGTGCTGGCCGAAAATGCCGCCGCCCGCCGCAGCTATGAGAAGGCCGGCTTTGTGCAGGAGGGTGTTTTCCGCGATATGGAGCTGCTGGACGGAGCCTACCGCGACGTCGTCTTTATGGCCAAGCTGGCGGAGAACTGACGTGAAAAGACCGATGCAGAAAATCCGAACCTGCCTGCAAAAGACCCCCAATGCGCTGCTCTGCGCGTTGGGGGCAGTCGTGTTCCTTGCGGGCTTTTACTTTTTGTGCTACCGCACGCCGCTGAACGAGGTCTGGCTGCCCACCACGATGAACAACGACGAGGCGCTCTATAACCGCCAGGTCGTCAGCGTGCTGACCCACGGCGGCCCGCAGGGGTACTTCGGCTATCAGGAATCCACCGCGGATATTGGCCGCTACGGTACCTGGGGCCCGCTGCTGATTTGGGCCTACGCGCTGCCGGGTCTGCTGTTCGGTGCCAGCGTAAACGTCGTGCTGTGGTGCAATTTGCTGCTGATTGCCGTGGGCATCGCGGTGTTTGCCCGCTGCGCGCGGCTGAATTACTGGCAGTGCATCGCGCTGTGCGGCGCACTGTTCAGCATCATGCTGCCGCTTCGCTCCTGCGTCAGCGGCGCGTCGGAGGCCATGCACTACATGCTGGCGCTCCTCATCGTCGGCACGGCGGCGGCCCTGCACCGCGGCGGCAAGACTGGCTGGCTGATTGCCTGTGCCGCGGCCTGCGCGGTGGAAACGATCTTCCGCCCCTACGCGCTGCTGTTCTGGGTGTTCCCGCTCACGGCGGTCTGGCAGAATAAGCGCCGCCGCGCGGCCTGTTTGGGCACGGCGGCGGGCGGTTTCGCGGTTTCGCTGTTCGCCATGGCCAAGCTCGCTGCGCCCTATTTCAGCGACGGCGGCATGGACTTTGACGGCATCCGTCTGTTATTGCAGCTCCATCCCGTGGCGGCGGTCCGCTATGAGTGCGCCCGCGCCGCGGCCCTGCTGCACGCGGCCTGGCGGGACGATATTCTGCCCACACTCCACGGTGAGACGACCTACATCGGCGGCGGCTGTGTGACGTTTTTGGCCGTTGTGCTCGTCGCGGTGGTCTGCCTTGTCTGGGATAAGCACAAAGGCCGCCCGTTGGTGCTCAAGGGCTGTGCGCTGTTTTGCAGCGCGGTCATTGCTCTGGTGCTGCTGTTCATGTACAACATCGACCCGCGCCACATGATGCTGCTGGCCATCCTGCTGCTGGGGGCCGCTGTTGTCGAGGACGCCGCGCCCGCCGCTGTCTGGCTGCCGGTGCTCGTCGTCCTGCTGCTGCCGATGAACTTCCAGCGCGGCAGCCTGCCCGAGAAAAACGCCGAAATGGCCGCCCAGATGCAGACCGTCGAGGCCGCCCTGACCGCCAGCGTGCAGGATGCCGGGGCCGACCCCTGGGACCACACGCTGGCCTACGCCTATGACGACGGGGTGTTCCACGGCTATCTCTACGCCGTGCCCGCGGGTATGGGCATTGAGTTTGACAAAAACAGCTACCTCTGGGACGAGGAAAACCCGATTTCCTCCCGCTACGTGATGTGCGGCCACGACACCCGCGTTGCCGCCCGTCTGCTGGCCGAAAACTGGCAGCAGGTCGTCTCCACCGAGGATCTGGTGATCTATAAGCGCCCGTGAGCGCAGAAGGAAGTACACAGCTATGCAGAAAATATCTTACGTGATCCCGTGCTACCGCTCCCAGCACACCGTGGGCGGCGTGGTGGCGGAGATCGCCGCCACCATGCAGACCCTGCCGCAGTATGACTACGAGGTCATTCTGGTGAACGACTGCTCGCCGGATGATACCTTCGGCACGATCCGCAGCCTGGTGGCGGCGGACAGCCATGTCGTGGGCGTCGATCTGGCGAAAAACTTCGGCCAGCATGCGGCGCTGATGGCGGGCTTTCACAAGTGCAGCGGCGACATCGTCGTCTGCCTCGACGACGACGGCCAGACCCCGGCGGACGAGGTCGGCAAGCTGCTGGCAAAAATTGACGAGGGCTATGACGTCGTCTACGCCAGCTATGACACGAAGCGTCAGGCCGGCTGGCGCAACCTGGGCAGCTGGGTCAACAGCAAAATGACCGAGATCATGCTGGGCAAGCCGCCGGAGCTCGTCGTCAACAGCTACTTTGCGGCGCGCCGCTTCATTGTGGACGAGATGCTGCGCTATGAGCACTGCTACCCCTACGTCATCGGGCTGGTGCTGCGCTCCACCAAGCGCATCTGCAACGTGCCGGTGCACCACCGCGCCCGTGAGGAGGGCCGCAGCGGCTACACGCTGAGCAAGCTGCTGAATCTCTGGATGAACGGCTTTACGTCGTTTTCCGTCAAGCCGCTGCGCATTGCGACCTACATCGGCACGCTGTTTGCCGTGGCGGGCTTTCTCTACTTTATCTATATCATCATCGACCACTTTACCCGCGCGGCGGCCCCCATCGGGTGGGCGTCCACCACGGCGCTGCTGCTGCTGCTCGGCGGCATGATCCTGGTCGTACTGGGCATTATGGGTGAGTACGTGGGCCGCATCTACATGTGCGCCAACGCCGCGCCCCAGTACGTCGAGCGCGAGGTCATCCGGCATGGGGAGGACGACGCATGAAGCAGGCAAAATGGTTCCTGCTGCTGCATGTGATCCTGGGCATCTATGCGGGCAGCAGCGTGTGCAGCAAGCTGGCCGCGCAGCAGCCGTTTTTGAGCGCGGCGTTTATCGTACTGTACGGCCTGATGCTGCTGGCGCTTGTCACCTATGCGGTGGGCTGGCAGCAGGTCATTAAGCATCTGCCGCTGACGACGGCCTACGCGAACAAGGCCGTCACCGTGGTGTGGGGCATTCTGCTGGGTCTGGCCGTTTTTGGTGAGGCCGTCACGCCGCGCCGGGTCATCGGTGCGGTCATCATTATATGCGGCATCGTGCTTTTTGTACGGGCCGACAATGAGGGGGAGGGCGGCAAATGAGTCAGGCACAGCTGCCCTATGTGCTGCTGTATCTGTGCAGCACGTTCCTCTCCGCGGTCTCGCAGGTGCTTTTGAAGAAGGCCGCGCTGCGGGAGCACAAGTCGGTCTTGGCGGAGTACACCGACTGGCGGGTGATTTTAGGCTATGCCCTCTTTGTGGGCTGCACGCTCTTAACGATGCTGGCCTACAAGGGCGTACCGCTCAACGTCGGGCCTGTACTGGAAGCAACAGGCTATATTTACGTCACGATTTTTGGCGTTACGATCTTCCACGAGAAGATGAACCCCAAAAAGCTCGCCGCACTGGCGATGATTTTGGTCGGCATCCTTGTATATGCGCTGTAACTAAAAACGTCCTGCCTGCAACATTGCGCAGACAGGACGTTTTTTATTTGGGCATTTGGAATTTCTTTGGTTCTTTCTTTGCAAAGAAAGAACCTACGTACTCTCTATTACAGCCTTTCCGGTACGCGGCGCTCGCGGCGCTGCACCGGGCTTCTCTGCAAAACGGTGGCGGCATGATCCAGCAACAGCGCCAGCAGCAGGCCAAACACCACGTCAATGACACTGTGCTGCTTGAGCAGTATCGTGGACAGCGAGATCGACACACACAGCACCATGGCGGCGGGGCGCATCCAGCGGCGGCGCGGGGCATCAAAGATTGCACTGCGGTAGTACGCCAGCATCAGCGTGACCGAGTTGAACACATGGATGGACGGGCAGACGTTCATCGGCGTGTCGCTGCGGTAGATCATCCGCACAAGCTGCGCAAAAATGTCGGTGCCCGGCACGTATTTCGGGCGCAGGGCAAGACCGTTAGGCACAATGGCATAGAACAGAAGCGTCATCGTCATGCCGGTGAACAGCGGAATGCACAGCCGCCAGAAATCCTCCCGCGGGGCCTTATACAGCAGGTAAAACAGCGTAAACGGGATCCACGGAAACCACAAAATATACGGTACAATGGCATATTTGCAGAACGGGATCAAATCGTCCAGCTGGCAGTGTACCCACAGATCCGGTGTCTGGATCGTGCGCTCCAGCAGCGCAAAAAACGATAAGTAAAACAAAGCATAGAGCGCCATGAACCAGACCGGATGGCGCGAACACCAGTTACGCATACATTTACACCCTTTCGATGATGTACTATTATACGCCGCACGCGGCGCACAAAACAAGCGACAATCTGCACAATTCGCAGCTGCATTTTCGACAGGATATTGTGGAGATTTTGTCTATGCCGCCTTCTGTATACTAATACGAATGGCCGCGCGGGAATAATGCGTTACAGATGTGAAAGAGTTGTAAACAAACAAATGGCGGAGCGGTAGGGGCCGGGTATGCCCGGCCCTACAGGGCAGCAAAAAGGAGCCCGTCACGAAGGGACGAGCTCCTCGGCTTATACTGTATTTTACTCCCCCAGCACCGCGGGATGGGCGGTCGGGGTGTGCTCACTCTGGAACTTCAGCGCGGCGGCGATGAAGCCCTTGAACAGGGGGTGCGCACGGTTCGGGCGGCTCTTGAACTCGGGGTGGAACTGCGCGCCCAGATGGAAATCGCGGCCCGGGATCTCCACAGCCTCCACAAGGCGTCCGTCCGGGCTGGTACCGGCGATGACCAGACCCTTCTCCTCGAACTCGGCGCGGAACTCGTTGTTGAACTCATAGCGGTGGCGGTGGCGCTCGTCGATCTCCGTCGTGCCGTAGCAGTCGGCCATCTTCGTGCCCGGCGTGATGACGCAGGGGTACTTGCCCAGACGCATCGTGCCGCCCTTCGTCTCAACGCCCTGCTGGTCCGGCATCAGGTCAATGACGTTGTGCTGGCCCTCGGGCGTAAATTCGCTGGAATTGGCGTCGGCGTAGCCCAGCACGTTGCGGGCGTACTCCATGACCATGATCTGCATGCCCAGGCAGATGCCGAAATAGGGCACGTGGTTCTCACGCGCGTACTGTGCAGCCTGGATCATGCCCTCGATGCCGCGGTCACCAAAGCCGCCCGGCACAATGATGCCGTCCACGTCGCCCAGCTCGTCGGCGCAGCAGTCCTGGTCGACGAGATGCTCACTGTCCACCCACTTGATCTCGACCTTGCTCTCGTTCTCAAAGCCCGCGTGGTACAGGCTCTCCATGACGCTCAAATAAGCGTCGTGCAGCTTGACATACTTGCCGACCAGCGCAATCGTGCAGGTCTTGCTGCGGGTCGCAATGCGGCTGATGAGCGCCTTCCACTCGGTCAGATCGCTCGGCGGGGTCTGCAGGTGCAGCTGGCGGGCCACGACGTTCGTCAGACCGGCGGATTCCAGCATCAGCGGGCACTCGTACAGGCTCGGCATCGTCAGGTTTTCAATGACGCAGTCGGGGCGCACGTTGCAGAACATGCTGATCTTGCGCTTGATGTCGTTGCCTACAGGGCCGTCGGCGCGCAGGACGATGATGTTCGGCGCAATGCCCATGCCCTGCAGTTCCTTGCAGGAGTGCTGCGCGGGCTTGGACTTGTATTCGTCGGAGCCGGAGATGTAGGGCACCAGTACGACATGGATATAGCAGCAGTTCTCGGGGCCCTGCTCCAGACCGACCTGACGGATGGCCTCCAGGAAGGGCTGGCTCTCAATGTCGCCGGTGGTGCCGCCGATCTCGGTGATGACGACGTCCGCCTCGGTGCTCTTGGCCAGATTATAGATGTAGCTCTTGATCTCGTTGGTGATGTGGGGGATGATCTGCACGGTCTGGCCCAGATAAGCGCCCTGACGTTCCTTGTTCAGGACGTTCCAGTAGACCTTGCCGGTGGTCAGGTTTGAGTATTTGTTCAGGTTTTCGTCGATGAAACGCTCATAATGGCCGAGGTCGAGGTCTGTCTCGGTGCCGTCGTCGGTCACGAACACCTCGCCGTGCTGCAGCGGGCTCATCGTGCCCGGGTCAACGTTGATGTAGGGGTCCAGCTTCTGGCTGGCCACCTTCAGTCCGCGGGTCTTGAGCAGACGTCCCAGGCTGGCCGCTGTGATGCCCTTGCCCAGGCCCGACACAACGCCGCCGGTCACAAAAATATACTTCGTTGCCATAATTCACCCTCCATGTCGGCGGATGCCAAACAACAGCGCCCGCCATATCCCAAAAAATTATCCTTTCCATTATACATCGGAAAAAACAGCTTTTGCAATATGGCGGGCATATTTTCTTTATTAAATTTGCAAAAAGTGGGTTTTACTTTGGATTCTTCAGCGCGCGTTCGTGTACTTCAGGATCTCGCCGATCAGCACCTTCATGTCCAGCGGCTTGCCCACGTGGCTGTTCATGCCCGCGTCCAGGCAGGCCTTCACGTCGTCGGCAAAGACATTGGCCGTCATGGCGATGATGGGCGTGCCCTCGCCGGGCCCCTTGCCCTCAAACGCCCGAATGCACCGGGTAGCCTCCAGTCCGTTCATCTCGGGCATCATGACGTCCATCAGAATCGCGTCATAGGTGCGCGGCGCTGCGTTCTGGATGGCCTCCAGCGCCAGTCTGCCGTTCTCAACGGCGGTGATGCTGGCACCCTGCTCCTCCAGCAGGGTTGTGGCGATCTCACTGTTCAGCTCGTTATCCTCGGCCAGCAGCAGGTGCAGACCGGCCAGCGGCAGCACAGTTTCCGCTGCCGCGGGGGCAGCCGCGGCAGTCTCTGCCCCCGCGGCGGGGGCATCGTCCCAACTGCTGCCGGATGCGGCTGCCGATGCGGCATGCCGCACGACCACGGACGGCTCGGCCTTGGTCGGTGTGCCCAAGGGCAGCGACAGCCGCACAATGAAGGTCGAACCCTTGCCGGGCTCACTCTCGACATCGAGCGAGCCGTGCATCTGGTCAACGAGCTTCTTTGTGATGGCCATGCCCAGACCCGTGCCCTTGTAGTGGGTGCGGCTCGAGCGCTGCTCCTGCGTGAACGGCTCAAAAATATGCTGCAGGAATTCCTCACTCATACCGATGCCGTTGTCCTTGATCTCCATCCGCAGGTGGACAAGACCTTCTTCAAACAGCGTTTCCTTGGCGCGGAAGTTGATCTCGCCGCCGTCGGGCGTGTACTTCACGGCGTTGGAAAGAATGTTGATAAGCACCTGCCGGATATGCAGCTCACTGCCGATCAGGTACGGGTGCCAGAACGGGCCGATCTGCTTTGTGAAGGTCATGTGCCGGTCCACGATCTGGCCCTCCACGATGGAGCAGCAGGAATCCAGCAGCGCCCGCAGATCAAACGATGTGTCCAGCATCTGCATATTGCCGGATTCGATTTTGGTCATGTCCAGCACGTCGTTGATGAGGGAGAGCAGGTGGGACGCCGCACCGCGCATCTTGGTCATGCAGTCCCGCACGCGGGCCTTGTTGTCAAAGTTGTCCTCGGCAATGTCCAGCATACCCATAATGCCGTTGATGGGCGTGCGGATGTCGTGGGACATGTTGGACAGGAACTCCGTCTTGGCGACGCTGGCCTCCTCGGCCTTGCGCAGGGCTTTTTCAGTCTCGGCGCGGAACCGTTGGGCGCGGATGACCAGTGCGATGCAGACCGCGGTAACCAGAACGCACAGGCAGGTCAGCACGATAATGGCCGGGTACTGATAGGCCAGCCGCGTCAGGGAGAACGGCTGCTGCCCCAGGTTGACGTAGGCGTTGGTGATGGTGCTGATCTCGGCGCGGGTCAGGCTGTCGATGCTCTTGTTCAGCACAGTGCGCAGCAGCACATCGTAGTCCTGCCGGACGCCGATGCAGAAATTGCGCTGCTCGCCGCTCAGCATCGAGCGCAGCTCGTTGCGCGTGTCGTCAAAGACCGTGCGCTCGGCCTGGTAGGTGTAGGTATAATAGGCATCGACGGTCCCGGTGCGCACGGCAGCCAGGCAGTCATCAAAGGAATCCAGGTGTTCTACATGAGCCGTGTCGCTCAGGCCGGGCATTTCCAGCGCGGAGGGGGAAAAATCGTATGCGACAGCGACTTTGTTCAGCGCGCCGTTGTGGCGGCGCAGCAGCACCCAGGAAAACTCCGCCGACAGATAGCTGTCGGTCAGCTTGTAGCCGTAGTTCTCCGCCTGGGACATGTCGTCGGTCAGGTCAATGACAAAATCCGCCTGCCCGTCCGCCAGCATGGCCTTGTACTCGCTGCGGTCCGCGGGCTTCAGAAATTTGTAGCGCAGCCGCGCCCGGCCTGCTGCCGTTTGGAAAATATCCACCATGATGCCGGTGGGCATGCCGTCCGGCGTCATGTAGGAGTAAGGGTAGCGGTCCGGGTTGACAAGTACCGTGAACGCCGTGTCTGCGTCGTTGCAGGCGATGACATAGTTTTCCTCGGCGTCGGTTAGGTAAATTTTGCTGCTGGTATGGCTGCCGGTGTAGTATTTGTTGAACAGGGTCGTGCGCCAGCTGGGGTCGTTGCGGTTGATTTTGCTGATGGCATCGTTGACCAGCTGCTGGGTGACGGTGTCATCCTTGCGCATGGCCATGTAAATGCTCTGCTCGTCGAAGGTGTCAATGATCCATTCGTTCTTCGTCTCGCGCAGCCGGTTGGAGGCTGCGGCGGTGATCTCCCCGCTGCGCAATGCACGGGACAGCTCCTCGTCGGTGTCATAGTACACCGGGGTGTAGCGGAAACCGTGCTCCTCGGCGTAGGCTAGAAAGCTCTCATTGCGGCCATTGCCGCTGCGGCTCATGCCGACAGTCATGCCGTCGAAGGTGTCGTAGTCGCCGGCCACAATGCTGCGGTTGCCGGCTTTGACGGTCAGCATCGTTGCCACCGTGCCGATGGGCTCGGCGGAAAAGGCAAACTGCTCGTCGCGCTCCGCGGTCCTTCGCAGCACCGGGATCAGGTCGATCTGCCCGGCAGCCAGCTGCTGCATGGCCTGCTGGGTGTTGCCGTTCAGGCAGGAGTATGTAAAGGTTACGTTCTCATGCTGGGCAATGTCCTGCAGCAGCTCATAGGCGTAGCCGCTGCGGCTGCCGTCTGCAGTGGTGGCCATGTAGCCGGTGTAGGGGTAGAAGCCGACGCGCAGGGTGCGCAGGGTGGTCCGGCCATCGTCCGCGGCGTGCACGGGCATGGCAAAGCCAAGCAGAACGCTGACAGCCAGGCTGAACAACAGCAGCATGGCTGCCCCGCGTCTGCTTACGCCGGGATTCTCCTTCTTATTCATCGAAAACAGCTCCGGTCTTTTTAGTGCGGCAGCCGGGCAGGGATGCAGGACCCGCTGCGCCGCACGTATATTTTGCAGGCATGGCCCGGGCAGCTTCGGTGTCGTCCGCCGCGGGCATCATCTCGGATGTTTTTACAGCTCCCGGATCGCGGCCAGCACTTCCTCATGCGCGGCCACCACCGGCGGCCAGAGGCTGGCATCCTCCAGCGGCTTCGGGCCGCGGACTGCGTCGCAGAGCGTGGCGGCGGTCTTATACAGGCGGTCCATGCCAAGGTTCTGGGCCACGCCCTTCAGCGTGTGGCTGGCACGGAAGGCCAGCTCCCAGTCCTGAGCGGCCAGCGCGTCCTTCAGCTGGTTGAAGCTGGGGTCGCCGGGGTATTTCAGCACAAACTTTTTGATGAGTGCCTCGCTGGGCAGTCGGCTGATGGTTGCCTTGTAATCGCCGCCGATGCGGTCATAAAATTCCTGCAATGTCATAGGGGACCTTCTTCTTTCTTACAATTTATCGGATTCCTGATTTGGCTTTGGTTTTTCTGCTTCTTCTGCGGAAAATGCTGCGGTGATACATTTGTTCCGGCACTCCTTGGCCTGATACAGCAGCTTGTCCGCCTGACGGATGCCGGGGTCAAGGGTGCAGGCACCGTACACACCGCCGATGCTGACCGTCAGATGCAGGTCGGGGTATTCGATCATGTGCAGCGCCTGCACCGTCGCGCGGATCTGCTCAAGCCGCTTTATAAAGACATGCTCCGGGATATGCGGGAAAATCAGCAAAAACTCGTCGCCGCCGTACCGCACCAGTGCATCGTTGCGGTTGCGCACGCAGGCCGTTACCGCACTCACCAGAATGCGCAGCGCGTCGTCACCGGCCTGATGGCCGTAGACGTCGTTGATCTGCTTGAACTGGTCAAGGTCCAGCATGGCTATGGCATCCACTTCCATGAGCTTCCGCAGCTGCTTCTCAAAGAAGCGGCGGTTATAGGCGTTGGTCAGGACATCATGGTAGAGGTCATGATGGTAGTCAAAAAACTGCTCTGCAGGGTCGGCCTGCCCGGCAGCGCCGATATACGTGGGTACGCTGTCATCGCTCCACAGGGAGCACAGGCGCACGTGATGCCAGCGAAGCTCGCCGTCAACGGGCAGCAGCATCGAAAGCTCGGTGTAGGGGTGCTCTGCGCTGGTGGCGCGCAGCGCCTTCTGGATGCGCGCAATATCCGCAAGGGCAAACCCGGTTTCCTCGACTTCATCGGGCAGGAGCAGATCCTTGGGCACGCCCATGTGCTCCGCCGCCCACGCCGAGAAGGAAAGATGACCGGTGGGCTCGTCATAGTCAAACTGTATGCAGCGGACGCTTTGGTTGAAGAACCGACCCTTCTGCTGCAGACGGGACAGCGACTGCACGATATGATTCTGCCCGGGCAGTGCGTTCTCCCGCAGGAGGGCATCGGATATATGCTGTGCATCTGCCAGACGGTGCAGCTGGCTGCCGGTGTCCGAAGCAATGCTCAGCTCGGCATGCAGCTGCGCGCCGCACTCGGTCAGGCATTCCAGCAGCAGCGGGTTGAACTGCCCGCACTCCCCGTTCAGGATCATCTTCACCGCGGTGTCGTGGTCGAACGCTTTTTTGTAGCAGCGCTCGCTCGTCAATGCGTCGTATACATCGGCCATAGACACGACCTGCGCGGCGATGGGGATCTGCTCACCTTTAAGCCCGTCCGGGTAGCCGCGCCCGTCCCAGCGCTCATGATGCCAGCGGCATATAGCGTAGGCCGTCTTGACAAGGTCGGACTCCTGCTGGAACGGCAGCTTTTCCAGAATCTCCGAACCAATTGTGGTGTGGGTTTTCATGACCTCGAATTCTTCCTTCGTCAGCCTGCCGGGCTTGTTCAGGATGGATTCGGGAATGTTGATCTTGCCGATGTCATGCAGCGCCGAAGCGGTGCTGATGAGCGAAATATCCGCGGCGGTCAGGTGGTATTTGTCGGTTTTCTGCACAAGCGTGTGCAGCAGAATATCGGTGGCTGTCTGGATATGCAGCACGTGCATACCGCTCTCCCCGTTGCGGAACTCCACAATATGGTTCAGTATGTTGATCATCGTGGAGTTGCTTTTCTCTTTTTCATAGACCTGCTCGGACACAAGGCGGACCAGCCGCTTCTGTTTGGCGTAGAGCATCAGGGTATTGATGACGCGGCGGCGCACGACGGCCATGTCAAACGGGCGGCTGATATAGTCGGTAGCGCCCAGATCATAGGCACGCTCGACGTAGCTGGACGCATTCTCCGCCGAAATCATGATGACGGGGACCTCGTCGATCCAGTGGTATTTGTTCATCATGGCCAGCACTTCAAAGCCGTCCATCTCGGGCATCATAATATCAAGCAAAAGCAGGTCGATGTCCGTCGCGGACTGCAAAATGGCCACAGCCTGTCTGCCGTTTTCCGCCTCCAGAATCTCATAACCGTCACCCAGCATTTCCGTCAGGATGGCGCGGTTCATCGCGGAGTCGTCCGCAATCAGGATTTTCTCTTTATCACTCATGACTTCACCTATAATTACAAGCGGAGCAAACGCGCGGTAAAAATGTACATTCTCCCATACTTTATCATTATAGTATAATAGGAACTGCAAAAGCAACCAATTTGTGCAAAATAATCGAAAAATGTTCCCAAAGCGCAAAAAAAGATGGAAAAATGTGCCAAAAAGAAAAAGCCTCCCTTGTCAAAGGGAGGCTTTTGGCGTAGGGGCCGGGCATGCCCGGCCCGCAGCCTTGCGGCAGGCACACCGTACAAGGGCAGCCGCGCAAGGCCGCGGGCCGCGACATAAAAAGGCGGGTGCTCCACCTGCGTGAAGCATCCGCCTGACCCCAAAATTATTTTCTCTTTCTCTTAGCAGCCACGGCCCCAACCATGCTCACCGCTGCGGCGGCCAGTGCGGGGTAGAGCACCAGACAAAACGCCTGATACCACGTCGGCACAAAATACTGCCATACGGCGGGCAGGGTGTCGGCGGCGTTCAGCGTGATGTCGCTCATTGTCAGCGTCACGGCCTTGTTTTCCTCGGGGCTGCAGGGGTCGAGCCGCAGCGCGGCCAGACTCGTGCGCGGCAGCGTGTAGACGTACTGCCCGCTTCCCAGACTCTGCGGGAACACCCGGCGGTCCGCAGAGTAATCCTCGCCGACCTTTGTCGTGTAGTACAGGCACATTTCACGCGCCTCACCGTCAAATTCGGCGGTGTAAGAAATCGTGCGCACCACGCGGCTGCCCACGTCCTCCAAAATCATCTGCGGGTCGCCGTCCTGTGTCGTCAGCGTGCCGTCCGTGCCCTGCACAAGGCCCACCAGCTGCCAGTCGGTCACGGCCATCGTCTCCTCGGCCAGACGGCCCTGCGCCCGGGCGGCGGCGTCACTGCCAAAGTGCGCCGCGCCCAGCACCAGCCAGACAGCCAGCGCCAGCAGATACGCCGTCAGCGGCAGCGCGCCGCGGCGGGAGAACCAGTTTTTCAAAGCCTTCACTGCGCGCTCACCTCCATCGGCATCGGGGCAAAGCCCGCATCGGTCACGCGGTAGAGCAGCGTCTCGCCGCTCTGCGCCGCCGCCAGCTTGTCGGTAAACAAATCGGCGTAGCTCTGCACAAAAATATCGTCCAGCGTCTGGATGTACAGCACCGTGCAGCCGTTGCCGCGCACGATGCTGTCCAGCTCCTGTGCCGTAAAGGCGTGGTAGTAGGTGTTTTTCACACCCTCGGCGGGCTGCAATTCGGGCAGACCCAGCTCGCCGCCGCCGCCGATCATCTTCGTCTCGCCGGTGTCGGGGTCGGTGGTAACGGTGCCGGAATAGTCCACCAGAATCGGGTAAAAGTCAAACACGGCGCTGAACCAGCCCTCGCCGTTGTCGCCCTGCCCGACGTAGAACACGCGGTCATCGGGGTCTAAGTAGCTGCACACCAGCTCGGCCTCGGCGCGCTCGGCGCGGCGGTCGGTGAACTCGCTGTCGGCAAAGCCCAGCACACTCAGCTGCGGCAAAATCAGCTGGCCCTGGCGGAACAGCATCCCGCAGGCCAGCGCCAGCACAAACAACTCAAACACAGCGTGCGGCTGGCGGCGGACCGCAGTAAAAACTGCTGTCGGGCCGTCGGCCCCGCCCTTGACTGTGATCTGCGGCAGCAGCGCCACCGACAGGCACCCCAGCGCAAGGATGAACCAGCCGATGTAATAGCTGTAAATGTAACGGTTGTAGTCGGTCAGCTGCTCGGCCTGAAAGGTCTTGAAGATAAAGCCGTAGCTCAGCGCCAGCATGAGGTTGTAGCCCAAAAAGCAGACGCCGGACAGCGCACCGATGACCGCGATGCGTGCCTTGAGCCGCCGCGACGCTGCAGCCAGGATCGCCACGGCAAACACGATGGCAATCAGCGCGACCACATTGCGGCCCTGCCCGATCATGCTCAGCTTGCCGTCGCTCGTCCAGAACTGGTGGCCCATGTCGGCCATCGCAGTGCGGAACTGTGCCTCACGCTCGGCGTAAAAGCCCTCCACCGGCTGCCCCAGCAGAATTTTAATGCCGTTGACCACGACGGCGGACAGCGGGGCGCTCGTCTCGCCGACGCCGGAATCACTGGCGCTGCGGCTGACGAGCCAGCCGACATAGCGCACATTCCACAGATAGTAAATTGCCATCGGCGCGGCAAAGCAGGCAACGCTGAACCCGGTGCGGGGGAGCAGACCGGCCTTGAAATCGCCGTCGTCGGCAAACAGCCACTCGTCCACAGCCACCAGCCCCGCCGCCACCAGCGCCAATACAAACGTATTGGCCTTGATGTTGGCAGACAGCGCCAGAATCGGCAGTACGGCCCACTTGGGGGCTGAATTTTGGCGCAGCGCCAGCCACGCGGCCACCGCGCCGCCGAACACCAGCCCCGCAGGCACGTCGCCGTAGCTGGTCATGTAGGTGGTCGTCAGGTAGATCGTGTGGTTGTAGTTCGTGAAGAAGAACGGCACGCACCACAGCACGGCGGCCATCGGCACGGCCACGCGCCATTTTTCCCGCGGGATGGCCCCCACAACGGCGGCAAACACGGAAAAATACAAAATGTCATAACCGACGTAAATTTTCCAATCTGCATAATCGCCGAAAAACTGGAAGAAATACGCCAGCAGCGGCAGGCCGGGGTTCTGGGTCGCGGCCCAGGGCGTGCCCAGCTCGGCGGTGGCGTACAGGCTGTCGTTGACCTTCGTGATCTTGACCGCCGTTGCCCACAGGCTCAGCTCGTCAAAGTCCGTCGCCATAGGCTGCCGCACAAAAAAGTAGACCGTGAATGCCAGCGCCATGCCCCAGAACAGCACCGCCCCCGGTGTAACCAGGCGGCGGTAGGCCGGGCGCTGGCCTTTGTGGGGCACCAGCGCCCACACGCCGCTGCCCGCAAACACCGCCCACAGCAGCACAGTGCCGGGCAGCAGCAGGTTTGCCATGCCCGCAGCCGTCAGCCAGGCAACGGCAATGCCCAGCGCGGTCAGCGGGGCCAGCGCAGCATGCAGGTTACATTTGAGCGTTAGGAACGCGCAGAACAAAAACAGCACCGCCAGCGCGGCAAAGATGCAAAGCAGCTCCATAGAATCACCATTTTATACAACATAAAAGCCCTGCGGGTGTGCCCCCAAGCCATGGGCGCACCGCCCCACAGGGCTCTTTTTTACTTTTTGCGGAAAACATCAACGGCAAGGCAGGCAAACGCAGCCCCCACAGCCGGGGCAAACAACAGCAGCAGCCATTGGCCGCCGTTTGGCACAAAGCGCAGGTACCACGGCTGCACCGGGTTGAGCACCACGCCGTCCAGCCGGGTAGGCACGCCGCCCACACTGTCCGGGTCAATGCGCAGCCCGGTCACGGTAAGGCCGCCCAGGCCAAAGGTATACTGGTTTTCGCCGCTCACGCGGGCAAAAACTTTCTGGGTCTCGCTGTACTCGGTCTGGCCGGGGCGCAGGTAATACAATGCTACGCTGCCGGGCGGCAGGTAGTGCACGGCGTCCAGCTCCACCGTTTCCAGCCAGGCTTCGCCCCGCCAGATGATGTGCGGGTCGTTGTCGGTGGAAAGATACCAGCCGGGTTCATCCACCGGCGCGGTATGCCATTCATCGTCATCATAATTGACAAAGCTTTCAAATTCCAGGTCATCCGCCGTCAGGGTGCGGGTCACCATAGTGCCGTCTGCTTTATGGTTCAGCATCACAGCGCTGCCCACCAGCACGTACACCAGCCACACAATAACAGCGGCGGCATATGCCAATATCAGCAGCTGCTGGGGGCGCAGCGGGCGGCCCGCACGGGCGGGGGCGGCAAAACGCTTGGTTGGGCGTTTATCTTTCATTGTGCCACCCCGCTTTCTGCCACAACCACCGGGGTAAAGGCGATAGGCTTGCTGCGGCCTTCAAACCGGTAGAGGGTTGCGGGCATATTCGCTTTCAGCCCGCCTTCGAACCGGCTGCTGAACTCCCGCTCCAGATAGTCGTCCGCGCGGTCGATCAGCAGGTAGTCGATCTGCTTTTCTTCCATATAGGCGGTCAGAGAGTCTGCGGTGCAGACCGCCTCAAAGTCATACAAGGTCCAGTTCAGGCTTTCCACCAGGTTCATAAAGTCGGAGTCCCACCGGCTGGAATAATCATCGTTGCCCCACCAGGTACCGCCATAGCCGTTGACCACCTTGGCGGTCAGCTCATACTTGTAGTAGTACCAGCGGGTGGCATCATCGCCCTGACTGATGACCAGCACGCGGTCCGGCCAGTCCAGCACGGTGTTCATTGCTTCAGCGCGGTTCTTTACATCGCGGCGCAGGGTGTACAGGCTGTCGGCGTTGGTCCAGAACCCGGCTGCGGGCACACCGCGCCAGGCAAAAATACCCAGCACTGCCGCAGCGGCCAGCCCCAGCGCCGCACGGCCCAGCCGCTGCGCCGCGCCGCTGCCCTGCCCCACCGCAAAGCCCAGCACACAGAAGCCGTACAGCATCCACCCCTGCAGGTAGGGCGCGATATAACGCTCATAGTCCTTCAAGGCTGAGCCTTCAGCCTCGGAGAAATTGTAGAAGTACAAAATCAGGTGGAAGAGATACAGCGCGGCAAAGCAGAACGCCCCGCCCACAAAGCCAACCACGGTGCGGCGGCGTGCGGCACCGGCAGGCGCTGCCACAAAGGCCGCCGTGAACAGCAGCAGAATGCAGCTGACGGCCATGATGGGCGCGCCCACCAAACAGACGCGGCGGTACAAAAATGCCTGGCCCATGCTCTGCATGATCTGGGCAAAGCGTTCTTCGCGCCCAATGCCCAGCAGCTGCTTGATGCCGCCGGTCAGCACAGCACCATAGCTCAGGCCCGCGCTGCCCACGCTGGCCCCAGTGGTTTCGGTTGGGGTCACGGCGGCGGTATAGCGGTTCCAGCTGATAAACACCGCCAGCACCACCGCCGCCAGAATACTGCATTTTGCCAGCGATACGCCGAAAATGCGGGCAGGCTTTGTATCCGGGTGCGGCGTACCGAACAGCTGATCCAGCCCGATCAGGAACGTAACGATCAAGGCATAGGCAAAACCGATATCTTTGGTCATGGTCAGCACGGCAAGTGGCATGGCACAGGCAAAAAAGCCGGTTTTGCGCCCGCCCGCCGCGGCATACAGGCACAGGGTTCCGCCAAACAGCAGCGCCAGGGGGGTATCCGCCATGGCGTTGGCGTACATGGTGGATGGGGTGCCCGCCGGAACCACGCTGAAAAAGAACGGCAGAAGAAAGCCCGCAGCAAACACCAACACAGCACCCGCCCAGTTTTTGCGCGGCATGGCTGCCGCCGGGGCAATGCAGGCCAGGAACAAAATATCCAGCCCGGCCAGGCACTGCCATTCATAAAACTGGCCCGGTACGCGCTGGAAGAGATAGGAAACCAGGCTGGTTGCCGGGTAGGTAAAGCTCGCCGTCAGGTTGATGGGATCCGCCACATACAGCGCAGCGCGCTCCGCCACCATCTTGGGGGCAAGGCCCCAGGCGGTAAATTCATCCCACTGGGTAAACATGGGCTGCTGCAAAGCAAACAGCACCCACAAAAAACAGCTGCCGCCCACAAACAGCAAAAAGCCGGGGCTGAACAGCGCCCGCCGGATAGCCCGCCACCCGGCACGCACCCCAAAGTAGACCCCGCCGGCCAGCCAGACCGCCATGATGATAAAATGGCCGAACTGCAAAAGCCCCAGCAGGGAAAGCAGATACAGCACCACGGCCGACCCGCACAAGGCGGGCAGCGGCAGCAGGGCGGCATCGAACCGGGTGCATGCCGCCACGCACAGACAGCATGCGGAGAAGAACAGCAAAAACAGCAGGCCGAATACAATCTGCACGGTACAGCACCTCCCGGAATCAGAATCAAATTAGTAATTAGCAATTAGCAATGAATCATTAGCGGTGGATTGCCGCCCGGTGGGCGGCTCAGAAAATTGGGGCAAGGTAGCATATAAAGGCTGATTCTATATTCGCAGACTATCACGCAAAAGCCGCGAAAAACCGCAGATTTGATCGTGCCACGGGCACACCGCCATTATTTTTAACTATTCTCTCATATACGCGTAAGCCAGCTCACGCGTATACGACGTACACCGGCCCCACAAAGTAGTGCTGGAAGAGCAGCACAGCGCCCAAAACGGCATAGCAGGCGCACAGCGGGGTGATGACCGCTTCGGCCTTTTCTTCCGTGATGGCGGGGCGGATGGTTTTGCGCAGCAGTACGGCCAGGGCGGGCAGCAATGCCAGCCAGACGCAGAGGAAATACCGCGCCTGCAGCCCCACAATGCGCACCATGCCCACCGGGGTATAGGTGATATACATGGCTGCCATGGCACCGGCGGCGTACACCAGCGCCAGCAGCGCCACCCCGCCCACGCGGCGGCGGGTGGGGAACGCATCGGCGCGTTTTGGCTGCGCAGCAGCCAGCAGGGCGGCCAACAGCAGCACCAGCAGGCCGGTCAGGTTCAAAAAGCTGATGGGCAGGTCCTTCCAGCCGAACAGGCCGAGCTGCCCAATAAAGAAATCATTCTCTCCCAGGGTCCCCCAGAACGCAGCAATGGTCCGCAGAGGGTTGCGCAGCACAAAGGCCAGCTGTTCACCGCCGTTTACCGTGCTGCCGCCCTGGCGCTCAATGATGGGATAGTTATAGCGGAACGCCGTTCCGTACCATTCCGTCAGCAGGGTAACGGCCATAGCACCGCCAAAGCTGCCCAGCGCCCACAGCGGGCGGCGTCCCTTGGCGTGCCATTCCCGCTTTGCCACCAAAAAGATAGGCAGCACCCACAAAAGGTTCAGGTACGGTTTGGCGATATTGACAAAGATGCAGGCGGCGGTGTAAATGCCCGCCGTTTGGGTGTTCCACTCCTTGCGGGTCAGCAGGGCAAGCATCAGGTAATAGCAGCCCAGCAGGGTTGCATCATAGCTCAGTGATGCCCCCATAAAAAGCGACATCGGCAGCAGCATAATGGCCGCAAAGGCCGGGCGGTAACGCTCCGCTTTGGCCAGCGCCAACGCGCACAACAGCGTGTAGGCCAGCAGGTTGACGATGCGCCCGCCATACAGGCAGCCCAGCGCGCCAAAGCCCAGCAGGCGTGCCAGCGCCATACCGACCGCGCCCGGCAGGAATGGAATGACCAGAAAGCTGACCGGCTCGCTGACCGGGTCCGGCACAGAATCCCGCACATCGTGCGCCAGGTACAGGGCAAAGCTGTCCGCCATGCTCTGCACTGCGCCGTCCTTGCCGTATTGCTTCAGGGCATAGCCCGCGGTGTTATAGGCCTTTTCCGCCCCGGTATCGGGGTCAGTGCCCACACCGGCAGAGGTATGCGCATTCACCCATGCACCGGGGAACGCTTCCAGCAGGTAGGCCACATCGTCCGGGTAGGTGCGGGAAGCATCAAAATCAAAGTGCCCGGTAGAGATGGCATAGGTGCGCAGGTAATGGTCGGCTTCGTCCGGCGTTTGCAGCGGCGGGTTGGCAAATGCAAACAGCAGCCCGCACAAAAAGATGCACACGGCCCCTTTTGCCGCAAATCCTTTTGCAAACCGCCGCACACAATACCCGGCCAGCAGACATACTTCCAGAAAGGCCGCACACCCCAGTGTAACCACCAGGGGGGACACACGGTTATCCAGCCCAAAGAACACCCGCCAGTAATAAGCCCACAGCACGCCGCACACGGCGGCGCACAGCACAGCCAGCCCCCACCGCACAGCGGCGGGCAGCTTTTGTAATTTTATTGGCATAAAACTTCCTTACGACCGCCCTTACAGAATGTACTGGCCGACCTTGTACTGGTCCAGGTTGCCGCGCAGGAACTCAATGGTTTCGGCAAGGCCCTGTTCAAAGGTATACTGCGGTTTCCAATCGGTCAGGGTGCGCAGCTTGGTGGCATCGCCCAGCAGGCGGTTGACCTCGCTCTTTTCGGGGCGCAGGCGCTCGGCTTCGCAGACGATCCTGGCGCTGGGGTTGATCTGGGCAATCAGCTCATTGGCCAAATCGCCGATGGAATGTTCCACGCCGGTGGCAATGTTGATTTCCTGGCCAATGGCGGCATCGCAGTCCGCAATGGCCATAAAGCCGTGGGCGGTGTCCTTGACATAGTTAAAGTCGCGGGTAGGGGTCAGGCTGCCCAGCTTGATTTCCTGCTGGCCGGCCAGCAGCTGGGTGATGATGGTGGGGATGATGGCGCGGCCGCTCTGGCGCGGGCCATAGGTGTTGAAGGGGCGCACAATGGAAACCGGTAGGTCAAAGCTGCGGTAAAAGCTTTCGGCCAGGCGGTCCGCGCCGATCTTGGTGGCAGAGTAGGGGCTCTGGCCCTGGAACGGGTGGTGCTCGTCAATGGGCACATACTGGGCGGTGCCGTATACTTCGCTGGTGGAAGTAACCATCACGCGCTGGGTGCCCAGCTCGCGGGCGGCGTTCAGCACGTTCAGGGTGCCCTTGATGTTGGTATCCACATAGCTGTCCGGGCTGTGGTAGCTGAACGGAATGGCAATCAGGGCAGCCAGATGGAACACGCGCTCCTGCCCGCGCATGGCAGTACGCACACCGTTGGGGTCACGTACATCGCCCATAAAGATATCCATTTCATTGCGGATCTCCGGGGGCAGGGTATCGATCCAGCCCAGGGAACCAAACGAGTTATACAGGCAGAAAGCACGCACTTTCTCGCCGCTTTTTACCAGCTCTTCGGCCAGATGGCTGCCGATAAAGCCATCGGCACCGGTCACCATAACGGTATGGGACATAGTAAAACACTCCTTTTTATATGGCAATACCGCCCGCAGGGCAGAACAATCCAATTATTACAAAATAGTATAACCGATTTGCGGCCTGATTTCAACCAATGCCCCGCCCAGCGTGCAAAAAAGTGCCGGGGCTGCCGCGGATAGGGTAGGCCTACATTAAATTTATATAAAGATTATTTCGTTTGTATCAAAGAGTTCGGCAATATGTTATAATAGGGCAATACCGCATAATTCTAAGTGCCGATACGGCGAGCGAGGTGCGGCAGAT
>OLOE01000247.1_pt1 | contig 29270 bp, 35 predicted proteins | sample 1673201 | NCBI WGS metagenome assembly OLOE01 (sample SAMEA3136765, study PRJEB25190) | human gut metagenome | biome: human gut; feature: human-associated habitat; material: faeces | place: Austria | collected 2013
CAAAACGGGCGCAGCCGCACATCTGACGCAGTCGTTGCGCCTGTGCATCTGTCGGGTTGAGTCTGTATTTATACGCTTTCTGGATTAGCATTTTGCATTCAGAGTGTATTGAGACAACCTGTATAAATAACCATATATATATCACGGAGTCAACAGGTGCAGGAAATAAACAGAAGTCGGTATTCCGACTATTTATTACATGTAAAGATTGTTTTTGTGACTAAATACCTGAACGAATGGGCTCTTAATTTCTGTGTTTGGTTAAATTGTAAATATCATCATTCTCACGTTTACCGACGCCAATTACGGTGACCGTCACAACATCATCGTTGACACTGTAAACCAGTCGGTAGCCTGCGCCACGGAGCTTTATTTTGTATTGGTCTTTGCGTCCATGTAGTTGCGATGCGGGCACCCGTGGGTTCAACAGGCGCTCAGCGAGCTTCTTTTTGAATTGTTCCCGAATGGTATGGCCCAATTTTTTCCATTCTTTCAGAGCTGATTCATTAAAGGCCAGCTTATAAGTCATCTAGACTGACCTCGATTACCGCCTCACCAATTCGCTCATCAGCAATACGACCCAGCTCCTGATCTTCAAGAAGCTCCATCAGTTGAGCATACAGAGCAGGCGGTACACAGTAAAAAGCGGGTTCGTTGCGATTCAGTATGGCTACAGGGGCACCTTCTCCTGCATTGAAAGTGCCCATAGGATCACGTTTAAGCTCTGTGATGCTTGCTGCAGTAGTGGTTAGTACCTGAAATGCCATAAAAAAACCTCCTGTTCAGAGTCTCAATTATAGCACGCTTAAGAGTGCTTTTAAAGGTGCTTTTATCAGTTAAGTTCCCTAGAAATCTCGTCCCGTGCGGGTTGGAATCCTCGCCCTGTTTTGAACTGCATCCCAAAAGTTGAACTCCAACTGAGTAAAGGTGCAGTACATTCTGGGCGGGGAGCAGTCAATGATACAAAATACTGAAGATAAAACGAAAAACAGCCTCTATTTCAGAAAATTCTTTCCTGAATGTGACATGATTTATGCCGGAACAGGAAGGAGCTAAGATGTCATCGAGTACAGAAGAACAAGAGCGTGTTATACAAAATATGGATAAAAACACGATGGTCATTGCCTGTCCAGGGAGTGGCAAATCCTTCACCATGAAGGAGGGAACAAAAGCCATTTTTCAACGTCATCCATTGGCCCGGGTATCCCTGGTAACCTTTACCCGTGCGGCCACAGACTCTTTAAAAAATAGCCTCCAGAAAATGATAGAGCCGAGGTTTCTCAACCGTATAGAGGTCGATACCTTTCACGGTTTTATAAAAAAAATGGTAAACCAGACCGGTTGGAAAGGAGGGCTTCTAATCGGACACAAACAAATGGCGATGGTATCACGGGTACAAAAACATCTTAACTACCATGAAAGTGTGAACGACATAATGCCATTCATCGACGGCATTGGCCGGGAGCTTAACCCGGACATTATCAGGATTAAATATACACGCGACCAGGTGGCGTTCTACAACGAGTACATGAGCTTTTGCAAAAAGGATAATGTTGCAGATTTTAACTCACTTTCAAAGTATGTAGTGGGCATGTTGAGTGCCGATAAGATGAGGCCTTTAAGTATTACTCATCTGATTGTTGATGAAGTACAGGACACCGATGGTATTCAATTCACTTGGATATCTGAGCACGCAAAGAGGGGCATCAACACCACAATCGTAGGCGATGATGACCAGACAATATACAGTTTCAGAGATGCAGGTGGAGTTAAGATCTTTCGTCAGTTTGATAAAGCATATAATCCTAACGTTTTTCACCTGACCAAATGTTTCAGGTGTGCACCATTGATCCTTAAATTTGCTGATACAGTGATCAGAAAGAACAAAGCCCGCTATGAAAAGAGTCTCGTGTCAGGCAGAAATGGGGATAAAGGAAAAGTAACTTTTATAAGATCGGATAAGGCAGACGACCAATTTGATGTGATCAAGGAGCTGGTGGAGAAAAACCCTCATGATTGGGCGATTTTAAGCCGAAACAACACGACACTCGACAAAATGGAAAGTTATCTTGAAGTTCCGGTTACGAGGATAGGGGGAAAATCCTTCTGGGAGGGATTAGAGCCAAGTAACATTCTCCATCTGTTCTCCTTTTTCCGACAGCCAGGTAACATCGGTCTGATGAAACGAGTTCTATCTTTCCTCAATGAGGATGAACAAGTTTTGGACACAGTGTGGAAGCATATGAGTTCCAAAAAAGTTACTTTTCAACAAACTGATTTACCTCCTGATGCATCAGTCCTTACCAAAACCCTACACAAGCACATGGCACCGATGATGACTGATACACGAGTCAAAGAAGAAATTGAAAACCGTTTTAAAAAAATTAAAGAATGGTTAGAAATGGCCGGATACAAGATGTCCAATACGAAAGGTGATTCGTCAGTAACCCGGATTTCTTTAATGTCATGCTACCGTTGGGCAATGAAAGATGGATGGCTTAAGATGCTAAATATTGCAGCTGGCATGACCATGGGTAACAAAGTGGAATCTAGTGAAACAGAGCAAAGTGGAATCTGTCTCTGCACGCTCCATGGTTCCAAAGGACTGGAATGGAAAAAAGTACTAATCATCAACTGCAACCACGACCAAATACCCTCACCGAAGGTTATCGGTGATGAAGGGATAGAAGAGGAGCGTCGTTTATTTTTTGTTGGGATGACAAGGGCAGAGCTTGAGCTTTACATTACCTGGCATGGGAAACCGTCAGAGTTTATCACTGAGTCGTTCCCGAAAGTAGTTGAGTTAGCTGAAGAAATACCAATTATTGAGGGAAGTGAAGATATGTGTTTACAATGATACAGGGTTGATGTATAAATTTCTCAATAGTTTTACTTTTAATACCTTTATACCTTCTAAGATATCCATAAATGGGTAGCTCAATTTTGAGTTTCGACACCAGAGCCTCTTTCCAAAAGAATGGCGCTGGTGCGATAACTCACATCTGTCTTACCACAACTCGTAGTTAAATTGCTTTCAAAAAGTAACTTTCTACGGACTTTCTAATGCCAGAAAAGTATAAACTCAGGCGGTTTGTTGCTTCAGGGTGATAAACGACGGCTTTCGCCAATTTCTAAATAAACTGCGTAAATGGTTTTTCCGGATTTAATTCTAAACTTAAAGGTATATAAAATGACTACTGCTACTACTGCTAAACCCAAAGCTAAAACCCCAACACGTGCTAAAACCGCCACCAGTGCTAAACCGTCACGCCCGGCTGCTGACAAAATTGAGAAAGATTCAATTTTGATGGCTTATTCCAAAGCGTTTTATGGTGAAGAAATTCCACCATCGAATACTGGCAGTGATATTTGTAAAATAGAAAAAGGCACCGATGACGATAAGAGTTACATCTGGTATATGACAGAATCTGTCAGCCGTGTAATTGAGTTAAAGGCGCTTGAAGAAAGTTCTAAACTGAAGCATTTAGTTGGTTGTGAACGTTCTGTGATTTACAGCGTGAATGTTGGTGATGTCTTCATTAATGAGATCAACCTCGATGAGGCTGAACAACTTCTTGAAGAATTTCCCGACATCCCACGTGAAAAAACGCTCGAAGCTTTTTTATCATCTCTTGATGAAAAGCTTGTTGAGTTGAATATCAGCTCCATTGTTACTTCAGAGTCTCTTCACTTCGGTAAAGATAAACTGACCAAGCTGGGTGCTGTTAAAGTAAGTCAATGGCTTGATATGGTTATTGATGAGGTGCATGTTTTTTATAAACGTCAGCACTTTGTTGAGACCGTTGAATCTCGTCATGAGGACCTCAATGACCTTTATGGTAAATTGAAGCCTTTGATGAGTGAATTCGGGCTTCAAGACAAATACTATGACTTATCATTTAACGAGATGATGATTCACAAAGTAAATGGTTTTGATTTTGTAGTTGCAGATTTAATGCCACGACTGCTTAAACTTGAAGCATCATTGAAAGATGATGAAATGAAAGCTAAAGCAGCTATGGAAACAAATCAAGCTCAAGAAATTAAAGCTGTAGAAAATAATAGTTTTGTAAAGGGATATGATAATACGGTATCAAGAGTACTGAAAGGTGCTGCTTGTGTTGCCATTCTCTATTTCGGAATCTCAACTATTATGAACTTCATTGGCTATAATTGATACTTATCTTATTCATGGAGTTCAACTATAAAAGTTGTCCTTTATAAAAAGGTATCATCTTCTAAATTTTGTTTAATCACACATCCATAAGGAGAAAAAGAGACTCCTTTTGGGTCTCTTTTTGTTTTTTAAAAGAGGCCTAACATGTTTACAAATCACATAAATACTGTTTGCGTTTCCGGCGAGGTTAATAAGGTGATTGTTCGTAATGAATATGACACTATTATGCTAATACTGGATAACAAACAGGAAATGGAAAGAAATGGTAAAATAGAAATGGTAGTTTCATCGATCCAAGTGAAAATACCTCAAGACCTGTATGATAAGGAGTTTAAAGAGATTATTCGAGGCGATAACCTGATGATAACTGGTTGTCTGGTGACTGATAAAGTTCACTCTGGTGAATTGACGGTTGTTAGAGTCCAGGCCCAGAAATTGATTCACCGAGCTCCTAAGCCTATTGAAGGTTTCGGCGGTTCAAGGTTCTTAACACGTTAATAATTTTTTAACCCCTATTGGGAGAAATCCCATTTGGGTTTCTCCTATGGAGAAACCTATCATGCATTTAAGTAGTAAATTAAGAAAGATTGAGAATGAAAACCAACTTAGTTTCAGATTCTTCTTTGAGGATGATGGAATTAAAGAAAAGGTATATATACCTGTGGAATCAAACTCAATAGTTGAAGATCATGGTAACAAAGTACCGAACCATGATTATCAAGAGCTAGATGATTTCATTTGGACAGATGAACATATATGTACGTTCTTCTATAAAATAATGGAGTCATCTTTTGTAACCGTTCAGTACCATATAGACCAATCGATGGTCTATAAAATTGATGCCAATGGGTTTCGATATCTAACACCGAAATTAAAATTGGAGTTAGATTGGTATTGTACTAAACAATTTCAAATTGTGTGTCATCGCTTCGGATATGACCCAGATGAAATTATTGATTTTATTAAGTCAAGACTTCTTCTTGCAATACGTTCAAGAGAGTCAAGGCAAGATCTTATTAAATCTTTAGAAACTGACAACTTAACATTTTCTCATCCTATTATAGGCCCGATTAAATGGTCAGATTTCTTAGATGATAGATATTGTTATACAAGGAGATCATTGATCATTAAATGGTCAATAGCTGACAGATTGAAACTCTTTAAAAAGATTTTCGATGAGCAAATGATTATCCTTGAAAATCTAAGTGAAAATGGTGCCTGGACTTTGGATCAGAATACCGATTCTTATGTTCTTAAAACCGAAGCTGTGGATTATGTTGAGTGGTTATATTCCGATGCATGTAAGGTAATATCTCATGTATACGGTTTTGATTACGGATTACTTTTCAGCACTTCGAAAGCCATTATCAAAAACCTTTAATTTCATAAATATCCAACGGAGTTATATATGACACCCGCTACTACTGCTAACAACAATGCAAAAATTCTAACTTTGAATGTTAACTCTGACTTAGAAATTAAATATTTCGAACCTCATGAGTTAACCAAGGCTATAGAATATCAAGATGAAGAGGAATACATTATTGTCCGTGCAAACGAGCACTTTAATGTTGACTGTTTTGGAGAAAATGACGTTATACCTATTTTCAAAAGAGTTACTCCTTTTCGTGCTCCGTTAAACAGTAAATATCGTCCAAATCCGATCACTCTACGCCGTATGGTGAAGTTACTTTTAAATAATGAAGTAACTGCTGGCATCTGCCTGCAAGGAGAATCTGGATCTGGTAAAACGGAGTTAGCATTATATATCAGCCATATGCTGAACTGGCCTATCACCATCAAACAAATCAACAATGAGTTATCGATTGATGATCTTGAAGGTATGAGAACGCTAGAAAATGGAAATACACGGTATGTTTATAGTGACCTTGTGCAAGGCTATCGTGATGGGCATATCATTCTTCTTGATGAGATAGATAAAATAAACCCAGATACGGCAGCTAAGCTTCATATGCCGCTTGAGCGTAAACCGTGGGCAACCGGTAAAGAAGGTGGCGAGTTGATTTATGCAAATCGCTACACCCGCTTTATTGGTACAGCTAACACTAACATGAGTGGAGAGGATATGCGTTTCGCTTCATCACAGTCCCAAGACTCTGCATTTATTAAGCGTTTTTTAATATTGCCGATGATTCGACCTGATGAACAAGCTATGTATTGTGCAGCTGAGGCTCATTTTCCTGATTTGAAACCTTCATGTTTAAGAATGTTTGCAAAAGTTGCTTTTGAACTTAACAATCTGAAAGATGACGAACTGGTGATGGATATTCGTGAATTGATTTCATGGATTTCTACCTCCAAAGTCCTTGATGAAGAAATTTCTGTTGGGTTTAAAATTGCATTCACGTCTAAGTTATCTTCTGAAGCATGTAGTAAAGCTGAAATTTTGCTTGAGCAACTTTTCCCGGAAGAAGTATCACGTTCAATTTCACAATTGTAATTGATACGTTTATTTAAATTTTACCTACCCCCCCCCACCGGGAAATATTTTCCCTTTGGGAGATATTTTTCCGGTGCATACTGGAGAAATATCATGGCTAATATCAAAATCGCTGCTATTGCTGATACCACTCAAATCAGTAACACTGTAAAAAGTTTCATCGACCGCAATCCTGAATTACAAGATGGTGCCGTTATTATTAAGGTAGATGTCGAAGGATGTCAGGGTCGCCGTAGAACGAATGAAATTCGACAGTTTCTTGATGAAGATGAAGTATCGGACCAATCGAGTGTGAGTAAGGTTGAAGTCCAATGGATTTCTACTAAGGCTTTGAACTTTAAAAGCGCTGTTCATACAAGATTGAGTAATCTCAAACGTAAATACTGCATTCCTTTCAGCTCCATGAATATACTGCCAACCTCTAAGTTGGAAGAGTATTTGATTGAAGTAGAGGCCGTCCGAGAATATTTCAAGGAAGGCATTCAGAATGCTCTAGAGCGTTATGAAGAATACATTCAGATGGAAAAAGACAGAAGTCCTAAATTGGCAGAATTAATTGAAAAATTAAGAATGACTAAAGATGACTTCGAAAAATCGTTTCTTTTCCAGATTAGCCATCCAATCCCTTTCACACCAATGTCAATTGATGGAGAGGATTTAGGAGACCGCTATTCAGTTGGTTTAATACAGGATATTGCTCTGACTGCTGAATCTATCTATGCTTCCTGCACAAAACCTAAAATTGACCAGACTTTCGTAGAAAAACTGTCAAATTTAAAAGATAAGGTTGTGAGTTTTATGTTTTTGGATGATCGTGCAACTAAAATTGCTGACTCTATCCAAAGCGTACTAAACCATCTTCCTTCTGGTAATTTGGATTCCCCCCTTCACATGAGTTTGTTTCGCGAATGGTTATTACTGCTAAGTGATACGAATCGTTTGAACAGAATTATGGATGGTGACGATCTTGTAACAGGTTTTATTGCCGAAATTAAAAATCGTTTTAACGATTTAGATGATAATTTGGCTAATAATACTGGTTCCATTTTCGTTGATCCTTTTACTGGAAATGGTATTCCTGCTAAGACATCTAATTCTTCGATAACTCCGGTCTCAAATAATGATGTAGTCCAGAAAAAAGTAACTTTCTCGACTCCATTTAATTTTTGATATCTTCTAATCCCTTGTGGGCAAACCCACATGGGTGCGCCCATTTAACTTTATGGGTGCTATATGACTATTAAGCTAAACAATTCTATTCGTAGTAAGTTGGCTGTAGATAATCTTGCTCGTGTGATTGGTGCTGATCCTGAACTCAATGTTCTTTTTTTGGGGCCACATGCAACACCATGCATTAACATGAGATCTAAAACTATTTTTTTACCAAACGGTGACTTTAGTAATGACAAATACTGGAAGCTATGTAGCGGCTGGATATGTCATGAAGGTGGTCATAATCGTTATACAGAAATCGAAACTACTGTTGATTTTGAAAATGAATATTTATCAAAACAACCTGGCTTCGAATGTATAATGCCTGACGGAACCGCTAGTTTTTCCTCTAAAGAAGAGGAGAAAAAAGCGGAAATAAAACTTAAGAGGCTTCATCGTTCTATTAACCTCTTCGAAGACATTCAGATGGAAGAGAAAACTGGTAATCAGTTTCCGCTTTCAAAAGTAATGCTTGCTGAAATGTATTCGTTTATGGTTAGTGATGGAAACATGACTGGTGACGGTTCTAATATCGTTTCCTACATTGAAATGTATATTTTAAACAAGCTTCGTGTAAATCAGCTTGGGCAAGAAGGCGTTCCTGAAATATTGAATGATTTTTTTGCTCTTGCTGATACTGTTCTATTCGACATGAAAGACCGTTTTGATTCTTTGATTCTCGAAGCCACAGGGGTTAATTCAACTCTTATGGCATGTGAGTTAGGATTGAAACTATATGAAGAACTAGAAAAGTTACGTGATGATCTAAAAGATAAAGAAGAACAAAACCGATTAGATGACTCTGATGACTCTGACGGCTCTGATGACTCTGACGGCTCTGATGACTCTGATGACTCTGACGGCTCTGACGGCTCTGATGACTCTGACGGCTCTGACGGCTCTGACGGCTCTGACGGCTCTGATGACTCTGACGGCTCTGACGGCTCTGATGACTCTGACGGCTCTGATGACTCTGACGGCTCTGATGACTCTGATGGCTCTGACGGTTCTGATGGTTCTGTAACTTCTGCACGTACAACACAAAGTTTCTCACCAGCGCAATTAAGAAAGGCGATTGAAGATCTTGATGAATACCTAGACACAGAGGCTGAACAGGATAATTCTCATGATTTTCATGAAGCTATAAAAAAATCCATATCTCAAATGGCATCTTCTTTCAGTGATGCTGAAATTCAAAACTTTGGTTTTCGTTTTGGTTTTATCACTCTGACCGAGGAGGACTATAATAATGCTCTAGCTCACTCTCGTGAGCTAAGAAAGTTACTTTCTTCTTTAAATAAGCAAACTGTACGGCGTAACAACAGGCTAACTGATCGTGGATCTCGTATTCATAGTAGAAAGCTTGTTGAAGTACCTATGGGTGCAACCTCTGTGTTTAAGAAAAACGGGGAGGGATACAAAAGGTCTGATGTAGGTGTAATAAACCTGCGTGATATCTCTGTATCAATGCATGACGTATCAGTTTTAGCCTTAAAAGCAAATCTTGCATTTACCCTTGCTTGTGAATCGGTGAACAATATTGATGTTGCTGATCTTGTTTATCCAGTTCAAAAAGAAGGTTATATAGATATACTTAAGTTTTTTAATAAATCTGTATCTAGTTGCTTTTCAAATTATGAAAATGTTTCTAGCGGATTACATACCCCAACTGCGACAGCGATTAATTCATGCGTGGAATATTTCTCACGTTTGAATTTCTCACGTAAAGTTATCTTTATTGCGACTGATGGTGACCCATCTGAATCAATAGATGATGTATGCTCTGCAGTTAAAAATGCTAAAAAACATGGCATAGATATTGTTTGTGTCGGTTATGGCATTGATAAACCTCTAGGCTTTGATGGTGTTTATTTTAAAAAAATAAACGATATCTCTGAATTAAATTCTTTGTATAAAGATTTAATCAGAAGCCTAGTTTAACTTCTATTATCTTCCCAAGCGGGCTTATATACCCGCATGGGTATGTTTGCTCGCCTTTAAGGAGCAAACATATGAAAGGTAATAAGTATATTAAACGTGTTCGCGTTGACTCTCGTCAATTAGACAGTGGGATGATTGGAACCAAGGTATACGTCACAGAAGGGGAAGTTGTTAATGGAATTATGCCGGTTGAACGATTAGTTCGTGATGCCACATTTTCCGAAGACAATTCCGAAGCAATGGATTCAGCAGTTGAAAGACTGGTGGCGAAATATATTGCTAATGGTTTCGAAGTCTTATAAATGATTGTGCCACTTCGTGGCACTTCTTTCATTCTGCGTTGTGGGTTTCTCAATGTTATCTGCATTGCAGTAGGCATTGTGAAACCCACAATGTCAGCTAGGAGAGTATTATGAGTCATTCTACAAATTATAATTCACCGGCTAAAACCCCTATGCAGTACGCGCAAGAAACTTTTGACCTTGTCAAATCTCATGTGCAGCAACTGGGTGGATGGCGTAATGTATTAACGTACTATCCTGAGTTTCAGGAGGCTTTAGAAAAAGCTCCACGTTCTGTCAAATGCCCGTTTACTGGTAGTGGCAAAACGAAATTCAGATTTAAAGATAGGACGCTAGAAAGTGTTCATGCTATTCATGAGGATTATCCCCATAATACTTTTATTGATGGCATTGATTTAATTGCTGAACTAAAAAGCATTAGTAAAACGCAGGCTGCAAAAAACATTCTTGAAATGCTTGGTGTTTCCAAGGATAGAAAGTTAACTGAAGCCGACCGTGTTAATATTGTTCTTTATGACAAAAAAGCTCAATCTTTTTCAGATATTGGTGAGGAAGAGAGACTTAGTCGTATAAATAAGTTAGAAGCCGTGTATAAATACACAAAATTTGTGACACCCGATTCATTGGTTGCTCGATATCTATCAGGGCGCGGTATAAAACGGATGCTCACAAAAATTCCAGCTAGTCTGGGGTTTAATGCTAAGATGAGATACTGGCCCGGTTCTAATAAGCCAGCCAGTTTTCATCCAACGATGGTTGCTATTTTTAACGATAAATTCGGTCGCAATTGCACTATCCATAAAACTCATCTTACTGATGATGGACTTAAAAAAGCTGATGTTGAAAACCCAAAGTTAATGATGAAACCGGTCTACCAGATGAATGGTGGTTCGATGCAGTTATTTAAACCAACTTACTGTGATGAAACTAAATCATGGTTTTTGGGGGTTAGTGAAGGTATTGAGAATGCGCTATCAGTAACTGAGGCGACTTCAATTCCTTGCTGGGCATCTTCAAGTTCAACATTTATGGAAATGCTGGAAATACCTGAGTATTTAATGCCACCTTCTGATTGCCAATTTATTGAATTGTCGATTTGGGCAGATAAAGATCGGGTAAATCCAAACACCGCTAATTCAGCTGGTGAGTCCGCTGCACGTGTTCTCAAGAGCCGTATGGAGCCCTTACTTGCTGAACGCTATCCTGAAGCAACAGTCCGGGTTGAGATTCATTTGCCTGAACTGGATATACCTGATGGTGCGAAAGGTGTCGATTGGAATGATGTATTAATGCTCAAGGGTCATGAAGCTTTCCCAGGCAAACTGGAAGAAAGATTTTTTGACTTGATTAAATAATTTCATAACCCATACAGGGAGAGTGCTCCCTGTGGGGCTCTCCCTTTTTTACTTTAGGAGAGCTAATTATGAACGTTTATTATGATTATGATATCGAATCGGTTTTTAACTGGGTTAAGGAACACTTCATTCTGAAGCATTCCGCTTCTCTTGTTAATAGCCCTTGGTATGACTACGACATAGAGATAGATTGCGCTTAGTTAAGCAAGCGTTGATAAATGGTAATTTTGAATTTTTATATGTTGTTCGTGATCATGGCACAATGTTGCTTTTGCTTTCTGAGTTTCACTCCTCCAGGTCTCTAGACTGGGAAGGTAGCGAAAGCTTTGAGTACTATCATTGTAAGATGATAAGTAAACAAGGTATTAAGTTGACCAAAAAAGCAGCAGGTGAACTTTTAGATCGTGGGCCTTTACTCAACTCCTTCAGTGCCGGAAGTAAAAATTCCTATCTGAAAGAGATTTTAGAGTTTGTTAATAATAAAGGCTTTAACTTTTCCCCTGCAAAGTCACTTTTTGACTGTAAACGCATAGGAGACGAGTTAAACCTTCCCTCAATGAGTAACTTCATAGCAAGAGTTGAGAACCATATGCTCCGTATGAACTAATTACCCATTGTTGTCTATTAAAAAAAGAGCGCATATTTTATGCGTTTTTTTTTGCCAAAAAATTTACTTGATCTTCCAGATTTAGCCCTTTAGTACAGAAAATTTGTCTTTCCTCTGTGATTTAATAGTCTCAAGGAGGAATGATGGACTACAAACACGAGTGCTATGACCTGGAAAAGTTACTTTTGGCTGATGATGAGTTTCTGCTCTACCTTTTGGGGGGGGAGAATGCAGAAGCTTTACGTAGTGACTTACAAATACGCTTTAACGCCGGTGAGCGACTTATAACTACTCAAGAATGCCCTGAATTTTCACCTGTCAAGGGCTGCCCTGGGCACGATTGCGAGACTATCGATGAGTAACCCGTTTGATCTTTCAATGTATGCATTAGTCGGCGTAATGGCTATCATAGCCGTTGCATCTACCTGGTATCCAAAAGACCGTAAAATTAACTTTTATATTTTCCTGTTGAGTATAGTCACTTTTTTGGGACTGGTTGTTTTGGGATTCCTTAACTGGTTCATTGAAGGCTCAGCTTATGGGGCTCTTGTCAGCTGCGTATGTATTATTTTCCTCTGCATGACCCGGCTCCGGTTGATTGTGTATCGCTATAACGTGAAGTCGAGTGTTAAACGAATTGTAGCTTCCGTTAAGGAAGGTAAAAGAGTGGCTTTTATTGCGCACCAAAATTTGGAGCTGAGGGAAGTCGTGGTATCAATGTTCAGCTCAATGCTTCCAGAGCAGTCGCGTGTTATACATGGGCCATTTGGTTTCGGAATGGATAATGAGATTGAATTCATTAAACAGCGAAACAGTGCAGATGAAGGGTATCTCGTTATTTTTCTTAACCAGCAAGACTCTTACTCCTGGTTAAAACTCATCGCGGGTGAATCACCTGAAAAAGCGATTGCGTACAACTTTGACTTCATCCCTGATCTGGAGAGTGAACATGAAACTAAATGAGACGTCTGGCGTATGCGAAGATGTGCATCTAAATACATTTGTCATCGACCCGGCAACAGCCCGACGTTTTGAGTGCGTTAAAGAGATGGTTCGTAAGCAGGGGTTCAATAACATCACGGAGCCGGAAATCATTGATGCCATATTGTCTGAAATAACAGCTGCAGATGCAGCCGGAATTTTTATTGAGTACAAGTTAAAAGCCACCAAACCTTTGCTTTCTACAGATTAGGGCTTTACAGAGCTTTTTTTTATGTTTTCATATTCATAAATTAGAAAATGAGAACCAGTAAATTGAATATGATTTTAAAAGAAGAAATTGTTTTGGGTATCTACAGCTGGCTTCATATGACTCCGGTCAGCATGCTGGTAAGAAACATAACCAGCGATCAGGGAGGGGATTACGCGATCGTCCGCTTTACCGTCGATAGCCGGGGGGTCCAGATGGGGCCTAAGGCACAGGGCCAGCTTCTTTGTTCATTCGGGTTTAATGTAAAGGAATCCTGTGAGGCCGACCCAAAAGACGGTCCAGGCCTCATAAAGGCCGAAATGATGAACGGTGTTATGCAGCTGGTACCGGAATGCATTGAGCTCACAGACAGTCAAACCCAGGCAATCAGGAAAGAAGTAACTGTGTTTAACAGGGTTTGTGCTATGCAACTCCTGGGGGGGCATGGGAATGCAAGGTCTCTGTGGGAGAAAGAAATTCTTCCCCGGATGAAAGTGCGCAGACAACTACATTGAGGCAAGGCGATGAGCAAAGTGCATTGTATTAGTGGTATTACCTGGAAAAACTCCGATAGCGCGTCTTTCAAAGTATATGCCTGCATTGCTGCTGTATTCAGCCTTGGCCTGGTCACAGCTACCGTCAGGAACTATGAAATTCTACAACTGACTGTTCCGTATACCTGGTATGTTTTCTTCACTGCATTCTGGCTTCTGTTCCCGTCCTTTACGGTCTCTTTCCGGGAGCGGGAAGGGCGTCTGTTTACCTCGATGGGTTTTTACGGGTTAAAACTGGTCACTCTCGACCGCCCTGTCTCCGATGGGTACTGGCTGGTCACGATGGAGAAAAACCGTTATCGCCTCGTCAGAGTATGCCGGGACGGGCGACGCCAGCCTGTATGGCTGACGTTTAAGTCTTTACCAGAGTTTGTTTAACGATTACCGTCGCACGTTCAGGAATACGATACGGGAGACGATATGAATACTGACTTTGCCCATTACAACGAAGAGCAACTACGCAAACTCGGTGAGCTGCACAGTTTACTCCGTCACAGCGATATCGGCTCATCTTACCTTGCCTCGCTCCCGGAGCCCCGTAGTGTTGAGGAGTTGAATCCGCCACAGGAAATCAATGTGACTCATTCGGTACCCGACGTCGACACCCTGGTGGATATTTACCGGCAGCAGCGGGTTGATAAAGTCCATGTCAGGGATGAGCATTATTCAACCAAAATCACCCGAAAATATCCCGGGTTCGTTGTGGTCAGAAACAATCATGATCAGGTGATGTCGCTGGTGGGTGAAATCAACCGGCTTCGTGACAAATTTGCTGATGCTGTAAAAGCTATCACTCATTACCAGGACTCCCGGTCAGAAATTCTGCATCAGGTTTACCCGTGGCTGGTGACTTTACAGGTGTCCCGTAATATCCGGGTCGTTACTGAGCAAATTCGCTCCCTGGGGTTCACCTGGCAAATCCCTGTCATTCATAAATTTACCCGGCTGGAAACGGTTATCGACCGCTTACGCAGGGAGATAACTGAGCTCCAGCCGGATATCAGTCTGACAAAACAGGATGTTGAACGGCTGAAACAGGAACGAACCGAAGAAATCATGATGCTGTCGTTGCTCAATGACGAAGTGAGTCATGACGATGAAAATTTGAGAAAATTTCGGCTCATCCGGGAAAGTAACTTTCCGGCTGTTAACGTCAATATCCGGTACACCAGTCCTGAAGATCCAGATGATGTTCATGGGCCGTACAAACTCAACTTTCGCGCGCCTTTACCATTAATTTTGTTCAGCGAACCGGGCCGGTTTAATCCGTTAAAAAATTACGTAAAAGGTGAAAGGCAGAAGCGCGGCGATTTTAATGAAAAATATCGTTCTGTCCTGCCCCGTATAGGGCTGGTGGAAGTCATCAGGGAGTCAAAATGAGCCGGATTCTAACCGGGATTTGTGAAGCTGATCCGGCCAGGAGGTTATACAAAGTGGCCGTCAGTAGGGGAAACACTTTTCTGTCTGCAAAAGAACGTTTTCGTGTACAGGTCTGTTTCAAAAATGCCATAACACATCCAGATGAAGATCGGCTGCTGGCCGAGCTGTTGACTGTTCATCACTTCCTGGCTGACACCTCTATTTTATGGCATATGGAGCAAAAAACTTATGCATGCACCACGACATGGGCAACCACGTCCACATGGCTGCCAGAGATATATCAGCGTCAGGCCAGCACGCCCAATGTGGTAAAGATTATCAAATTTATGCACGCCCGGTTTCCAGGCCTTAAAACGGTTGCAGAAACAAATGAGCAGGGTTACGAACAGGCGCTTACCAGTGTGGATTTTGAAATTCCTTACTGGCCGGTGCTGCCGAAATTCGAATCTGATATAGGAACGATACAGGTAACGATTGCCGGGATGATCCGTTACACAGAAACGATGAGCAATAAAGATTGTAAAACCCCTCTCGACTTAATGATAAAAAGTTTTAAGTCAGGGTTGATCCCGATAGAGAAAATGCCGTTGAGTAAGACTGAAAGGCTTATGCCTCTGAATATCAACACCGCTGGTAAGATATTTACACACGCGACATGGCCGAGATGTCGTTACATTTTCGTACCGGATGAGGCGGGAGTAATGAAACTGGTTAACGTGGTCAAATTAAGATTAAAGCCTCTGGAGGAAAAATGACTTACGCTATTTTCTTGTTAGTAACTGCTGTTTGTGCATTCGGATTAAATTATCTGACAAACAAAATCTGTTCCGGTACGGGTATGATTAACCAGAGTGGAGGCTCTAATGTACACGCCTTACGGTGTATCACATCGTTCCTCCTTCTCCTTGTCTCACTCTGGCTTCCTGTCAAACCTGCCGTGATCAATCTGGCAGTAGAGTTTGCTGCACTGGTGAATTTTATTGCATCTGTCACTCTCTATACCGTTGCAAATTTCCGGGAAAAACGGAGATTAAAAAAACAAAGAAAAGAAGAAAAAGCTGCTCAAAAAGGATAATCCATGATATCGCCTCTCATTTTCCTTCGTGAGACGCACCAGAACTGATTCAGGCACAGGGTAACGTATTTTCCGGTTTCCTGGCTGCCTTCGCAATTATTCCGAGCAGGGAGCAATGTCAACCGTTTTTAAATATCATCCGGAGTTTTCATGAATAATAAAAGAACGATTACCACTCGAGAGCAGATTAAAATTAATGGGGAAATTCGTGAGAGAACAGCAACCCATATTGTTACCGGTGCTCATGGGTACGAAACCCTTTGCATAAGTGGTTATATTGTCGAACATAACGAGATGGGTGAGGTTATCCATAACAGCGAAAAGTTAGCGGAAGATTTGTTACCTGTTACCTGCCCCACATGCAGGGTCATTTGGTATCACACCCATGAATTTACACTCGATGATTTTGACAGTCTTTCAGGAAAAGGGGATTTTGTTGTGACAGATTTGAAAGAACTGAATATCTGAAAAGTTCATAAGTGACCAGCGCTCAGAAACATGTTGCTGAGTGCTGGCGTTTCTCTCAGTAAAATCTATATGTCGTCCAGATGATTACGCATAAAGCTTACCATGGCTTTTTCACTGGCAAGATATCCACGGATATAACGGAAGACCATCTTTGGATCAGACCAGTTCCCCATCTCGGTAATCTTTTCCAGGGAGTACCCGGCCTTAAACAGCTCTATGGCTCCCCCCACACGCACACTGTGTCCTGTCCATGTCCGGTACCGCCCGGACTGTCGGTTACTGTCGCCGACCTTCCCGGCAATCCCCCAGAGGCGTGCAAATGCCTGGTTCAGTGAATTAGAGGACAGCATACCAACATCTTCCCGTGATACCTTTGATTCATTCTGTAGCTGCGTCAGTAACCCCTCACTGAATCCTGCTTTGACCAGCATCCTGTCTATGGATTTTCCCCGTGATAGCTTACTGCTGGTGGACGGGAAATATCGGTTTGTATGGATGTTTACAGGCTGAAAAAGAAAACGGTGCCCGAAGGTTTCGGTATCGGTGTATTCCACCGTCTCAATCAACCGTCTGACATGCTGACTGCATTGTGGTGAGAGCTGAAATGTCAGGTTACTTGAAAGGCTTGTCTTGGTCCGCATGACGTCCAGAAGGTAACAGGACGTGTCATTTTGCCATTTCAGGTCGCCGGTTTTAATCCTTCGAATTTCCACGTTACGCAGCAGGGTTTCAAACCCAACCCATATCATTGCAAGGTCCCGTATGTCTCTCAGGTCATCGCTTTTATGCAGCGACCGGCGAAGAATATTGAGATCGGATATAAGAAATGGAAGGGCCTGACCGGTGACGATTTTTTTCTCATTCTCCCGCGCCCGCCATACCTGAACCAGTGCTTTTATCAGAACGTTGCGGAAGTCTGGAAAACCCAGGCTGCTGTTAACGCTTGAAAGGCATGCAATAAAATGAGAGATAGTCGCCATTTTAACGGATCCATTCAGCCCATTAATATAGCGCTCGACATCAACCGCTGTGACCGGGAAGGGGGTCAGACCGTGCCTGGCGCACCATGCAGACCAGACACTCGTGACCCTTAACTGACTTCTGGCCGTATTGTACCGGCGAAACCGCAAGAGCTTGAGTGCATCCAGAGCGCTCATGTCATCGGTTCGTGAGATAGCAACCAGTTTGGTTTTATCTGTCATGGGAAGATCTCATGTCTTTTCACTGATGTCGCGGTAGGGATACCCGTTACCGGATACCCCCCGCACAGATCCCGGCGTGCGCGATTTACGCACCGGGCTCCTGCCTCGGGTGTCTGGCGGTGAACCGCTCCACAGGCCATGGATGAAGAACCCGAACCCTTGGTAGCCATGCGGCTGCCAGTTTGTTTGCTTTCGTCCAGGTCGTATCATCCTTCTGGCTCCTGCGCCTGAGCGCCCGGCGCCAGAGGTTTGTTACGTGTGTCCTGAACTTCTGCATGGTGGGGAAGTTGCCCGGTACCGAGTGATAGTTCAGGTATCCCTGAACCACTCTCCTGAGCCATTTTCCCTGTTCGGGGATTGAGTAATGCCAGCGCCTTCGCAGACCGTCTTTGATGGCTTTCAGAGTTGCCGTCATCCGATCCCGGCGGGTCTTTCGTATCAGCATGAACCTGCCGTTGCGATCTTTCCCGCTGATGTGCGTGAACCCGAGGAAGTTGAACGTTTCTGGTTTGCCTTTTCCCCTGATGGCACGGTTTTCGGCAGCGAAGCGGCCGAACTCCATCAGACGGGTTTTCTCCGGGTGAACCGTGAGTCCGAACTCCCTCAGTCTGCGCTGCATGGCTATACGGAAGCGCAGGGGCATCGTATCGTTTGTCGAACCCGATGACGATGTCATCGGCGTATCTGACCATTACCACATTGCCTGTGGCATAGCGACGTCGCCACTGATGCGCCCACAGATCGAAGACGTAGTGGAGGTATATGTTTGCCAGCAGCGGTGAGATGACCGCACCCTGTGGGGTGCCTTCCTCCGTTGCTCGCCATTGACCCTCCTCCGACGTCCCGGCTGTGAGCCACTTACGTATGAGCCTGATTACCCTCCGGTCGCCGATCCGATGCTCTGTGAACCTGATCAGCCATTCGTGGCTCACCCTGTCGAAGAACTGACTGATGTCGGCATCCAGTACCCAGTTTACGTTAGTGCGTACCAGCCCTGTGGCCAGTGCGTCCAGTGCATCGTGCTGGCTTCGCCCGGGTCTGAACCCGTATGAGAACCCCATAAAGTCGTTTTCATAGACTGCGTTCAGGATTTTCACCAGCGCATACTGGACGATCTTGTCCTCCAGCGAGGCGATGCCGAGCGGGCGTTGTTTTCCATCCGCTTTTGGGATGTAGTGACGCCTGCCGGGCTGCGCCCTGTAGCTGCCCTGATGTAGCCTCCGGTGCAGATCTGTTATGTTGTTCTTCATGTTTCCGGCGTAGTCCATCCACCTGATGCCATCCACTCCGGCGGCCGCTTTCCTGCTCAGGGAGAGGAATGCGGCTTCCAGTGCTTCGACTGTCAGCAGGTGGAACAATGCTGTAAACCGTTCTTTCTTCCGCTGCTTCGCAGCTTCCCGCACGCGTGACAGCCTCTGTGTCCGGCGCATGTGTGGCTGTTCCGCGTTCCCCTTGGCCCCGCTCCTTCGCTCCACTGACTCCGCTCCTTTCGGGTTGTTCGCCTGCTTCGCCGCTACTATGAGCGAGTCCGACTTCTCCTCTCCGTACATCACCGGCTATGACTCCTCGTCTTCCCGGTGCGGGCCATCTCCGACACTGGCAGATGGTCAGAGGGGAGATCTCCCGGTTCCCGCGTAGAGATCGTATTGACATGCCAGGGTCTCAGACCCCGCCGGGTCCATGTGGCACTCGCAGTATCGCACCCTATGATGTTGCCTTCCGTTAACAGTACAACGTCGGCACCCGGTAATTTAATATACATTTCGTGGCTCAATGGCTGGCCTGTCAACACTTCGCCCCATACCTCGCGGTATGCAACGCATGACTCGGGGACCTTGTGGATTGCTGGTCCTTCAATGGTCGGGGACTTTCACCCCTTGATCTCTACCGGTCTCCCGGCGCACACTGTTTTTATAACCAGTATAGTAACATTGTTTTTTTTCAAATCCAGGCAGAACGTGAATTAATCAAATGGCTTCTCTTGCCTGTGCGTGGAACTTCGTTTACTGTTTTCGAAAATAGCCAGTGTTTTTGAACATGCCCCGGAGCGTCGTTGTTGAAAAGCCCAAATGCGCACAGTAGCCTGAGAGAAACCTATCTCCTGAAGTTCAGAAAGTGCAGTACGACTGAAACCCTTGACCGAGTGTTTGAGCGTATCCTGGATAAATTAAATGATGAAGGTGGGGATATAAATAAGATAACCAGCCTGAACGGAGCTTATGATCACCGCAGGGCTGAGATCTACATGAAAAAAAACTATGACAAAATACCTGCTTCCGTGTGGCATCTCATCCCCGATGAGATATGAATAATGTAATTAGAAGCTGTTATTCCAGGTTTGATAAAAACGGATGATGTAGAATTCCTTTACTCATTTTTAACGAGAAATATACATGCGACGTAATGCACAAAAATGGATCCCGTTTGGATTTGATACGGATTCAAATAAAATTGTTGATATCGCCAGCGTTGAAAATGGGCTTTCGTGTAACTGTATCTGCCTCATCTGTGGGACCTCCCTGATTGCCAGGCAGGGTCAAAATAAAAAATGGCATTTTAGCCACAGCACAGAAGTAAAAGGGGTTTGTAGTGAGCTCACACTACAACATATAAAAAAATACATAAAGGTGAAAATACAGGAAAAAAAATACCTTGCTCTCCCTCATCTTCTGCAGGGTAAGGAGAAAGGGATAGTTAACCTCAAAAATCTCGCTGGTGGTGGGATTGTTTGTGGCCTTAATGCTGACCTCACAGGGATATGTAACGATACGACAATCGGGATATTCGTTAATGATACGTCGGAGGATATCCAGCCAAATCCAGACCTTTTAGCTCAAACAGGCCAGCTGGCGCTGGTGGAGATCGATGCCGTTCGGATTGAAAGTATAATCACTCCATATCGTGAGAACGGGGAAGGCATAAAGATGATGGATGCGATAGAAAAGCTACTTTTCACCTCAGATGAAGCCAAGCGGTGGATCTACCATCCCTTAATGCAGACAGCACCACCACATACTTTACATCAGTACAAACGCCACCTGAATGCCAGCGGCAACCAGCTGCTTTCTATGATTCCGGTAGATCTACCCATGAATATGAATTCGTTGCCTCTGGCACCTGCACAGCAATGGCAACATTTACGATGGACAATAGAAATACTCGCTAAACTTACCCGGCCGGATATACCTTCAGGGAGTACCGTTTTTGATGAACTGGTATCCTATGCACCGAGGATGCTGGATTCCTAGGAATCTATAAACGTACCTGCGTATGAACGTTGGTACGATTATTACATCAGTAAAAGGGGAGAGGGAGGACTGAATGAGGCGGAGCAGGAATACATTAGCTTCATAGTTAAAATCGCGAACTGGAACGTGTCTATACATAACTTACCAGAGTTTGATCGCGAGAGAGCTTTCCATGATTGGTTTCTCACTCATGATCCCAATAAGTGATCTTCTCAATCTGCGTCCGGTATCTTTTCCTAAGCCGAGGATGTAGATAGTAAAGCAGTTTCTCCGCAGTAGGTTTTCCACAGGATAGATCCAATAACTGATCCATAAAGGATCCAGAGAGTACCAAAAAGATCCCGGATCGCTGGAGGCCCTGTGCCGCTTGGCTTGGAAGGTGATCGGTGTCTATTGTATGCTACGAAATGTCTACTGTAATCTACAAACAGTCTACTGAATGCTATATATTGTCTATTGTGCGCTATAAAAGTGTCTACTGTATGCTATATTTTTGATGGTTATTCAAAACTTAGGGTTTAAGGGAAATGTCTAACAAAATCAATGAGTCATACCTAAATGTAGAAGAAATAAATCAGACTACTGGTGAAGTTATCACACTTTCTTCCACATCGGAGACCAGTGTACAGACAGTTCCTCTGATGCGTTTGGGGGTCTTTGTTCCAACATTAAAGTCGACGAACAAAGCGATCGCTAAGAAAAGCAATGTCGGATCAAACATCAACGCGTCAGACGATCTTAGGCATCTGGAGCTAGCCAAATCCGAAGGGTTTGAAAGGATTACCATTTCAGGTCCAAGGCTAGACATGGATACGGATTTCAAGGTTTGGACAGGAATCATATCGGTACTGACCGATAATGAACTCGAGTCTAACGAGGATGGGACTATCTCGATCCGATTTACTGAGTTTGCTATGCGATGTGGTTTTTCTCGTGGACGTCTGAAGGCTGAATTTCGGGAAAAAATCAAAGATTCGCTCAGGAAACTGATGTCTAATGTTGTTGAATTCTCCAAGGACAGAGGCACAAACATTGAAGTCACTAAATTTGTTCAGCTCATTGGTGAGTCAACCGTGGACATTGGTAATGACAAAGTTATCCTCACTCCGTCGAAAACGCTTAAGGATCTGTATGTTGGTGAATACAAGATCCTGCTTAAGCTGAGAGCCCTTAAAGCCCTTGCAAGGAAAGAGTCAGCCCAGGCCCTTTATACGTTCATTGAGGCTCTGCCACCTAATCCGATCCCTGTCAGCATTGAGAGGTTCAGGAAGCGTTTGTCCCTCACTTCCAGACCTGCTCTTCAGAATTCAACGGTAAGAAAAGCACTTAAGCAACTGGAGGATATTGGATACCTTGAATACCAGGAGCTTAAGGAAGGCAACAAGATAGCGTTTCAAATCATCAAGAGAAATCCCTCCCTGAAGTAGAAAGTCCCCCTACAATCGCTCTGAGGGGGCTTAGGGGCCTCCTCAGTAGAACTCGTGACCTGCTCCCCGTTGATTAGTACACCCCGATGTTAGTAATGTCTTCATAAGCCACATGAGGACATCCCCATGAAGAAGCGTTTTTCCGACGAACAGATCATCAGTATTCTCCGCGAAGCCGAAGCTGGGGTACCCGCCCGTGAACTCTGCCGCAAGCATGCCATTTCCGATGCCACGTTTTACACCTGGCGTAAGAAGTATGGCGGTATGGAGGTGCCTGAAGTTAAGCGCCTGAAGTCGCTTGAGGAAGAGAACGCCAGACTCAAGAAGCTGCTTGCCGAAGCCATGCTGGATAAAGAGGCGCTTCAGGTGGCTCTTGGGCGAAAGTACTGACGACAGACCAGAAGCGGGAAGCCGTGATGCTGATGTGTGATGCGACCGGTCTGTCGCAACGTCGTGCCTGCAGGCTTACAGGTTTATCCCTGTCGACCTGCCGCTATGAGGCTCACCGTCCGGCTGCTGATGCGCATTTATCAGGGCGCATCACTGAGCTGGTACTGGAGCGCAGGCGTTTTGGCTACCGTCGTATTTGGCAGTTGCTGCGCCGTGAAGGGCTTCATGTTAATCATAAGCGCGTGTACCGGCTTTATCACCTCAGTGGCCTGGGCGTAAAACGCAGAAGACGTCGTAAAGGGCTGGCAACAGAACGTCTGCCGCTGCTCCGTCCGGCGGCGCCCAATCTGACCTGGTCGATGGATTTCGTCATGGACGCACTTTCCACCGGTCGCAGGATCAAGTGTCTTACCTGCGTCGATGATTTCACAAAGGAATGCCTGACGGTCACTGTTGCCTTTGGGATTTCAGGCGTTCAGGTCTCGCGTATTCTGGACAGCATTGCACTGTTTCGAGGCTATCCGGCGACGATAAGAACTGACCAGGGGCCGGAGTTCACTTGCCGTGCACTGGATCAATGGGCCTTTGAGCATGGTGTTGAGTTGCGCTTAATCCAGCCGGGCAAGCCAACGCAGAACGGATTTATTGAGAGCTTTAACGGACGATTTCGCGATGAATGCCTGAATGAGCACTGGTTCAGCGATATCGTTCACGCAAGGAAAATCATTAATGACTGGCGGCAGGATTATAACGAGTGTCGTCCACATTCAGCACTGAATTATCAGACGCCATCAGAGTTTGCAGCACGGTGGCGAAATGGAAAATGTGAAGGTAAACAAACCGACCTTACTAACTGACGGTTGTATCTAACTCTGGGGGCAGGTCACTCGGGGACTGTTCTCTACAATATGCGATCGGATTGTGCGTTAAACACGCCAAAAGTAACGCTGCCATCTCCTAACACCTTCCAATTTCAGTGAATGTTTTTGAAACCGTAGCGGCTCAGCTGAAAATGCCGGTGAATTTCACATCAGGTTCCTAAGAAGGAAAGTAACTTTTCTTTTTTGCCATGACGCATGATCTTGTCTTCTGTTGCCTGTTTTGTAAATTCGTCAGGTAGATAGTCTACTGTACGCGACATGCGAACCACGATTAGCCCTACGGAATACAGATGTCTACTGTATGCGATATCTGAATGCTGTTGGTAAAAGCAGGTGGCCGTTAAGGACAGATGTCTATTGTACGCTACAAGCATCTCAATCTGGGGTGTGCTGCCGGGTGACGATCTACTGTATGCGGCACCCGGTTGAATGTTCGATCAGGTCCGCATTTATCGGTGGTGTATTTCATATGTCTACTGTGTGCGGCCATTCACGCTATAGGGTATGAGCTGGTTGATAATGGCCTATCGTATTTCAATACTGCCATGGCTACAGAACTGGGGCATTTTAATGATTGCGATCGCATACTGTAGACAATATGCGACATGCGTCACAATCGGACACCGGTATACGTTTGCTGTGCTGGCCTGAACGGACGTTAATCATTGGTTTGTTGACGATCATAAAGTCGAAGCGGTGAAGTCGGGACGTTCAGCTGCGGTGTTTGAGATAGGGCGGCAGTTAGTGGACGGAGCTTAGAATTATGTTCGAACTGCTTGCTGAAGACGTTTACGTCACGATGATCTCTGTTAAGCCTGTGGCTAAGAATCTATGTCTACTGTATGCGACAATCACCGTATATCGGTTATGCCCAAATAGGGGAAGGTCTATTGTATGCGATATCGGGCTATGGCTGATCAGAGCTGGAGGCTACCTATTCGTGTCTACTGTATGCGACGGCCAACTCAAGTGGATATGCGCTAGTGGGAGAACGGTCTACTGTATTCGACGTGCCGTTAAATGGCCGATTATCCCCGGTTATGCAGGTTATGAACAACTGGTGTCTACTGTATACGCCAAGCCACGCACCGGTAGGTGCTGACAGACAATGGTCTACTTTATGCGACGTGCGCTGAAATAGCCGATCCTTGCCGGTTATGCAGGTTACGAACAACTCTGGTGTCTACTGCATACGCCAACCCACACACCGGTACGTGCTGACAGGCAATAGTCTATTGTATTCGATGCCCGGTTAAATGGCCGGGCATCGCCGGTTCTGCCGGGCAGGAACAACGGGTATCTACTGTAGGCGACAACCCACGTACCGGATAGGTTCTGAAAGATAATTGTCTACTGTATGCGACGTGCGAAGGTAATTGTCTACTGTATTCGATGTCCGGTTAAATGGCCGGGCATCGCCGGTTATCACAGGTATGAACAACGGGTGTCTACTGTATGCGACAACCCTCGTACCGGGTAGTTGCTGACAGGTAATGGTCTACTGTATGCGATGTCCGGTTAAATAGCCGGGCAGGAACAACGGGTGTCTACTGTAGGCGAGAATCAACGCACCGGGTGGGAGCTGAAGGCAATGGTCTATTGTATGCGATGTCCGGTTAAATGGCCGAGCATCGCCGGGTATGCACCAATAGGGTCTACTGTATGCGAGAGTCGACATATAACCCATGTTAAGTGTCTACTGTGTGAGGCAACCTGTGAAGCCTCGTGGGTAAAGGTCTACTGTACTCGATGGTTAGGAACGATCACTTACTGACCATGGATATAGCTCCAGTGGTCTGTATTATTCTGCCGTCCGAGAGTGATATTAGTTCGCAGTCCAAGAACCATCAGAAGATTACACTGACTATTTTAACTATAAGAAACTGAATTATATACCTATTAATCAACCTCAATAGAGATGCTGGATATGTTTCCAGAAACCTAAAATTACAAAAATTGACAGTTGCTACATATTTGTATGAGTTTTAAACTATCTCTGCAACATACGAAAAATGTTTCATTATGGGAATAAAAAATGAACAAAAGTACAATTGCATTGATGATGGCCATGCTTTCAGGTACTGCTTATGCTGAATCTACGCAGTTAACGCCAAATTTCTCACCGGAAAGTGTAACTGTATCTACCTCCGCCGGGATGTTAAGCGGTAAATCTCATGAAATGGTTTATGATACTGGTACAGGAAGAAAGGTCAGCCAGCTGGACTGGAAGATCAAGAATGTAGCCATTTTAAAAGGCGACATTTCCTGGGATGCATATTCGTTTCTGACACTGAATGCACGAGGCTGGACATCCCTGGCTTCCGGGGCTGGTCATATGGACGACTATGACTGGATGAACGATAATCAATCGGGATGGACTGACCACTCATCCCACCCCAGCACGAACGTCAACTATGCCAATGAATTCGATCTGAACGCAAAAGGCTGGGTTTTCCAGAATGAAAACTATAAAGCGGGTGTAATGGCTGGTTATCAGGAGACTCGATTCAGCTGGACTGCAACCGGTGGTTCCTATAACTACGATAATGGTGCATATACTGGAGAATTCCCTGCTGGTGAACGTGGAATTGGCTATAGCCAGCGGTTTTCCATGCCGTACATTGGCCTTGTAGGTCAGTATCGTATTAATGATTTTGAGTTCAATGCATTGTTTAAATTCAGTGACTGGGTTCGGGCGCACGATAACGATGAGCACTACATGCGGGATTTAACTTTCCGTGAGAAGACGACCAGTTCACGTTACTATGGCACTTCAATTGATGCCGGATATTACGTAACTCCGAACGCCAAAGTATTTGCTGAGTTCACCTACAGTAAATATGAGGAGGCTAAGGGAGGGACTCAGATTATTGATACTAACAGTGGCGAGTCCGCCTCCATTGGGGGAGATGCCGCCGGGATATCAAATAAAAACTATACGATTACAGCGGGCCTGCAATATCGATTCTAAGTAAAAAATCTTGATTAGGAGGATTTGTTCCATTTCATTCGTTACCTAATCATGACACATGCCATATTTAATGCCAGAGTAACAGCTCTGGCATTGAAAGATTTCATAAATTAAAAGTCAGGCATACCCGTCAAGCGTAGAAGATGAAATCCACATAAAAAACAGAACCATAGTATGATGCAGCACCATATCATCCATCAAGATTTCGGAGGATATAAGAACAGAATTTATTAAGATATGGAAATATCGAGGTTCCTGTATTTTCTGTCTACTACAGTAGACCACCGGGAAAAGAGATAACATGTATACGCCCGGATTTCAGAAATCGGATTAACTGAATACCATAACGCAAAAGCGATAATTCAAAAGAGACAGCCAATGCACTAAATCAGATCGGTTTCCTGATTTTTGTTGAACCGGATACTTAATGCTAATGTATGCGTACATTAGCTTTAGCTGAGGACAAGATTCGTGAGAGCTGAAACGAAGGAAGCTATGCGGATGTTTTTGGGGGGACGTTGCTACACGGCTAAACAACTCGAGAAGGACTATCTCTCTGAAATGGCAGGTTACAGCGACGACCGCTGGGAAGCGCCGCAAAGAGCTGCCCGGCTGGCGGCAGCGGTAAAACGCTACAAAACCTCTGAGATGCTGCGTTTTATTTTTGCCACCATCGCGTATGATCCCGACCCGGATCTGACGCCGCTTGCCGTGAGGCGGCTGTGTCAGGCCTTGTTCGGCAGAACCGGTAGCCAGTGGCTTATAGTGGAAATTTTCGGGGTGAAGGGACGGCAGCACCGCAGCGATGACAGCACTCCGGAGTCCGTTGAAAAAATGGCAACCAGATATCGTCACGCCGCAGGGCTGCACTGGGCGGCAACTCTGGCGGAAATTGAGCGGGTAAAGCGCAACTATCAGACCCAGGTTAAGGCATCCAGGAAGGGAGAAGGGTAAATAACATAAATTTAATGCTAATGTACGCATACATTAGCATTACGCTAAAGTGGCTATACCACCAGTTTTTGTATCCAGATGGCTTACTGACATGTTTCCTTGCACGGTAATTCAGGTCTGAATGCGACAGGGGCCTACAGCACAGAACGGGATTGAGAACTGGAATGCGCTGGTCTGTTTTGCACCAGCGCTACGGGGTTTTTATACCACACACAGGTTTCAGCTGGTGGGCATCACGGCAGCTACCTGAGCTTACTGTAGTGTTTTTGCCCAGCCCGATACTGTTTTATTGCAGCCTGTTGGCAGGCTACAGAGTCAGTCGGGGCGATGTCTGGATTTTCTTTCAGTGCGTCAATTGTGGCCTGCACCATGCCCTTGTCCAAACCCCATGTGGGGGAGGAGGGATTATTGGCTTCTAAAGGGACTTTCAGTTCCAGTACATCTCGTTTAGCACACGTTTTATTTGCCTGGTAAGTAAGGTCTGGGTCTGCAAGGATTTTAGCGGATACACCAAAACTCGCCAAAACCAGACACAGGGTGATACTTGTCGTTCGCATGTTTTATCCTTATTAATCGTCACTGATAATCAGAGTGGTCTGGGATGCTTCTTTCTCCACGCCATCCACATTCTGTGTTCTGTCCTGATGTTTCCTTCAGAAGTTACTTTATTGTGCTTCGTGGTCGGTGGAGAGGCTAAAACGCTTTCAAGCGTTTCACCAGCATCGAATCGCGCGTACAGCTTGTAATCGGCGGCATTCGTGTTTGTCGGCTCACATTTGCCATGGCTCATTTTTATCATCCTTTGCGATAAGAACTTAACTCTGCCAGGTACCAGCTGCTGGCGCCATAAACGAATTTTTACTCCCGGTGGTAAAGCACCTCAGGCATCGTCATCCCGGAGTTCCAGGTTTTAATACGTAGTGAAGGTCTTGCTCAATACTCGCCGGACGGAATTATTCATCATCACCGGCAGGGGCTGCAGTGCTGGTATGCACTTTATAGCGGTCCACCCGGCGGGACAATTCATGAAAGCTGGTGGGATCGGACCATCACACTCAAAACGTAAGACAACATGCCTTATAGTCCTGCAAAGCCTTTGCTCCGGAGCGCCACGCTCTGCGTGGGTCGCGACTGTGCACATATTTGGCATATTCTTTTTTTCTTTTTTTTTATTTTTTCTCTTTTTTTCGTCCGCGCGGCGGGGGCCGGGTCGGGCACGTTGAAGGTCAGGACCATTAAGGGTATGTTGTCTTACGTGCACTCTTTTGCTACCTGGAACGCTTGCCGGCGATCAGAATCAAGAGAATGGCCATCGCCAGTTTTCCCAAATTTATCGCATACAGTAGACATTAATCCGGGGTAAGGAGTCGGTTCTGACCGGACTATTTCCCCTGGGGCTGCTGTTCGTTACAGCTCTGAGCGGCTTTGTTGAATAAATAAGATTTCGTGCGAACGACCCTGTAGCTGGCTGGATTT
>OLOE01000254.1_pt1 | contig 29087 bp, 26 predicted proteins | sample 1673201 | NCBI WGS metagenome assembly OLOE01 (sample SAMEA3136765, study PRJEB25190) | human gut metagenome | biome: human gut; feature: human-associated habitat; material: faeces | place: Austria | collected 2013
GTGGCCGGTGCGGATGACCCTGTGGGTGCGTGCGGCGAAGGTGTTCGCGCGGCGGCTGATCTATATCGTAGCCAGGGTGTTGAAGACGTTCGCGAAATCATCTATCCGAACATGCGCCATGAGATTTTGAATGAGCCGCGTCGCGTTGATGTGTTCACCGATGTTGAGCAGTGGTTCACCGAGTGCGTGGTTATGAATGCTGTGGTGCGCACGCGTGAAGTTTCGCAGCCCTATAATGTTGAAGGCAAGGAAGGCAGTGCGCCAGCGAAAGAGGGCGCCGCTGCTGCAGAATCCGGTGCCTCTGAAAACTAAACAACGCTAAGCCTCGACCCTCCGAAGAGCAAGGAGAGCAGCCAGTATGGGCGAATATGTAATTGCACTTGATCAAGGGACAACGTCTTCCCGTGCGGTTTTGATAGATAGGCTGGGCCGTATAAAGGGCATGTCCCAAAGCCCATTCCCCCAGTTGTTTCCGCAGCCAGGTTGGGTGGAGCATTCTCCGAAAGACATTCTTTCCAGTCAGCTTAAGGTGCTGGCGGAATTACTGGTATCAACAGGTGTATCGGCAAGCCAAATAGACAGTATCGGTATTACCAACCAGCGAGAGACCACCGTTGTATGGGATCGCGTCACGGGCGAACCCATTCACAACGCCATTGTGTGGCAATGCCGTCGCACTACCGAAATCGTGGAACGCTGTTGCTCGGATGCGGAAACTGCTGCTGAGGTAACGCGCAGAACGGGCTTGATTCCCGATGCGTACTACTCCGCTTCGAAAATCGCTTGGATCCTGGATGCGGTGCCCGGTGCGCGTGAACGCGCCGAAGCCGGCGAGCTGGCTTTCGGCACGGTGGATTCTTGGCTTATTTGGAATCTGACTCAGGGCGAGGTCCATGCGACCGACCCCACCAATGCCAGCCGCACCATGCTCTTCAACATTAATACGGGGCAGTGGGACGAATGGCTGTGCCGGTTGTTCAGCGTTCCTGAAGCCATGTTGCCCGAAGTTCGTCCCTCTTCAGGCGATTTTGGAATGATGCATCATCCGGTTATTGCCGGCACTATTCCGATTCGCGGCGTGGCGGGCGACCAGCAGGCGGCGCTGTTTGGGCAATGCTGTTTCAAGCCCGGTCAGGTGAAGGCAACGTTTGGCACTGGCTGTTTCTTGCTTATGAGCACGGGGCAGCGGCTATGTGCTTCTACCCGCGGGCTGGTAACCACGGTTGCTGCTTCTGCGCCGGGTGCGGCCGGTCTCGAATATGCGCTGGAAGGAAGCGTGTTCATGGCAGGCGCTCTTATTCAGTGGCTGCGCGATGGCCTGGGGATTATCGACGACGTTTCTCAAACCGAGGAACTTGCAATGAGCGTGCCAGATTCGGCGGGAGTGTGTGTGGTGCCTGCGTTCACAGGGCTTGGCGCTCCGTACTGGGACGCCAATGCGCGCGGCGCCATCTACGGATTGACGCGCGGGGCCACAAAAGCGCACATAGTGCGTGCGTGCCTCGAGGCGCAAGCATTCCAGGTACAGGACGTGCTGCAAGGCATGGCTCGCGATGCGGGAATTCCGGTATCTGCGTTGGCGGTTGATGGCGGAGCCTGTCGCAACAATTTCATGCTTCAGTGTTGCGCCGATATCGTGGGTGCTGCCATCCAGCGTCCCGAATGCGTGGAAAGCACGGCCTTAGGAGCGGCTTATTTGGCTGGTTTGTCTACGGGTTTCTGGCGCAACACTGAAGAAATTGCGAGCTTGCGGGGCATTGAGCGCACCTTCATGTCGAATGTGAGCGCCGGCACGCGTTCCCGCATGCTCGACTATTGGCATGAGTGCGTCGATAGGACGCGTTCCCGATAGAGCTTGGCACAAACGGCTCCCTTTTCCGTTTCGGCAGCGTTAAGCTAGGCGAGCTTGCACGCTTCTTCCGTATAATGTGGATAGATTATCTATAGCGGGGCTGCGTAGCCTTGCGTCTGTGTGCCGCCTTAGCGCGGAAAAGGAGAAGGCATCATGAAGATCTCTATCGCATCGGATCACGCTGGCTTCGAGCAAAAACAGCAGCTTGCTGCTTACTTGAAGGGCGAAGGCCACGAGGTTATCGATCGCGGCCCCGATAGCGACAACCGTGTAGATTATCCCGATTTCGCCGTTAAGGTTGGCAAAGACGTGCAGTCGGGCGCTGCTGAGCGTGGCGTTTTGGTGTGCGGTACGGGCATCGGTATGGCCATGGCGGTAGGTAAGATGGAGGGCATTCGCGCAGCCAATGTAGTTCGCCGCGATTTCGCTGTTCTTTGCCGTGAGCATAACGACGCCAACGTCATTACGCTTTCCGGTCGTTTCGTTTCCTTGGAAGACAACGAAAGCATTTTGGATGCCTTTATTGCCACGGAATTCGCCGGTGGACGCCATGCTGGCCGCGTTGAGAAGATCAATGCGCTCGACTAAGGCATTTATCAGCTAATGTGGCATATTGCGCAATTGATTCGCGCCAATAGCGTCCCTTTTGGGTAAATATGTTTGGGACAAGCTCGTTCGAGCTTGAAAAAATATCTTTCTGCATTCGTGCGGAAAGACGAATGCAAGGAGGAAAAGATGGACAACGCAAAGACGCAAGCCCGCCATTGGCTTTTGGCGGCAGCCGTGGCGCTGTTCGCGGCAATTCTGTGCCTCGGCCTTGTTGGCTGCGGCCCAAGCGAAGAGGAAAAGGCGAAGCAGGCGCTCGACGCCGAACTCTCCCAGTTCGTCAATCCCAGCGACGATGAGGCATCTAAGCTTGTTGGCCAAATGGGCGGTTCTGACCTGAAACAGCTCGAGCAGCTGGGCATGGACGGGGAATCTCTGTTCAAGTCTTGGGTGAACGGCTTCGCTTATGAAATTGGTGATGTAAAGGTTGACGGCGATACCGCCAAGGCAACTACCAAGATCACTAGCAAGCAGCTCTACGCTGTTCTTACGAGTTGGGGCGACTCCTTTGCTGATGACGCTATGAAACAGGGTTTCAGCACCACCGACGAAATCTACGCTTATGCAGGTAAGACGTTCATGGCGGCACTCGATGCAGCAACTCCGGTAGAAACCGAAGTTACCTTTACCTTGACCAAGGACGGCAAGGATTGGAAGCTCGATATGAACAATACCGACAACCAGCAGGCGCTTGCCGATAGCATGTTCGGTGGCGGCATCTCCGCTTCCGAGGCTTTCGGTAGCTAAGGGGTTCGTGGCGGATTCGTTTCGCGCACGTAACATTTGTCGAAAACAAGGAGCCGTAGGGCCGCAGGAGCGGTGCTACGGCTCCTTTTCTTATGACGCTGTGCTATCTTTGAGAGCATTACAAAAGTGCTAAGCGCAGTTCGAAAGGAGCGCGGCATATGTCTTACGACTATCTCGCAGCAGAAGACCCTCAAATAGCAGACGCAATTGGGCAGGAGCTTTCCCGCCAGCGCTCAACTATCGAGCTTATCGCATCAGAGAATATTGCTTCACTTGCCGTAATGCAGGCAATGGGCACCGTACTTACCAACAAGTACGCTGAAGGTTATTCCGGCAAGCGCTATTACGGTGGCTGCGAAAAGGTCGACATCGTTGAAGATTTGGCAATCGAGCGCGCTTGCAAGCTGTTCGACTGCAAGTTTGCCAACGTGCAGCCTCATTCTGGCGCTAACGCCAACCTTGCCGCCTATCAGGCGCTGATCAACCTGGGCGATACCGTGCTGGGCCTTTCGCTCGACCATGGTGGTCACCTGACCCATGGTTCTCCCGTTAATTTCTCGGGCAAGGATTACAACATCGTCTCCTACGGTGTTAATCCCGAAACCGAACTCATCGATTACGACGAGATCGAGCGTCTTGCCAAGGAGCATAAGCCCAAGCTTATTGTGGGTGGTGCTTCTGCATATCCTCGCATTATCGATTTCAAGCGTATGCGCGAAATCGCAGACGAGGTTGGTGCATACCTCATGATCGATATGGCACACATTGCTGGCCTGGTTGCTGCTGGCTTGCATCCGAGCCCCGTGCCCTATCCCCACGTGGTACCCCCCCCCAGCCATAAGACCCTTCGCGGTCCCCGTGGCGGCTTTATCCTCACTAACGACGAGGCTCTGGCGAAGAAAATCAATTCCGCGGTATTCCCTGGTACGCAGGGCGGTCCTCTGATGCACATCATCGCAGCAAAGGCCGTTGCTTTCGGCGAGGCCTTGAAGCCCGAATTCAAGACGTACATGGAAAATGTGGTTAAGAACTGCGCTGCTATGGGCGAAGGCATGGTGGAAGGCGGTCTGCGTCTGGTATCGGGCGGTACCGACAATCACCTGGTTTTGGTAGACCTTACTCCTGCCGACATTACCGGCAAGGACGCAGAGAAGCTTCTTGAATCCGTGGGCTTGACGGTGAACAAGAACACTATCCCCAACGAAAAGCGCTCGCCCTTCGTAACCAGCGGTATTCGCGTTGGTACGGCAGCGGGCACCACGCGTGGCTTCGATGCCGATGAATTCCATCGCATTGGTCAGCTTATCGCTGCCACGGTATTCAACGCTGAAGATGAGGCACGCCTCGCACAGATCAAGGAAGAGGTAGCGGGTCTCATTGCCAAGCACCCTCTTTATCCCGAGCTGTAGAGTGGGAATATAGGAGCCTGTTCCATTTTCCCACCGGGTTATAGCGCACAAAGGAAGAACTCCGTTTGCGTAATGCATCGCAAGCGGGGTTCTTTTTCATTGGATGGGGAATATAGGGACTTGTCCCTATATTCCCCAAGGCTCGTGCTCTCTGTCTGCGCAAGGGGTTGGATCGTCGGGCGATGGCGCGATCGGGGCCCCAGTTCGCCATTCCGCCTCACCTATTTCAGGTGATATCTTGCTATGAATGCGCAAACCCTGCCTTTTTCCTGTTTTGATTCAGCCAAAAGCAATACACTGTTCAGCGAAGAAGCGTGCAGCAGTAAGGAGAAACGCATGGACTTCGCAAGCGAAGAGCGTTTGACCGTTGTCGATCATCCGCTTATTAAGCATAAGCTGTCGGTGATCCGCAATGAAGATACGCCCGATTATCTTTTCCGCCAGACCGTGCGCGAGATTACTCTTTTGGAAGGCTACGCAGCCACCCAGGACCTGGCAACGCGCTCGGTCGAGGTGAAAACGCCTATTGCCACGTGTGAATGTGAATCCATCAGGGGCATCGAGCCGGTGGTTGTTCCCATTCTGCGTGCAGGCCTTGGCATGCTCGACGGCATGTTGGACCTGATTCCCACTGCTCCCGTTGCCCATTTGGGCATGTACCGCGATGAGATAACCCACGAACCCCACGAGTATTATGCGAAAATGCCCGACTACATTGCCGAGCGTTCGGTGCTGCTCGTAGATCCCATGCTTGCTACAGGTGGATCCCTTTGCGCGGCAATCGACGCGTTGCGCAAGCGAGGTGTGAAGGATATCTCAGCCTGCGTTATCGTCGCATCGCCCGAGGGCGTGCAGGCCGTACTTGAGCATGATCCCTCTGTGCGCCTATTCACCTGCGCTATCGACGAAGGTCTTAATGAGGATGCCTACATCGTCCCCGGCCTGGGTGACGCGGGCGATCGTATTTTCCGTACCGAAGGCACGCCGGTTCAAAGCGAACTGGCTTAAGAGCGGGAGAGGGTCTGATGATCAGGCAAGAGCGCCCTTCATGGGACGAGTACTTTATGACCTTGGCAGATGAGGTTGCCACACGCACAACGTGCTTGCGTCGCGCGGTGGGGGCCATCATCGTAAAGGAGAAGCGTATCCTGGCTACTGGCTATAACGGCGTGCCCACGGGGCTGCGTCATTGCTCTGTTACCGGATGCCTGCGCGAAAAACTCGGCGTTCCTTCGGGTCAGCGCCACGAAATTTGCCGCGGACTGCACGCAGAACAGAACGCCCTTCTTCAGGCGGCGCGTTACGGTATCGACATTGAAGGTTCTTCCATATACATCACCACGCAGCCCTGTGTAGTGTGTGCGAAGATGCTCATTAATGCTGGAATCAGTGAGATCATCTACCGCAATCCGTATCCCGATGAACTTGCAATGGAGCTTTTGAATGAGTCAAATATCAAAATTCGCATATTTGACGGACAGACTTTAAAAAGTGAGTAGCGTATTTTCTACAGATGACCATGTTTGCTAAATAGAACGTGTTTAAAAAGTTTGAAATGCACAAAAATATAGGACAAAACAATGGTATTGCCCGTTAGATTCTCAAATAGAGGTTTCAGATAGTGTTTTAGTACGCTATTGTATTCAGCTGGGTTTGTGGGCAGATACCACTCGCCCAAATTTATTGCACGTTATCGGAAACACTGTTAACAACCATGTGATGGCGTTTATGCTGCATGTGGTCAAAATTGGGCTTTAGGCTCTGAACACGGAAGAAAGGAAGAAATGCTCGCACCAGTAGCAGCAGGAATCGCAGCAGGAATCATCGGGTTTCTCCCCTTGTTCATTTCCCTGCGCCTTGCACGCCGCTCCACGAGTCTTTCTGCCATGAGCGCTGGTTTGTACGGTTTGGCTGGTACGTTTGTATCGCTCATTGTGGTTGCCGTCGCTCTTATCGTGTGCGCTATGGTTGCGCGCGATGTGGTTCTTCCCTTTGGTGTGGCTGAGATCGTGGCGCTTATCGTGTCCACGTCTGCATATGTCGTTTATAAGAACGTCCTTGCTAAGCGCAAGAAATAAGTAAGTAACGGAAAGGTAAGGAATCCTGATGGGTGAAGCTCTTTCACAGTTCGTCGAGGAGGCACAGCATCTCTCGTCTCAGTTCGACTCGACGACGGTCTTTTCCATTGCGGGTTGGAACGTATCCCAGTACGTCCTGTACATGCTGGTCGCTCTCGTTCTGGTAGCTGCATTGGTTCTTATCGCGGGTCGCAAGCTTACGCTCGTACCTCACGGTAAGTTCGCACACATCTTCGAGTTCGGCTACAACTTCATTTCTGAAGGCGTTGGCGCCGACGTTATCGGCGAAGGCTTCAAGAAGCACGTTCCCTTCCTGGCTACGCTGTTCTTCTTCATCCTTACCGCCAACATTATCGGCCTCATCCCTGGTGCAAAGGCTGCTATGGGCACCATCTCCATCACCTGGGCACTGGCTGCTATTTCCTTTATCTACTTCAACTTCTGGGGCTTGAAGGAGCTTGGCTTCTTCCATTACTTCAAGTCGCTGTGCCCTTCGGGCGTACCGGCACCTATTGCCCCCATCATTTGGTTCCTGGAGTTCTTCTCCATGGTAATCCGCGTTCTGACTCTTGCCGTTCGACTTTACGGCAACATGCTCGCAGGCCATATGGTTCTCGCCGTATTCTCTTTGGCAACCACCATCTTCCTGCAGACCGCCATCTTCCAGATGGACATCGTTGCGGGTCTGCCTGCAATCGCATGGTTCTTCTTGCTGTTCTTCATGTATGCGCTCGAAACACTCGTTGCTTTCTTGCAGGCATACGTATTCACCATTCTGTCTTCTTCCTACATCGGCATGGCAATCCATCCTCACTGATAGGAAGAAACAGTTTTCGGCTTGCGCCCTTAGCGGCGCAGGCGGTCTAGAGGCCGCCACCTAACTTGTGTACTACAGCTGGTACAAGAAAAATTTCAGCTGATTAAGTAATAGGGACGAGGGAAAGGCCCTTGTCCAACTAAAGGAGGTAATCGTGGAACTCACTCTCGCAATCGCTGCGTTGAAGGTCGTTGGCTATGGCCTCGCAGCAATCGGCCCTGGCATCGGTATCGGCGTTGCTACCTACGGCCTGTGCGTGTCTGCTGCTCGTCAGCCTGAGATGAAGGGTCAGCTCATGGGCTACTTCTTCATCGGTGCTGCTATGTCTGAGGCACTCGCACTGCTCGGCCTGGTTCTTTTCTTCATCGGCTAGAACTTCGCGAAGTAAGTAACTAACGAAGAAACCGAAAGAAGAGAAGGAGGCACGCGAATTGAACGCACACGTACGTAACTGCGCAAGTGGCATGATCGCCTTTGCGGCTGCGTCTGCGGCATTCCCGGTATGCGCGTTCGCTGACGAAGGAGCAGGAATCAATGCAATTCTTCCTCAGATGGAAGAATTCATCCCCATGCTCGTCGCCTTCATCATCTTGTGGATCGTTCTTGCCAAGTTTGGTTGGCCTCTGTTCGAGGGCATGCTGAACAAGCGTGAGGAAACGATCAAGAACTCTTTGGAAAAGTCTGAAGAGGCACGACAGGAAAGCGAACGACTTCTGGCTGAGTATCGTGAGCAGCTCGAGGGTGCAAAAACCCAGGCTCAGCAGATCCTCAACAATGCCAAGCTCACCGGCGACGCTCTCGAAAAGGAGATCACCGCTAAGGCTCAGGCTGAGGCAGATGCCATTGTCGACAAGGCTCGTGCGCAAATCGAGCAGGAGAAGGAAAACGCCATCAAGGAGCTTCAGGCTACCATGGCAGATACTTCTATTGCCGTTGCATCTCGCCTGATCGGTGAGGATTTCAGCGACGATGAGCACCGTAAGCTCATCGAGCGCTACGTGAAAGAGGCAGGTAGTCTAAATGGCTAATCGTCTTGTCATCAATGAAACGATTGCAGCCTACGCCAACGCTGCCATCGATGGCGCTAACGCCACCGGCGGTCGTGACGCTGTCGTTGAGGTTCGCAACCAGATGCGCCAGATCCTTGGGTTCATGGCAACCAACATCGATTTACGTCTCTCGTTGGATAACGAGGCTTACACTGCTGAAGAGCGCCAGGCGCTTGCAGGCAACGTTTTCGATGGCTACAACCCAGTGGTCAAAGAGCTTCTTGGAGTTATGGCTTCTCGCTGCGACGCAGCACTGTTCCGCCGTGTTGTTTCTCAGTATGAGGATCTCATCGAGAGCAAGCTTAACTTCAACGTTGTTGATGTGACGACGGTTGTTGAACTTGATGACAACCTGCGAACCGTAATTACCAATAAGGCCGAATCTGATCTGGGTCGCGACTGTGTTCTTGTTGAGCACATCGATCCTTCGATCCAGGGCGGCATTATCCTGAGCACTGGCGACCGATATGTCGATGCGAGCGTCCGCACGCAGTTCGACAAGGCTCGCATTGCTCTGAAAAAGAAAGATGGAGGTGAATGCTAGTGACTGAAATCACCGCACAGTCTATCGACGCCGCACTGCGCAAGCAGCTCGACGCCATCAACACCAGCGTTGAGTCTCGCGAGACCGGCACGGTTGTACAAATTGGCGACGGTATTGCGCGTATCGACGGCCTTAAGGGTGCGATGTCTGGCGAGCTTCTCGAGTTCGTCGCTTCCGATGGACGTATCGTTTCCGGTTTGGTGCAGAACCTCAAAGAAGATGAGGTTGGCGCCGTACTCCTCGGTGACGTCACCGCAATTAAGGAAAACGACCAGGTACGTACCACTGGCAAGATTCTTGAGGTTCCTGTTGGCAAGGCTATGCTCGGCCGCGTTGTTAACGTGCTCGGCCAGCCTATCGACGGCAAGGGCCCCATTGAGACCACTGCTACCCGCCCGGTAGAATTCAAGGCTCCCGGCGTTCATGAGCGTCAGCCTGTTGAAGAGCCGATGCAGACCGGCATCCTCGCAGTTGACTCCATGATTCCGATTGGCCGTGGCCAGCGCGAACTCATCATTGGCGACCGTCAGACCGGTAAGACCTCTATTGCCGTTGATGCCATCATCAACCAAAAGGGCAAGGGCATGGTCTGCGTATACGTTGCTGTAGGCCAGAAGGCTTCCACCGTATCCGGCATTGTTGAGACCCTCGAGCGCTTTGGCGCTATGGATTACACCATCGTTGTTGCCGCTACCGCATCCGATCCTGCTCCTCTGCAGTACATGGCTCCTATGGTTGGTGCTGCAATGGGCGAGTACTTCATGTACAACGGCGAAGACGGCAAGCCCGCTAACGCTGAGAATCCTGGCGGCCACGTACTCTGCATCTACGACGACCTCACCAAGCAGGCTGTTGCATATCGTCAGATGTCCCTGACCCTGCATCGTCCTCCCGGACGCGAGGCATATCCTGGCGACATCTTCTACCTGCATTCTCGCCTGCTCGAGCGTGCATGTAAGCTGTCTGATGAAAACGGTGCAGGTTCTCTTACCGCACTGCCTATCATCGAAACCCAGGCTGGTGACGTTGGTGCGTTCATTCCTACGAACGTTATCTCCATTACCGACGGTCAGATTTACCTCACCACCGACCTGTTCTATCAGGGTCAGCGTCCTGCTGTTAACGTTGGTATCTCCGTATCCCGCGTTGGTGGCTCCGCTCAGGTGAAGTCCATGAAGTCCGTTGCTGGTACGCTGCGCCTCGACCTCGCTGCATATCGCGAGCTCGCTGCATTTACCCAGTTCGGTTCCGACCTGGACGCTGCAACTCAGCAGCAGCTTACCCGTGGTGCTGCAATGACCGAGCTTCTTAAGCAGGGTCGTTACACCCCGATGTCCGTTGAAGACCAGGCAACTGCTATCTGGGCTGGCGCTCATGGCTTCCTGGACGATGTACCGGTTAAGAGCATTGTTCGCTTCCGCGCTGAAATGCTCGACTACCTGCATCACTCCGGCAATGGCGTTATGGACAAGCTTGCTGATGCAAAGAAGTTCACCGACGAAGTAGAGGCTGAACTGAATGCTGCTATCCCGGCATTCAAGGCTCAGTTCATCGCGTAAGGTAGGTCACTATGCCCAACCTTCACGATATTGAAAGGCGAATCAAGTCCGTCGAATCGACGAAGCAGATTACGCATACCATGCAGATGGTTGCTGCTGCTAAAATCCGTCATTCGACCGAGCGTGTCGAAGCTGCTACGCCTTATGGCGAGGCTGTGAAGGAGATGCTGGCCAACATCGCACGCATGGGCGGTACTACTGCACCGCTCGCGACGGCGCATGACGAGGTTAAGAAGGCCCTTATTGTGGTCATCGCCTCCGACCGTGGTTTGGCTGGCGGCTTCAATTCCAGCGTGCTTCGTCGTGCCGAGCAGATCATGAAGGAGCGCAAGGCAGAGGGCAAGGAGGTCGCTGTTGCCGCATGTGGTAAGAAGGCGATCGGCTACTTCAAGTATCGTGGTATCGATACGGTGCTTGCCTTCCGCGACCTGTCCGCTGATCCTCGCGTCGAAGAGGCTGATGCCCTGGCTGACTATGCTATGGAGCATTACCTCTCTGGCGAAATTGACGAGGTAGTCGTTCTTTACAACCATGCGAAGAACGCAGGTGAGCAGGTTCTGATCCAGCAGCCTCTGTTGCCGGTAAACCCGAAGGCATTCCTCCCCAAGGGCGAGGTATTTGTCAAGGGCGGCGGCATTACCGAGCCGACTCCCGATAACCCCGATCTTCCGGGTGCTATCGATTACGAGCCCAGCGAGGAAGATGTCTTGGATCACTTCCTTCCCGAGTATATTGCAGGTCATTTCTACTATATGCTCATTGACTCAGCAGCAGCTGAGCAGGCTGCTCGTCGCAATGCAATGAAGAATGCGACGGACAACGCCAATGACATGATTGAGACCCTCAACCGTGTCTACAACCGTGTACGTCAAGGCGCTATTACGACCGAGATCAACGAGATCGTCGGTGGCGCCGCAGCTTTGGAGGACTAAATGGCTGAAGAAACCAATACTGCTTCTGCGGCCACGCAGGGTGCCATCGGACACATTGTCCGTATTGTTGGCCCTGTTGTCGACGTTGAGTTCGCTCCGGATCATATGCCGGCGATCTACAACGCTCTGACCGTGAAAGCTACTACCCCCGTGGGCGACATCAATGTCGTTCTCGAGGTTCAGATGCACCTCCCTGGTGACCTGGTTCGCTCCGTTGCCATGTCGTCTACCGACGGCCTGGTACGCGGTCTGCCCGTACAGGACACTGGTGCACCTATGAAGATGCCCGTAGGTCCTGAGACCCTCGGCCGCATCTGGAACGTTATGGGCCAGCCCGTTGACGGTATGCCCATGCCCGACGTTAAGCAGTGGGCACCCATCCATCGTCCCGCTCCCGCTTATGAAGAGCTCGTCAACAAGACCGAGATCTTCGAAACCGGTATTAAGGTTATCGACCTTATCCAGCCCTTCATTAAGGGTGGTAAGACCGGTCTGTTCGGCGGTGCAGGCGTTGGTAAGACCGTTATCATTCAGGAGCTCATCAACAACCTGGCCCAGGAGCATGGTGGTACGTCCGTATTCACCGGCGTTGGCGAGCGTACCCGTGAGGGTACCGACCTGTTCCTGGAAATGACCGATGCAGGCGTTATCAACAAGACCTGCTTAGTTTACGGTCAGATGAATGAGCCTCCGGGAGCTCGTCTTCGCGTCGGCCTGTGCGGCCTGACCGAAGCAGAGTATTTCCGTGACCAGGGTCAGGACGTTCTGCTGTTCATCGACAACATTTTCCGCTTTACCCAGGCAGGTTCTGAGGTATCCGCACTTCTTGGCCGCATGCCTTCCGCAGTAGGCTATCAGCCCACCCTCGCTACCGAGATGGGCGACCTTCAGGAGCGCATTACCTCTACCAAGACCGGTTCTATTACGTCCGTACAGGCCGTATATGTTCCCGCCGACGACTTGACCGACCCCGCGCCGGCCACGACGTTTACCCACCTCGACGCTAAGACGGTTCTTAACCGTTCCATCGCCGAAATGGGCATCTATCCTGCTGTTGACCCGCTGGAGTCCAGCTCTCGCGCTCTCGATCCCGAGATCGTTGGCGAAGAGCACTACCGCGTTGCAGTTGGCGTTCAGGAGATCCTGCAGAACTACAAGGACCTCCAGGACATCATCGCAATTCTTGGTATGGACGAGCTCACGGAAGATCAGAAGGTCATCGTTAACCGCGCACGTAAGGTGCAGCAGTTCCTCGGCCAGAACTTCCATGTTGCTAAGCAGTTCACCGGCCAGGATGGCGTCTATGTAAAGATGGAGGACACTGTTCGCTCCTTCGACGAGATCCTCAAGGGCAACTGTGACCATATCCCCGAGGTATGCTTCCGTACTACCGGTTCTATCGAGGATGTTTACGCAGCCTACGAGAAGCTTCAGGCAGAGGAGTAAGTCATGTCGGTGATCAGGTGTGATGTCGTAGCAAAGAACAAGGTGCTCTTCTCAGGTGAGCTCTACAATGTCATGGTTCCCGGCACCGAAGGTGAACTGGGTATCATGGAAAACCATGAGCCATTTGTATCCGCCCTTAAGGACGGCGTCATCTGGGCCCGCACCCAGCAGGAGGGTGGCGAAGTTTTGAGCGCTGCCATCATGGGTGGTTATGTCCAGGTGTTGAAGGACCGCGTCATCGTTATTTGCGACAAGACGCGCCAGATCGAGCGCATCAACGTCGACAGGCTTAACAAGGATATTCCTGTGCTTGAAGAGAAGATCGCTAACCTCAGCGAGACGAGCATCGTTTCTCGCTCTCTTCTGACGCGTAAGCTGCGCTGGTGTAAGGTTCAGCTTGCTGCAAAGGAAAAGGAAGACCTGTACAAGTAAGGATCATCCACGATTACCTTCAGTTGGTTTTTCTGATCTGTGCCAGAATTGAAAGGCGACCCTACGGGGTCGCCTTTTTTTGTGTTTGTGAAGGTATGAAGTGGGTGGCATTGCCGACTGCTCGGAAGATTGTAAGTGCAGGCGATCTGGCACTGGCGATTTGCGCTGATTTGGAAAACGGGATGGCAAGATTAGCTTGCTATGCATGATTTGGAGACCTCGGACGGGAAAAAGGGCTCTTCCTGGCAAGATTTTCACTATGTGCATTCCCAAACAGCGGTTTGCAGGGCTTTTTGGATACGCGGCGCGTAAATCTTGCCAAAACCAGCTTATTTTGGATACATATCGGCGATATATTGCCACAGAGGGGGTGTTTTTCCGTCCGAGGCTCCTTTTGGCATACATCAAGCGAAAATCTTGCCACGGATGAGTGCCTGGGAATGCATTAGGCGAATATTTTGCCACCGTCGACACTCGGAGAACGCATCGCTGAGATATCCTGCCACTGCCGATACGCGGAGAACGCATCACGGTGAAATTATGCCATCGCCGACCAGTGGTGAACGCATCATGGTGAAATCCTGTCCCCGCCGAAACGTGGAGAACGGATCACTGTGAAATTCTGCCCCCGCCGAACACTTCGGAGCATGCCTTGGTGAAATAACACAGAAGCCATGCCCTCCAGAGGCGCTGGCCCCAACTGGAGCCAGCGAGCTTCAATCGACGAAAGTAAGCTTGCGTCCCAGGATTAAGCTACCGACCCGTAGGCCCTTCTCGTCGCGCTTGCTCTGCCCTTGCGTCTTTCGTTATACGCGCCTGAGGGAGGCTTTCATTTCGACGCTCCAGCGCGTTAATCGAACAAGAACTGTTGTTTTGATTGCAAGTCTGCCTTTTTTTGCATTCGATGGCACAATAAGGAACGAAAAGAAATTCGAGGTTGCGCATTCGCGCACAGCATAGGAGACGTACATGGCATTTGCTCACTTACACTGCCACACTGAGTATTCTCTGCTAGACGGTGCTACACACATCTATGACATGGTCAAGCGCGCAGCCGATTTGGATATGCCTGCCGTGGCTATCACCGACCATGGCGTTATGTCTGGCGTTCCGGAGCTCGATGAAGCTTGCCGCAAGGTCAAAAACGAAACCGGCAAGTGGGTTAAGCCTATTTTTGGTTGCGAGATTTACTTCACCACCGACAGCGAACTGAAGAAGCAAAAGCAAAAGCTTCATCACATGATTCTTTTAGCTAAGAACAATACGGGGTACCACAACCTGTTGAAACTGGTCAGCGAATCGCATGTAGACAATTTCTATTATCGTCCGCGCACTACGTTCGAGATGCTCCAGAAGTATTCTGAGGGAATTATTGCTACCAGTGCATGCATTGCAGGCATTATCCCTCGCTGCATCGATGATGGAGCGTTTGCCGAGGCCAAGGAGTGGGCGCAGAAATTCGCCGCACTTTACGAGCCGGGCGATTTTTATATCGAGCTTCAGGACCAGGGCATTACTACGAACGCTGGCATGTCCCAGTATGAAATGAACTGCAAGCTTACCCAGCTAGCTCGTGAGCTGGGCTTACAAACCATTGCCACCAACGACTTCCATTACCTTACGCAGGAAGATGCAATGGCACAGGATATTATGCTTTGCATCGGCACCAACGCCACTGTTACTCAGGAAAAGCGCTTCAAATTCCCAAACGACCAGTTCTACATGAAGACCGAGGAAGAAATGCGCCAGGCGCTGAAAGACTTCCCCGAGGCGTGCGACAACACGGTTCTGCTCGCTGAAAAGTGCAATGTGGAACTGGAACGAGATGAAATTCTTCCGCGTTTCCCGCTGCCTGAAGGCTATACCGAAGAAATGCTTTTCCGCGAAGAGATCGAGAAGGGTCTCGAGCATCGTTATGGACCCGATTGGCGCAATGTCGTTATCGCCGACAACACCGGCAAGGAAAAGTCGGTTCTGGAACAGTACGAATACGAAGCTGACATTATTATTCAGCAGGGCTTCCCAGCTTACTTCCTTATCGTTCAGGAGTATATCCGCTGGGCTCGTGAAAATGGCATCGGCGTAGGCCCTGGTCGTGGCTCTGCTGCAGGATCGCTCTGCACGTACGCCATGGGCATCACCGACCTTGACCCTATGCCCAACGGCCTCATGTTCGAGCGATTCCTCTCGCCCGAGCGCGTGGAGATGCCCGATATCGACGTCGACTTCGACGATCAGCATCGTCAGGATGTTATCGAGCATATTCGCGAATTCTACGGCGAAGACCATGTTGCGGGCGTTATCACGTTCGGCAAGTTGCAGGCAAAAAACGCTGTGCGCGATGCTGCGCGTGTTTTGGACTACCCTTATGCTGTGGGTGACCGTATCTGCAAACTTATTGGTGGAGAGCTGGGCATCACCATCAATGGTGCGCTCGAGACCAATCCCGACCTGAAAAAAGCCTACGATACTGAAGAAGATGTAAAGCGCGTTATTGACGCCGCAAAGTCTATCGAGGGCCATGTGCGTGGTGAAGGCGTGCACGCGTGCGCAACCATCATTTGCCGCGACCCCATGAGCGATCATGTCCCCATGAAGCGCGATACCAAGGGCGGCGGCATCATCACCCAGTATGACGGTCACTATACGCCTGACCTGGGTCTGCTAAAGATGGACTTCCTTGGCCTGCGTACCTTGGGCGTGCTTTCGCGTGCCTGCAACAACATTGAGGCAACCACGGGCGAAAAGCTTCTTCCGGAAGAAATCCCCATTGAAGATGATCGTGCGTTTGCCCTGATGCGTGGCGAGCTTCGCAAGAACGGAATGCCCCTTAACATGGATGGTTTGTTCCAGGTTGAAGGCGCGCTGTATGTGAGCTTGTTTGCGCAGATTCCGCCAGAGCGCTTTTCTGACGTTGTAGCTTCCATTGCACTTAACCGCCCGGGCCCGCTTGAGTCTGGCATGGTCGAAGACTATGTAAAGGTGGTACAAGGTAAGAGCCCCGTCCACTATTACGACGATCGTCTGCGTCCTATCCTGGAAGAAACCTACGGCACGATGGTGTACCAGGAACAGATCATGCAGGTGTCCATGGTAATGAGCGGTTTTTCTGCCGGTAAGGCAGATAAGCTGCGTAAAGCAATGGGTAAGAAGAAGCTCGATGTTATGCGCGAGCTTCAAGAAGACTGGAACAATGGCGCAGTAGAAAACGGCTATTCGCTCGACATCGCTAAAGAAATTTGGGAAGACGCCGAGAAGTTCGCAAAGTACGCGTTCAATAAATCGCACTCTGCAGCATATGCGTTGCTTGTTATGCGTACGGCATACCTGAAGGCGCATTATCCGAACGAGTATATGGCTGCTGTTCTGTCCAGTTACATGGGCAACAACGATCGTCTTATCAAGTACATTGCGAGCTGCAACCGCAGCGGCATTCCTGTTTTGCCGCCTGATGTTAACTCGTCCAATCTGGAATTCACCCCGCTTGAAGAGGGGATCCGTTTTGGCTTGGCGGGCGTTCGCGGTGTAGGCGAAAAGGTGGCTCAGTGCATCATCGACGAGCGAGAGAAGAACGGTGAGTTTACTTCGCTGCATGATTTCGTGAATCGCGTCGACTCTTCGGCTTATAACCGCAAGACGCTCGAGGCATTGGTGAAATCAGGAGCGTTCGATTCTACGGGCTATACTCGCAAGCAGCTGATGCATCTTATCGACGAAACGTCTCTCCTTGAAAGCGCGGCGAAGCGCCAGAAGGACAAAGCGGCTGGTCAGCTTGATATGTTTAGCATGTTCTCGGATGTGGATGAAAGCTTCAAGGACGATATTCCCGAGCCCGATGGCGTGGAGTGGGATAAGAAGACCTTGCTTGCCTTCGAGAAGGACATCTTGAAGATGTACGTTTCCGACCATCCGTTGCGACGCTACGAGAACTACCTTTCGCGTACTATGAAATACACCTTGGGTGAATTGAGCGAGCGAGAGCAGGGCATTAAGTCAGCTACATTTGCTGGAATGGTTTCCGAGACGAATATTCGGCGAACTAAGCGCGGTACCCTGATGGCAAGTTTCACACTCGAAGACACCTCAGGGCATGTTGAGTGTGTCTGCTTCAACTACGACAAGTTCAAGGAAGCCATTCAGGAAGATGCGATTATCACCTGCAAGGGTAAGTTCGAAGTAAGCGATCGCGGCAGCCAGATCATCGTGTATGAAGCTGCTCTACTGGAACTTTCCGACGAAGACGCTAATGTTGCCCCGCTTCAGCTTGAGTTGAGCATCGCAACGCGCGAGCTTGATTCGGTGACTTCCGATAAGCTGATGCGCATCCTGAAAGATCATCCAGGAAAAGATCCGGTAGTGCTCTATGTGCGTCAGGCTGACGGACGACGTATGCGCGCCGAGCTGCCCATGACGGCCGATTCGGGCAATCAACATTTGAAGGCGCACCTATATGACCTGTTTGGACGCACGGTTTGGAGGGCTTCTTAATACAGAAGGCAACCGAAGAGGGAAAGGGCGAGGTGATCCTTTCCCTCTTGGTTTCGTACAACGGAGAGCCCTTTGCCGGTTTTGCGCGACAGCCCGGCCAGCTTACGGTGCAAGGAAGCATCGAAGAGGCGCTGGGGCTGGTGTTCCGTCGCCCTATCGAAACGGTATGCGCGGGACGCACCGATTCGGGCGTTCATGCGCGTGGTCAGGTGGTGAGCTTTTCTCTTTCGGAAGAAGAACTTGCTTGTCGCAGCGAGTTCAAATTGCTGCGATCTCTGAACGCTCTGACCCATGAGGATATTTCCGTTAAGTCGGTGCGCCGCCAGGCGAGCGATTTCTCGGCGCGTTTTTCCTGCACGATGCGCGAATACAAGTACTTCATCTGCACCGATGCTTATAAGCCTCTTTTGATGAAGGGGTTCTGTTGGCATATTCCCAAAGAGCTCGACCTTGAGGCCATGCGTGCAGCGGCTGCTTGCTTGATAGGCGAACACGACTTCAAAAGCTTCTGCATGGCGGCATCCGCTGAAGGCAAATCAACCATGCGCAATGTGTTTAGCATCGACGTGTCGCGCGAAGACGCGTGGGGCGAAAATCTGGTGGTTATCACGGTGAAGGGCAACGCCTTTCTCCACTCGATGGTGCGAACCATTGTGGGTACGCTGGTGGCGGTTGGCCTTGGGCGGCGCAGGCCGGAATGGATCGCAGAGGTGCTCGAGGCGCGCAATCGCGCGGCGGCGGGCGAAAACGCGCCAGCGCAGGGCTTGGTGTTTTGGAACGTTAGCTACGAAGGTGAGCGTGTGCATAACCCGCTGAAATGAGCGTTATAGACGAGAGAGGCAATGAGGAGTTTTCGGTACCGTTAGTTTGTTAAGAACGCCGCCCGTCCTTCTCTCAAAACCTCTATAAACGTTTACGCTATAGTAGCCACTATTACATCATGTTTCATAAGTGTCTAAGGCGCATAGCGGCGCCTAGTGGGCGTAAAGCTCATGTATGACTTCCCGCATGCGCGGGATAGAAGGAGAGTGTATGTCAACCTCAACCGAGTCTGCTCAGTTGGCTGGTCGAGCCTCCTGGTCGGGCAAACTGGCGTTTGTTCTTTCGGCGGCAGCATCAGCTGTTGGCCTGGGAGCGATGTGGCGCTTCCCGTATTTGGCAGCCAAGTACGGCGGCGGCATGTTCCTGTTTGTATATTTGGTCTTGGTATTCACCATCGGCATTTCTTTGCTGCTTTTGGAAAATGCTCTTGGTCGTAAAACGGGACAGAGCGCTATCGGTGCCTTCAAGGCGTTCGGCAAGAAGTTTACGTTCATCGGCGTTCTTATGTCTGCCGTGCCGTTCATCATCGTGCCGTACTACTGCGTAATCGGTGGCTGGGTAACGAAGTACCTTGCAGCATATGCAGGTGGCGAAGCGGGCGCTCTTGTTGATGGTGGCACCTATTTCACGAACTTCATCAGCAATGGTCCTGAAAGCATCCTGTTCATGCTTATCTTCATGGTCATCACCTATTTCATCGTGGGTCTGGGCGTTAATAACGGCCTTGAAAAGGCAAACTTCATCATGATGCCTGCGCTTATCGTCGTGGCGGCAATTCTTGCGGTGTATGCGCTTTCCATGCCTGGGGCAATCGACGGCCTTGCCTTCTACCTTGTTCCTGACTTCAGCAAATTCTCTCCCGAATTGGTAATTGCGGCGTTGGGCCAGACCTTCTTCACGCTTTCGTTGGCAATGGGCATTATGGTTACCTACGGTTCCTACCTCGACAAGGCAACCAAGCTTACTTCCAGCGTTGCCCAGATTGCGGGCTCGACGTTCGGCGTTTCGCTCCTTGCTGGCTTCATGATCATCCCTGCAACGTTTGCTGCTATGGGCTCTGGCGAAGCAGTTGCCCAAAACTCCGGCCCCTCCCTTATGTTCATCATTTTGCCTCAGGTATTTGAGGGCATGGGCAGCTTTGCCCCCGTTGTAGGTGTCGGCTTCTTCGTCTTGGTTTTGTTTGCTGCACTTACTAGTGCTCTTTCTTTAGTGGAAACCTGCACTTCCATTATTCAGGACGCAACCCATTGCTCTCGCGGTAAAGCCCTCGCTACGGTAATCGTGTGGACTACGCTTATGGGCCTCCTCGTTACTTTGGGATATAGCTCCCTTTCGTTCATTGAGCCTCTGGGCGCGGGAACCTCTATCCTCGACTTCCTCGACTTTATCTCCAATTCGGTAATGATGCCTATCGTGGCATTGCTGACCTGCATCTTCATTGGCTGGATTGTTGGTCCGAAGATGATCGAAGAAGAAGTTATGCTTTCCTCCCAGTTCAGGCTGCGTAAGGTGTGGGTCTTCATGATCAAGTACCTTGCCCCTGTTGCGCTGGTGGTTATCCTGGTAGCCTACGTGGCACAGACCTTTGGCTTCTTCAGCATGTAAGTGGGAAAATAGGGACAGCCCCCATTTTCCTAGCTAGCAAATTGAGCCCTGCTTGCGACTAATTGCGCAAGCAGGGCTTTTTTGCGTGGCATTCCTGAGATGGGAAAACAGTACCTGTTCCGAAAATTGGGAAAACGGGACCTGCCCCTATATTCCCAGCAGTTGTGGCTGCGCGACTTATGCCCCTTTCGGGCGTTTTCCGTTTGGGTGGTATGATGGAATGCATACAAAATGAGAACCCTATCAAGGAGCAAACGTGTCCCTTTCCATTGGCATTGTTGGCTTGCCGAACGTTGGCAAGTCTTCTCTGTTCACCGCCCTTACGAAGAAGAGCGGATTTGCTGCAAACTATCCTTTTGCAACCATCGAGCCCAATGTTGGCTTGGTTCCCGTTCCCGATAAGCGCCTTGACGGCCTTGCTGCCATCGACCATCCGGCGAAGATCATCCCTGCAACGGTGGAATTCGTTGATATTGCAGGCTTGGTTGCCGGTGCTTCTCAGGGCGAAGGTTTGGGCAACAAATTCTTGGCGAATATTCGCGAAACGGACGCCATCTGTGAAGTGGTTCGTTTTTTCAGCGATCCGAACGTAGAGCACGTATCCAAGAAGGTTGACCCGCAAAGCGACGTTGAAACCATCAAAACCGAACTGATCCTTGCCGATATTGCCACCATCGAAAAGGCGTTGCCTCGCTTGGAGAAGGAAGGTAAGCGCTATAAGGAAAAGGCCATCAATTTCGAAGCTGCCCAGAAAGTGCTCGAGGGCCTGAACGAAGGCAAGCGCGCCCTGCAGCTCAACCTTTCCGAAGAAGAGCAGGATGCCATTCGCGAGCTGTGCCTGCTTACCATGAAGCCCATGCTCTACATTGCCAATGTGGACGAAGACAAGGTCAACGCAGAACTTCCTGAAATCGATGGGCAGCAGCCCGTGCCCATCAGCGCGAAGATTGAAGCCGACTTGGCCGAGCTCGATGCTGAAGAGGCTGCCATTTTCATGGAAGAGCTTGGCTTGGACGAGTCGGGCCTTTCCCGCCTTATTCGTGAGGCGTACAAGCTGCTGGGTCTTCAGAGCTATTTCACCAGCGGTGAAACCGAAACGCGCGCCTGGACCATTCCCGTAGGTGCAAAGGCCCCTCAGGCTGCTGTCGTTATCCATTCTGATTTTGAACGTGGCTTCATCAAAGCAGAAACCGCTTCATATGAAGACTACGTTGCCCTTGGCGGTGAAAAAGGTTGTCGCGATGCTGGCAAGCTTCGCCAGGAAGGAAAAGATTACGTCGTGCAGGATGGCGATGTAATGCACTTCAAGTTCAACGTGTAAGCGTTATTTTACGCAGCGCGACCAATGGCCTCCTGAAAAACTTCAGGAGGCCATTTTTACGTGCGCGTTGTTTTGCGATACCCTGAACTCAGCTGAATTAAAGTACGTTGGCTCTATGCGGCATAGGGGACAAAGCGCCGCAGTCAACGAAGACAGGAGGGGTGTCATGGAATTGCGTGCTTTCGGCAACACGGACATGAAGGTTTCGCCTTTAGGTTTTGGCGTTATGCGCCTTCCCATGAAAGATGGCGGCAAAACGGTAAACAGTAACACTATCGATCAGGTTGATGTCGATACGTCGATAGCGATGATCCGCGCTGCCATTGACGGCGGGGTCAATTACTTCGATACGGCTTATAACTACGTAAGCGGCTATTCGGAACGAATCTTGGGCGAGGCCCTGAAGGACGGCTATCGCGAAAAGGTATATGTTGCTACTAAATCACCCGCATGGCTTTACAAATCGCCCGAAGATTTCGATCGCTTCCTTGATGAGCAGCTCGACCGTTTGGGTCTCGATTATGTTGACAACTACCTCTTGCACTCGATGAATGGCGGCAGCTGGAAAAAGACAGTACGTAATAATGCAATCGACGGCATGAAGCGCGCTAAAGCTAGCGGGAAAGTACGCAATATCGGGTTTTCCTTCCATGATGATTTGGAACTGTTTGAAGAAATTCTGAATGCTGCCGACTGGGATTTCTGCCAAATCCAGCTAAATTACTATGACCGCGATTATCAGGCGGGTATAAAGGGCATGAAGATGGCAGCCGAGCGCGGTATGGCTGTAGTGGTTATGGAGCCGTTGCGCGGTGGGTTGCTGGTTGATTTGCCGAAAAACGCCCAGGCGGTGTTCGACGAGTCGGGCATCAAGCACAGCAATGTCGAATGGGCCTTTGATTGGCTATGGGATATGCCCGAAGTTTCTTGTGTTCTTTCGGGTATGAGCACGCCCGAGCAGCTTCAGCAAAACATCGGGTATATGCAGAACGCGCATCCGGGCATGCTCTCTGATGAAGAGCGTAAGGTTCTTGACCAGGCAAAAGCTGCGCTTGATTCGCGCGCGGCAATTCCCTGCACCGGCTGCAACTACTGTGTGGATATGTGCCCGAACAAGATTGCTATCCCGTATAACTTCCGCGCCTACAACATGGGTACGCTGTATGACGATATGGAGCTGGCGAAGGATTTTTACCAGAATGAGGTTACCAGCTATGGCCGTCGTGCCGATTCGTGCACAAGCTGCGGATCGTGCGAAGAGATTTGCCCGCAGCACATTGCTATCAGCGAGTGGCTTCCGAAAGTCGACGAACTGCTGGGAGAATAGGGGCGGGCACCGTTTTCCTGCTTAGCGAACAAAGCCCTGCTTGCGATCAATGTCGTAAGCAGGGCTTTTTGACTGCCATTCCAAGGTGAAAATACGGCACTTGTCCCTACATTCCCACTTTGCTAAATTAGTGACGTTGTGTCGCTTATGATACTACGCTGTCAAACAGCAATGCGTCGCTATGCTGTAATGAATAAGTGGGAAAATAATACTTGTCCCTATATTCCTATTTGATCGGAGGGGTGCATGGAATCCGATGCTATAGAGAAGATCTTGGAAAGCGTTGCCGCAGGTAAAACCACGCCTGCCGAAGCGTTGCTTTCCTTGAAGAAGGAGCCCTTTACCGACTTGGGGTACGCCAAGGTGGATCATCATCGCGCCTTGCGCCAAAACGCCGCCGAGGTTATCTATGGCGAAGGGAAAACCCCTGATCAGATTTGCGGCATTGCGGAATCTTTGCAGCAGGGCGGCGCAAAGACGGTGCTCGTTACCCGCATGAAGCCTGAAGCGGTAAGCCTTATGACCAACCACTTCGCCGATGAATTCACTTACTTTGACATTCCTCGCGTGGGGTTGCTTGGGCACATGCCTGAACCAACGGGCAATGGCACTATTGTGGTGGCTGCTGCTGGCACCAGCGACATGTATGCCGCCGAGGAAGCGGCGCTTACCGCCGAAGCCCTGGGCAACCAGGTGCAACGCCTCTACGATGTGGGGGTTGCGGGGCTTCATCGCCTGCTTGCGCACCTGGACGACATCATGCAAGCGCAGGTTATTATCACCGTTGCTGGCATGGAAGGTGCCCTTGCCAGTGTGGTGGGCGGTATGGCTTCATGCCCGGTTATCGCGGTGCCCACCAGCGTGGGCTACGGGGCTTCATTCGGCGGCTTGTCGGCCCTGCTTTCCATGCTCAATTCCTGTGCAAGCGGAACGAGCGTCGTTAATATCGACAATGGCTTCGGTGCTGGTTTCCAGGCCCATCTCATCAACCATCTTCCGGGCGCAGTGCCCGCACAGCAGTAAGGAGCGAATATGGTGCTTTCCTTCGACTTCACCGAAAACGCCACACGTGGCCAGATCTTCGACACCCTCTTCAGCGCAATGGACGAAGCGCAGCACAAGCGTTTCTACGAGATAATCGAACGTGCCGAAGTACCTGAAAAGCACCACCACGACATCGGTGAAATCAATAAGACCATCGATGCGCTCGACGCTCCTGATCAAGTTAAAAACGATTTGCGTAGCGTGTATGCCATTCTTGCAGCTGCCGAGGCGAAGGTTCATGGGTGCGATGTGTCCCAAACCCATTTTCATGAAGTGGGGAAGGCGGGCGGCATCCGCAACGCGTTGGCTATCTGCGCCGAATTCTATGTGCTTGCCCCTGAAGAGGTTGTGGCTACCCCCATTCAGCCCGGCGAAGGCGAAATCGAATGCGCTCATGGTGTGCTTTCGCTGCCCGCTCCCGCAACTGCCGCTATCCTAGAGGGTATGCCGCTCACTGAGCCGCGCATGGGAGGCGAACGTTGCACGCCAACGTCTGCTGCCTTAATTAAGCATTTCGTAAAGAGCTTCAAGGAATAGCGCTTGCAAAAGCCCGAGGGCAAAACACCAGAAACACGTCGCGTTGGTTGGCTTACCCTGCCAGCCCGGCTTTCTGCGCCCTTGAACCGCAACGTCGCCGACGCTGCGGATGCCGATGCGCCGTTGTGCGACGATCGGCTGGTGCATGGTGCGCAGCCACAAAACACTGAGCAACCGTCCAGCCAGGAAAACCTGTTGTTGGGACGTTATCGCTTGGAAGGGGAGGCTGGCCACGGTGGCTTTGCTTCGGTAAAGGTTGCATGGGACACGCGCATACAGCGCCGAGTTGCCATAAAATGCATGCCCCTTGAAGAGGCTGCTGAAATGCTCCCTGAGGGCGGGAGCATCCTTTTGGGGAAGGGTTCCATCGACACTTCTGCGGTGCCTGGATTGGAAGAGGCTCGTACTGCAGCAAAGCTCTCGGATTCTTCCATCGTTCAGGTATACGACTTCGAAGTGCAAGATGGCATGGCGTACCTCATCTTGGAGTATGTCGATGGCATGACTCTTGCCGAAGTGCTGCACATGTACCCCGACGACGTGGATCCCGATATTGTATCTGCCGTATTCAAAGCGGTGGCAAAAGCGCTTCAGGTTGCTCATGCCCATCAGGTGCTTCATCTCGATATCAAGCCCGAAAATGTGCTGATCGATAAACAGGGCCATGTTAAGGTGACCGATTTCGGCCTGGCGCGATTGGCTGGAGAAGCTGGTTATGGCGCCGCGGAGGGCGGCACGATCGGCTATATGCCGCCCGAGCAGATGGAGCAGCGCAATCTGAGCGAGCGTTGCGACGAATGGGCCCTTGCAAGCCTGACTTACGAAATGATTTCGGGTGCCAATCCGTTTTTGGCCAACAGCATTCCTGAAGCCGAAGATGCAATCTACGATGCTGAGCTGGTTATTCCCTCCCTGTGCATGGAAGGGCTCGACCCCGCAATAGACGATGTGATGTTTTGCGCTCTTTCGCCTGACCCCGATGAGCGTTATACGTCGATAAAAGAGTTCGCCGACCAGATGCAGCCTTGTTTAGGCGGGCCGCGTAAAGGCGCTAACAAGCTAAAGCGTCTGGTAGGAGACGAGCTTGAAGAAACCGCGGAAGAGGAACCCGAGGAATTTGAGCCGGAGTTGCCTGAAGAGCCGCGCGAACCGTGGCATCCCACGCCGCGGATGAAATCGGTGTTTGCTCGCATATGGGCAGCGGCGAGCGCAGCGGTTCTGGGCTTCCTGACGCTTAATTCCGTCGTGGCTCCCGATGCGTGGGGCAATCCTATATCGTGGGGCGTTTTGGCGGCGTTTGCCCTGCTTTCCGCCTTGCTGCCTTCCGTTGGTGCCCTGTTTGCCTGCGAAGCACTGGGTGTTTCGCTGTGTGTGTTCGGCTCTCCAGTTTTGGGTGTGGCCTTTATGGCTGCAGCGGCATGCTGGTGGTATTTCGCTGCTCGCCATTCGCGCGAAGCTGCTAATGTTGGCTTGCTTCCAGCGCTTATCGGATCGTTCGGATTTGCGCCGCTTGCTCCCTTTGCGGCTGGTTATTTGCTGCGTCCTCGCGATGCGGCGGTAACCACGTTGTTTGCAGGCGTTCTTGCCCTGACGCTTTCAGGCTTGGGGTCGCATGTTCTTTCGGGCTGGGATGCGTTTTCCTATGCCCTGGTTCCTCTTGCTGGCAGCGTCCAAGATTTGGTTGCCGCTTTGCTTGTGTTACCTTCGACGTGGATAACCTTGGCGGCTTGGGTTGCCGCTGCCGCCGTTTCGTCGGCTTTGTGCGGTACGGGTAATCGCGCTTTCTGCACGTTGGGCATGATACTTGCCGGAGCATTGGAAGTAGGTGCCATTGTGGCTGGCTCGTTGGCCGATTCGGCTGGAACCACCTTGCTTGCCAACCCGCTTGCCTTAGTGCCGGTAATTGCCGCTTTGGTGGTTGCCGTAGTACTCACCTGCACCGCTGCGCCCTCGCGCGCCTTCGCTGGTGAAGGGGAGTAGTGGGGGCGGCTCACGCTGTCCAAACTGCCGAGGAAATGCACGTATCCCATCGTCGACGTTGTAACCAAACAGGATCTCGTTGCGTACGAAGGCGTAGATGGCTCGCACCCGCTCCGTTTCGGGCAGTTCACCCCATCCGCATTAGTGCTCTACTTGCTCCCCTGAAAAGTTCAGCCCCTGCGTAAGCTCGCGGGCCTGTTCTATGGTGAAGTTGCCGGAGACGATTTGGGGAATGTATTCGGTTGCCTGCTCAAGCGCCTGGTTGAACAGGTCCTGGAAGCTGGCGGTGCTCACCGTTTTCGTGAAGGGATTGATCCATGCGGCGCGCTGATGGTTGTCGAACTCGCTGACGGTAAGTTCAACGGCGCGGTGGCTCATGGCCTGCACGAACGAATGCTTGCGGAACTTGCGCTCGATATTACCCAGTGCGGTGCGTTTAATGCCGCGTGGCGAATGGAACACGTGCTGGATGCGACGGAATCCCAAGACGCTCTTCGTGAACAAATCAGGGCTCACTTCTTTGCCGTAGGCATCATGCACCGCCATGCTAACAAGGTAGGAAATGATGGCGAGCGTTTGCCTATCGGCTTTCAGGCTTTCCTTGTGTGGGCTGAACGAGGCAACGGTTTTACCCTCGCAGGTCCAGAGCACCATTTCATCCAAATCGCTTTCGATGATGGCGTGCACTTCCGACCCATCTTTGTCGCTCAACCCATCGATGCCAGCATCGCACAGAGCATACTGCTGCGCGTATACCAGAGGATGCTCGGCTCGGTCGAGCAAGTAGTGGCAAAGAAATCCTGCGATATAGGCCTTCGCCAAAGGGTGAGCGGCTTCTGGCAGGTACACTAGGCTTTGAGCGAGCGAAAACAGCAACGCGCTGGGATCGGCATGGTGCATCAGGTTTCCCAGCTTGTGGTATTTGGCGGTAGTGGGGTTGACTACACAGTAAAACAGCGGGTCGGGCCCCTGGTTTCCCAACAAAAAGGCATTGCGTTCGCGTTCATTGGAAACAACGCCAGCGGCCGCTTTAGCAAGAGCTTTGCGACCGAATTGGTCGTGAGTGATAATTGCTGGCATATACGCCCCTTCGTTTCTTTACGGATATTTTAGATATCCCATATATATGCACCGTATACTGGTGTGCGTTTTATGATGCGTCCAAATGGGCGTGCGTTCAAGGGCGAAAGGGTAACGATTATGGCGTTTGGGCTCACTAAAAAAGAGCTGAGCTGGGTTCTTTACGATGTGGGCAATTCGGCCTTCGTCATGCTTTCCACGGCGCTGATTCCCGTGTATTTTGCCTCTATCGCCGACCCGGGTTCTTCGGTGGTGGTTGCTTGGGGCTATGCGGAAACGGTTGCTTCGTTGGTTCTTGCCCTGCTCATGCCCGTGCTGGGCAGCCTTGCCGACTTGGCAGGCAACAAGAAGAAGTTCCTGGTTGGCTTTGCGGGCACTGGCGCGGTTGCCTGTGCTGCATTGGGCATTCCCGAACATGCGCTTGTTTTTTTGGTTGTATATGTAATTGCCGCCATTATGCTGAATGGCTCAATGGTGTTCTACGACGCCTTTTTGGTGGATGCCACTACCGAAGAGCGCTACGACAAGGTTTCTTCCCACGGTTACGCTTGGGGTTACATCGGTTCGTGCATCCCGTTCATTGCGTGCTTGGCGGTAGTTCTGGGAGGATCGAGCTTCGGCATCGATGCGAAGCTAGGCATGAAGATCGCGTTCATCATCACCGCAGTGTGGTGGGTGATTTTTACGGTGCCCGTCGCCAAGAACGTGAAGCAGTTGCACGGCAAAAAGCGCTCCGACCATGTGCTGCGCACCACTATTTCCGGCTTGAAGGGAACGGTGAAGAGCATCATGAAGGACAAGCGCCTACTGTTCTTCATGCTGGCGTTTTTCTTCTACATCGATGGCGTGCATACGGTGATCAAGATGTCCACCAGCTACGGCACCGATTTGGGCATCGACTCGACGCAGCTGGTGTTGGCGCTGCTGGTAACCCAGTTCGTGGCGTTTCCTTCCGCAATCGCATATGGCAACCTGGCGAAACGCTTTGGAACCAAGCGCATGCTGAAGGTGGGCGTACTTGCGTACTTCTTTATCGTGCTATTTGCGGCGTTCTTCTTGAAGAGCGCGGTGGAATTTTGGATCCTTGCAATTTGCGTTGGCCTGTTCCAGGGCGGTATCCAGGCACTTTCGCGCTCAGAGTACGGCAAGCTCATTCCGAAGGAGCGCGCCAACGAGTACTACGGGTTCTTCGACATCTTTGGCAAGTATGCCGCTGTTATGGGCACCTTCTTGGTAAGCGCCTTTACCCAACTTACGGGAAGCTCTTCGCTGGGCGTGCTTTCCATCGCCCTGCTGTTCATTGTTGGATTCCTGTTCCTGCGCGCTATGCCACCCATGTTGGGGGATAGTTAGAAAATCTTTCGGCGTTGGGCCGGGGCGCTATTCCTCGTCGAAAAATTCCGTATCGGTAT
>OLOE01000261.1_pt1 | contig 28865 bp, 38 predicted proteins | sample 1673201 | NCBI WGS metagenome assembly OLOE01 (sample SAMEA3136765, study PRJEB25190) | human gut metagenome | biome: human gut; feature: human-associated habitat; material: faeces | place: Austria | collected 2013
CTTGTCGTCAAAATCGGTGTTGCAAAAACGGGAGTGACCATAGATTCCGTTTTCTTGTTCACAGTCATTCCTATCCTAAACATACGACCGTTAATGTTGAATCCCATTACTGTAGATCATCCAGCATACGACTGTTAACTAAAATCATTCATGCATTAATGAAACTCCATATGAACATTAACAAAAACACGTACGACGGTTAATCAAAAGTGTCGATTTTCTTATATAATTCAATTGGATACAGCGCCGGGGATCCTTTTGGTTTTTATGGGTTAGATCTAGGATCATATTGGGATCAATTATTGGTTATAGGGTGTGGATAACGGGGATAAGTGGCTGGACCCACAAAATCGTTTACAAACACAGCATTTGTCTCCTTTTAGGGGATTTGACCCCTAACTCTTACCGAAGCTGGATCCCAGATCGGAATAAACAACAACAAATATGCCGAAGACATAACGTAGATCACTGTCATACAGTTTAATAATTCGTTATTTATTAGTATGATAAGAACAAAACCAGTGGGTGTTGCCTCTCTGCAGGGTAGTGCTGGTGGTTGAGTTTCGGTACCTCGAACAGTGGTAATGATCGGATCCAGCGCAGAATGGTCGTCAAACACACCAGGATTAGTCGCAAATATTATACGTAGGTAGGTACCATTTTTCTAAGAAACGGCTTCTGAGAGCGATTACGGGCCTCTGAGAGGCTAGTTAACTAGCAGGCTGAACTAACTGAAAGGTTTTACCCTTAACGATCCAGAAAAGGATCCGCGTGATCCTGAGCACGATCGCTTCCGGACGATAATCCAAAAATTGGGCTTTTGTGGATGGTTTGATGTCGTTAGAAAATGGTTCTTTCAAGGATAAACGTAGCTACGAAAGCTATGGTTCGGGCCTTAGATTTCGTACAGCAAGGGGCGCAGAAGACAGCAAACGCTATCTGGCAATGTTTTCTGAACCCACCGGACCATGAATCGCACTACTCCTGGGACGGTCACCTGAAAGGTTGGGGCTGCACTGCTGCAGCCCCTCATTGGAGAAACTATAACCTTATGTTTGTAAGTTCCTTACGGCTATCTTCAATTTTTACCCGCGCTTCCTCAAATGCTAACCTTAACCAATCGCGGTCAAACCAACGTCGCACCGGACTATTTTTGTTAATTGAAACCAGTTCGGCGTAATGTTGTCCGTATACCTTTCCTGTGGTTCTTCCCCTCACGATTATTTCAAGATTCTTCAGTTCATATCTCCCGGTAAGAAGATCAGCTATGTATAAATCTTTACATTCATCATCCCAGGCATCTGATGTGTCCCAAAATTCCTCTTCGCTTTCGGTTACAATGATTTCGAAATTAGCTGTGGCACGTGACATAACAAGGTCGCCTGCATAGGAAGGGCTCATATTTTCATGGATTTTATAACCGTCATTTTCAAGCGTGCTACATATCTCCTCAATGCTCCCCTGGATACTATCCAGAACGTCATAAAAGCGATCTTCATATCCGATATCTTCTGGGTAATTTTCTAACAGGACTCGGATGGTATTTGCATGAGAATATCGGTACCCAAAACCGTTGCGTTCAAGGATGAGTTTTGTTTCGCTGTCTTTGATTACTTCAGCAACCTCTTCTGCCAGTTTTGCAGTGATATGATTATATTTCACCAGACCAGCCAATAAGGACAATATTTCTTTGTCATGCAGCACGCCGTAAAATGCCACACCATCTCCCTGGCAGTAAGCTAATGAATAGTTCAGTTCCATATCGGCAGGCCATCCGCGAGCCAGCAGAGTGTTTTGACAGTGACGGTTAAACAGATTATTAAAAGCATTCATAGCGTATTCTCCAGCAATTTAGGATTGTGTGCGGCCTGACCTGTGCCGTGAGACAAACGCAGACGGGGAAAACAGAACGAAAAAGGGCGGAGAAGGAAGCCGCAGCTCAAAGTTTTTGCAGGCTGAATGCCTGTAAAAATTTTGAGACCGGGTGACTGAGACGGCGACAGCTTACCTTTGAAGTGATGTGACCCGTCTAAAGTGGTCTCACGGCACAGGTCCCGGTTCCGGGTTTACCGGGACCGTGGGCCTGTGCTGGTGGATAGAACGAAATACAAAATTGCAGAGGGGTAAAATGGAGAAAAGTGGTTCTTGATGATTTACTCGTAACCGTATTTTATGGCGGCTTTTACAGCTGCATCATACAATTCCTCTTTAGCCATTTTTTCTTCTCCGCCACAATCAAGGGTCACAGTCCTGAAAGTTTCGGGGTCGGGTTCATTACGCGATTTTAACTGGCAAGATAAATATTCTTTCCCTATTGGCACCAGGCCTATGTTCCTGTCCTGCCAGCTGGAATAAGAAACGTAGGATGCACCGACAATGCTAAAGAAAACGAGAAAAATCCATTCTTTTCGGGTTAACAGGTCCTTACGGAAAATTGCGCCAGCGATAGTCATCACCGGCATAATCCAAACAACAATACTGGTCAAAACAAAGAACTTGCTAAACATAAAGCTCCCCTAATACCACCTTTCGACAACGCCTTCTGGCGTGTTGAATCTGTCTTCGGAGATATTTTTCCTAACGGTATCCTTCTGCATGAGTATATGCATAATTGCCGCCTCCCTGCTATCGAAACTGTGTCTGGTAACTTGACTTACAGGTGCCTCGATATTGCTCAATGAAACGTTAGGGTCAGCGCCTTTTGGACAGATATCAAACCAGTGGTGAATACGGTAGATTTCACCACTCGATTTGATTACCGGCAGCGGCCCTTCTGACAACGACTTAGGTAGAATGACTTCGAATACATCAACGGCAGACTGCACCTGTAGATGTGAAGAACCAAGGAGTTTATCTATGATAAACTCACCATTATCGCTTTTAAGGTTATCGGCAATATAAATCCTGCGATGTAACCCGCGTTCCGCTTCAGCGAGGACAAAAAACAATCGGCTTTCAATTCGCTGAAGCTGGCTGTAGGCGCTGTAAGATAAAGGTCCATAATTCACGCTATCCATTTCAACATTGCGATCTGCACAGAACATGCCGATGTCGGGAGTTCTGTTCGTCATGCCCAATGCCAGCCTGTTCCCCCTAGTTTCAAGCCTTTCGAGCTTTCCTTCCGGGTGAGCAAAGCGTGAAACATATTCCTGATAAAGTTCCTTTTTCAGGCGTTCGCTGCTGTTGTGATAAAAATACCCAGCGGCCTCACTTTCTGTTGTGACGTAGATATACTGCCAGTCTCCCCGGTTAATGTAGATGCCTACCGGTATCATCAATCTCGGCTGCTGCACCTGGCCCCCGGTTTTGCGGTAATCATTCATTTCGCAGTAGGCCGTCATCCATTCACGTACCCCAGCCTCAAATTCTGAGGGGTTAGCCGGAGACAGTTTTCGGAGGTCCTCTTTGCCTGTCTCAATATATTCAAACGCTCTTTGCTTTTCGTGAAAGCTGGAGAACACTGATTTCAACCCTTTCCACTCATTGGCCTCCGGCCATTCATAGAGGGTTGTTTCGCAAACACTATTTTTGCTTAGCAACGCAGGTTTGCTGGAATCAAGAGTCAGCCCTTTTGCTGACATTTTAAAGGTCAGCAGCATGGCCCACTTATGTTTTTCCACGCGATCGTCACGTTCCTCGGCTGTAGGGGTAACATACAGAGCCAGTCTGGCATTTGTCGTGACTATAAGACGTAACGGTTTGCTACCCCGGGAGATGGCCATCTCCACTGCAGCCTCTCTATGGCTCAAACCGCGCCAGGCGATCAGGTCCATCATGCCAAGTAATGCTTTCCAGCTTTTCTCGTTGTCAATTCCTTCACTAAGCGGCTGACCTTTTTTGTCCGCCCGCCAGGTGATGACTGTCTTGTCGACGATTTCAGCACGATTAGTTTTAGTGCCTATGTTGCCATCCACCAGCGCTCTGATGAGCTTTTGCCGATAGGGCTTCTCCTGCTCTTCTTCCGCTCTCAGGACAGCTGAAAGGCGTTTGAAGAGCTTTATGTAGTACATAAAATTTTTACGGCTGGAACGGCTGTGGATGTAATAATCCAGATCATCGGCTTTAACCGCGTCCAGACAGAGGAATCCCACGCTGCAGGCGTCATCCCACGGATCACGCTGAAAATTAGTGAGGGATACTTTCGCATTAAATTCACGTACATCATTAGCCCGGGTGCGACGGTAGATATCTTTTTTGACCGGAACCTCCACGCAAATCTCATTGTTGCGGGTAAAGGCCACCGCCATTCCCTCATCATTGATGAAATCGGCGGTAAAATAATAGGATCGGTAACTGGTACCAGTATCGACTTTCACAACGCCCGGCGCGGTATTTGGTGTACAAACAGCTCTCCACTCGCAGAACACCCTTGAACCTGAGCGCAAATGGCTATTGGCCTGGGTTATATACTCCTCAATAGAGGGGCGCACTTTCGCATCAGGATCGTCCAGAAGGCCAGTACCATCATGATCATAAATGAATCGACAATACTTCTCCTGGAACGCCATAGAGACGAAACTTAAGCGGTCCTGAGGGTCGTAGAACTCGCCAAACAGCTTAAGCCGGTGGTCGAGCCCGCAGCACAGGATAAGAAACCGGTAATAATGCAGAGCAACCATCTCATGCGCTTTAAGCTTGTCAGTGTATGACACGTCATTGAACGTAACCTGCGAACCGTCAATGCCTCGAAAGATATTTCCCTGTTCATCGGTGGTTGGAAAAAGTGTATGAGCGCCGAGGTGAGACTCTACTCCAGAGTAAACCTGGAACAGCCGTTCGCCGTCCCGAACCATCAGAAAGACCGTCTGGTTTTTTGCATTGAGCTCCCAGTTAGCCCAACGGTCCTGATAATCAATATAGCGACGGGTAGTGGTCATACATACCACGCAGCGCTGTGACGGGAAGATCTGCTCCACCAGCCCTGGATGGTTGTTTAATGCATGGAAAAAAAGTGGCAACTTTTCAAAATCAAACCATTCTCCTATATCGAGAAAAACAGCCGTTTCCTCATCGACGGCCAGCTTACGCTGTACGAACGTCAAGGGAATGTGTGGCGGTGCTGATTCACCCTCCCTGATAGTGTTCACGACCACATCTTTCCCGATGTAGAGGTCAAGGGACTTTATACCGTCCATCAGTTTATTCAGCGTTTCGCGACTTTCTTCGGCAATGGCAAGCTGGGCGGCAGCCGACTCTTCCAGATAGGGAGTAATAGCCATGACGGCTCTCGAAATCGCATTATTCTTTTCTTTAATCCAGTCGATTTGCGCCTGTGCGATTTCATGTCTGAACTCAACAGCCTGCTGGAGCTGTGCTATTTTGGCTTCATCGATACCTGATGACAGAGCTGTGCCAAGAGACGCTATCTCAGTTGATGAAGACAGCTCCATAACCATAGGAAGTTGCTTTTTGTCATCGCCTGGCGTCGATGAACTGGCTTTCTTTGCTTCAACCCTGCCGAGGAGTTCCGTACGCAGTGCTTCAGGATCAGACATGGTTTCGGTCATTTGCTGAGTCAGCTGGCTAACCCGGTTTTGAGCTGCAAGCAGTTCCTGGCTCCGGATATCCTGCCCATCATCTGCAAATTCAAATTTATCCAGAAAGTCATTAAACAGAAATCGATGCTCTTTAAACGATTTCGTGGTGCGGCAGCTACGGCCAGCAGCATCGGTAAATTTGAAAACAAAGTCTTTACCGTATTTTGACGGATGGGTGCGGAGGATCACAGTATGGAGTGCATTATCAACCCAGCGGAGCGACTCAATCAGCAACACTTCATCCTGTTCAATACATTGCTCAGGAATATCGTTTTTTGCGCGCCAGTATTGCCCTCCCTTGAGGGAGTGAAATTTATGAAGACGTTCCGGCTGTTGTTGGTGCGGGATAATGTCAGGCATATCGCCATCTCCTGTGATCGTTCACTCCGCAAAAGACAGAGTGAATAATGTTTATTCGTAACGGCCGCTTACGCGAACAACTCACCGTTATCAATAATCGGGTTCATCTCAAATCCCGGGAAGTCAGAAAAAAAGCCGGTGGCTGAAATTCGTAACCATTCCAGAATACTATCAAAACACATCCATCTGCGGTTGAGCCGCTCGGCGGCCAGGCCTGTCTTGAGAGAACCGGCAAAAGGATCAACAACAAGCTCGTTTTCCTCCGTCAGGAACCGTATGAAAAAATCGGGGATGGCCGTAGGGAACATCGCCCCATGAGCAGGAAGCCCTAAGCGTTTAGCCTCCTGATGAAACCGGCGAGTGTCAGCACATGCATGGCCTCGGATTATTACATTTTTGGGAATAGCCCCGTCAGTGGATTGAGAAAAGGCCCCTGGTTTCACGACATGGGCACCGTCACCGTAGATGGTCGTACGGTTCTCTCCGCCTCTGGCAACCAACGCGCTGTGGCTCTCAGTGTGGGGCTGCAAAACGCGCTGGTTACAGGAGCGGACAGCATCAGGATTATTGGTCAGCCAGAAAATCATTTCATGACCGGCCAGCAGCTGAACTTTCTTACGGCAGGCCCAATATGTCGGTGAGGGTGGTTTGCTCATATTCACCCACGGCACCCGGTCCATCAGGTAGAGGTCTAGTTTCTCGCACAAGGCCAGTAATAGGCGCTCAGGGTAGAGGGAACGAGAAGGCTGACCCGGATTAAAAATATCCTGACCGATATTCAGCACAACAGAACCACCGTTAACCAGCTGGCGGGCGATTGGTCTAATGGCTTCCACGATGAAATCAATATAGTCACTGTCGTTTTTGAAGGCTGCGGCATAATCCCGCTGCTTTCTGAGTGGATACGGTGGAGATGTCAGGCAGAGATGGACCGGCTCGGTATTGCCTGGTAACACCATTGTAGAGTTGCCTAAAATCGCCACCCCGAGATCTGTACTGAATGCCACTAAACAAGCCCCTTCTCTGACCTCGGATAGGCCTGATTTGTTTTTCCGACAGTGACGCCATAGAGAACGGCCAGAGCTTAAACGCTCGATGACGTTCATGGATTTTAGGGTTTGTTGAAACCAGCGAATACGGTGTTTAATTTTATTATGGGGAACACCCGCCGTACCGAATTTTTCTTTTGCATTGAACGCATCATCTGGAATAGCAAGGCGAGACTGAACCTCCCGATACAACTCATTATTAGTGAGTTCGCGGTCGGATTCGGAATAAATAGCTTCGATTAAATCCATGTTCAGACGCGACATATAAGACTCCGGTGAATTTCACAAACCCATTATCTCACATTTAGTTCTGTGCGCCAGGGGTTGATTATAAAAAAAGGAAGATTTAATGTGTGTTGTTGCTGGCAACAATATAAACATTAACTGTTTATGGTTGGTTTGCATTAATTTTTTGATAAAACTATTTGCTTCTGATTGTATTGACTGAAGGAACTCTGGTTATGGTTAAGAGCCCCTCCTGAACTCAGGGGGGCTCGATAGTCTCATTCGATTCAAGTAGATAATTTATCGGGTGGGAACTTGCGGTAAAGTCAGACACAAATATTCTAATAAGATATCTTGGGATTCTTCCATAACTTCGTAGGCGACTTCATGAGACATCCGGCCATTTTGATATTTAACATTATCACTGGACAATATTTTTTCAGCCCATTCAATATGGTTAATAGCTAAACAGCTTTCGTCAGATAACAAGAATAAAAGACCTTCATGCTTGATAAACTCACTCTGCCCCAGAAAAGTTGTGTTCATAATCGTCACCCTTTAAATGGATTTAATTGCTGACAGCGTTAATTCGTTCTTCCGGCCTGTCATCCAGTTTTAATATCTGGCCGGAACCATTCAGGAGAATTTTTTCGCCATGCATAATCGTAGCTACGGCACGCCAGGCATCTCCACCATTCTCGCCCCAGCGCTCAATACCTGCTTGTTCCATATCAGCTTCACAGGCAAAGAAACGGGCACCGGGTAGTTTGGACGGATCAAGATTCAAAGAAAAATCACACTGAATACAGATACCGTTGTGTGTCATGAACAAAAGGTTACGTGTAGCTTTTTGTTCGCTGGCAACGGAACTGCCATCAGAAAGAAGCTGGTGGGTTGTTACCAGCACACCAGAAAGGTTTGGGCAGAATTGCGTAGCGGCAATAAGCAACACTCTGGCATCTGAAACGGCATAGATCCCAAGAAGTTCAGACAAAATCTCACGCTGAGAGGGCACCGAAAAAATCAGAACATCATTACCGCTCAGGCTGTCCGCATCAATTCCGGTGTTACTGAGGATTTCTTGCAGTACTTTGCTGCCGCTGGATTGCGGATCAATCCAGGACCCTTTCTTTTTACTATTCAAGGCAGTTCTCCAGTTTTGAGGAGCCTTACCGTTAAAAGTAAAAGTGATTTTTGAGCTGCTCTCTGTCGACATATCGCCTCACTGATAGCTGTTGTGTTGTTTTAATGATTTGAATGAATTGCTCGACCTTCTCATGAGTAAGTGATTCAGGGTCAATACTGAGTCCGTTTGGAACAAAATATTTATTAATAATGAATTACTGTTGGAGTTTGTTTTTTTCTCCGGACAAAAAAGATACGGCATCACAGAAATCATTAATGGAGTCTGCGTTAGCAACAGCGCCTAACATCTCATTATCGAAAAGACCACTGTCGGTTGCGGCCTGAATCGCAACCGCTAATAAATTTAAAGCCTCATTCTTAGTTGGCATTGGCATATCCTGCGAATATTAAGTAGCTGAGGATTTATTTTCGGGAGGTTGGGGTGTCCCCGACATAACCATTATGCCAGATACAAATGCTTTGACCAGGGGGGGGATGAATTAATAGAGGAAATAATTTGTAATCATCCAGTGATTATGAAGGATTAACTGTTTCATTGAAAGCCTGGAGGGGAAATAAACAACTGGACACATGCTTTCGCAAATGTCCAGTTCGGGAGCCAGACTGCATTATTAAATCGTTGTTAAGATTTAATATATTTTTCGTAAAGTCGTGATAGTTCTTTGTGTCTTAAACAAACAACACGATATAGATTTTGTCTTTCTGTTTCAGGCATTAGCCGATAAATAGCTAGGAGCTCTTCGGTATCACTATTGTAAACCTCATTAAGTGAGACGATCGACCCGGCTTCGCTGATTTCTTTCAAACGCAAACTGAAGCTTTTTGCCAGAACGGCGATTTCTTCAGGGGGAAGATTCTGCAACTCTTTCGTCAGGCCTTCACTGTTTGCCTTAAGGGTTTCATCTTTACCGGAGACAAAGCCCCGAATCCATTCCGTCGATACCCCGACCGCACATGCGATGTTGTGCAGTGCTGTCTCACTGGCGACCCCATCCTGGAACCAGGACTCCACTGCAAGAGAATCGGTACCGGCGATTAGCGCAACATCATCTGTCTCCATCTTGTGAGATGACATAATTTGAAGCAAATTAACAGGATTAAAAGGCACCATTTTTTCTTCTCCGGCACACAAATAATTAATTAAAGCAAGACGTTGGGCAGTTTCAGTAGGATCCGGTGAGTGGTATTCATAGTTAACGGATGTTTTGTCCAGAGGCCCACCACGAAGTTGGTCAATCAGGTCGTTATTTGATCCTGGTTTAAGAATCCTAATTGTGTTTTGTTCGCTCTGTCCTGATTGCACAGGATCATCTGCATGTTTGTCGCTGGCATTATTCTGCTCGTCGTTAAAATTCATTGTTTTCTCTATGATTAATAAGGTTTTTCGTTCACTGCATGTTTACTTCAGAAAGATTATCAGATTTGAAAGTAAGCTTCCTCGCATAACCGCTACAAATGCCGCAGCGGATAATTATTTTTATCGAAAGTTACTTTTCTGGCAGTAAGTGACAACTTGTCACCCCCCTGAACGTGTTGCAATCCTGATTCTGCATCAGCTGTCGTGAGTAAACGTCAGCATTAACAACCTGTTGACCGTCATCGCACATTAGGACAACGACCGGATAGCCACGACCGCTGATTTCAGCTGATTGCTGGTCAATGAAGTCACACTGTGTAAAGTCCCTTGTACCGGACAATATCTGATCCATACCTGTTGCTACCGAGTTATCCAGAGTATGGAAAGCCAGACAAATCACCAGGGCACTGATGGTCAACGTCAGGGCCAATGGACTGCGTCTGCTCCATGCGAAAACGAAACCGCGAATAATGCAAATCGCAATCAGAAAAAGGGCAAGGTAATAAATTTTCTCTAACATTGTCGTCCCATATATTTGCTTTGACTGGTTCAGTCAGCATTTTGCTGGCTGCTACCTTTCCTACGACTGGCTAAACGCTGTTTGATACGCTCGCGGGCCTCTGCCTGTTCATCAATGCAGAGCATCTGTCCGATTAACAAAAGATGCCTTTCTTCGCGTTCAGCATCCGTCAGAAAATCAAATGGTGTCCCCGTAAAATCAGGAGGCAAAGGTAGAGCTTGCTCCCAACGAGATATAGCCTTAACAGAGAGACTGTTCAGACGCACCTGCACGCCTTCCCGGCCCAACAATGTATATAACTCGATAGCCCGGATTTCTTCCTCAGGATGCTCTGCTACATGGTGCATTCAACAATTCCTTAAGCATGGGCATGAGCGGTAAGTTTGACCCGATTAGCCCCACCATTGGCCCACGTAAACAGCAGGCGGTATTTTGAAGACACGCGGATAGAGGACATATCGCCCGCCCTTTCACGTTCGCGTAACCGCGTATGGTGGATTTTTTCATAGTTACGGCTTTTAAGACGGATCAGGTCGGCTTCGCTTCCCGCAGCGTGTAACTCATTAAGGGCTCTTTTAAGACTGTTAGTAATATCCGTAGGAAGCCCTGACTGCGATTTCCCGCTCGTAAATAACTTCTCAAGATTTTTTTCTTCAAATGAATGAATCATATTTCCTCCTTTGTTATGAATATGATTGCATATTAAAACGCTACGACAAGGGGTCATTTTAAATTTAGAAGAGAAAAGGTGAGTGATATTTCAAAAACATTCGCAGTTTTTGGGCGGGGTGTTTTCATTTTGTTTTTTGAGGGAAACCCCAAGTGGTTATTTCTGGCTGTTTATGACGAGGTGAATTAACTAAGGTTTTTTTTCCTGTTGCCAAATAATTAAGGGGGTTATGGTGGCATCTGGAAGTGATATAATGAACCAACTACCAAGGGGGCGTTATGTCAGCTAACTTTAATTGTCAGATTGTTTCTACCGAACAGAGTGAGGCAGTTATAACTGGCGAAGATGCCGTTACTACTATCTTGGAACAACTGGAATCAGCAGGCATCCAGGTGGAATCACAATGCCGTTCTGGTTATTGCGGTGCATGTCGACTCAAGAAAAAATCGGGTGAAGTGAAGTATGATAATGACCCGCTGGATTATGTTGGACAGGATGAAATTTTTCCTTGCTGTTGTCGACCTTGTGGCTTCCTGGTACTGTATATTTAATTTTAATACTGATTCAATCCGAGTAAGGCTAACTTATGGCAAGTAAAGGCATTGAAAAATTAGTCTCTGAGGCAAGTAAAAAAGGATACTCTGTATTTCGCAAAGGAGACAGGATAGAGATTTGTAAACCTAACAGAAAAATGGTGCGTCTGGTTATTTTACCTGATGGTACGGGATACAGGGGAGATGTTGATCTAACGCTGGCAAAAGCCATCAGAACGCAAAAGCAAATGAAAGAGGTACTAGGCCTCTAGACTAGACGCACGGAAAGTAACTTTCTTTGATGGCACCCAAACCAATATTATTAAAAGGAAAGCACAATGTCCGACCATGTGAAGTTTTATGATTACTATATTGTGGAAGGGCCAGAGATTCAGGCTCTAATTGAGTCCTTCGAGCCGATTTCACAGAAGCGGTCAGAATTAATTAAAGAAGCCATGACACTCGTTGAAGCCGTAGGCTGGGTCGACTCCCAGAGTTTTGGTGATAAGGGGGATAAAATACAGTCATTCGTCTGGAAAGCAGATCACAAATTCCCGTGCGAAATCACGATCAAAAGACGAAGCTATATGGATAAGGTACCGGTGATTGTAGCCCGGGGGAAAGGAAATACATCGGATGGGCGGGAATTCAACAAAAAACTCGATGTAATTATTAAAAATGTTAATAACAAACTCGGTCCTTTCCCATGCTGGTCTTCATACATAATTAATCATTTTGGCATCATGCACAGCGCCCACGGTGGACCAGTGGCCAATCGCCCTTTCGCTACAGCTATCCTGACAACTTACGGTGGTACAATCTCTGGAAGGCAGGATGCATTAGCTTTCGCCATACCTAACAGGAATGATGGGTATAATAAACCAGTTATCATCCCCCCAAACTTCAAGAAACTAACTTATGGACAGTTTTACGACATAACACACCCCCATCTTGTTTAGGTTGCAGATCTCAGATCTGAGGAGCAAAAATGAAGCGTTACACAGTAATACTGTGTGATAACTTTAGGTTTGCTGATTATCATGTTTTAGCTGAAGACAACTCAGTTGCTGTCACTAGAGCGATATCAGAATACTGCTGGGACGATTCAGAAGAGAGAAAAGAGGAACGGTGCTCAGATCGCTGACTGCAATCACAAGCAATTTTCGTTTATCACGGTTGGTGCAAGTATGCAAAAAGATAAAACAGGCAGTATCGAACCAACAACCTTGGGTGCTGGGGGGCATTTCCGCATCAAAGATATGTTTCGGTTAAAGATGCCCTGTGCTAACTGCCCTTTCAGGAAAGAAGGGGCCATCCATCTGAGCCCTGGTCGTCTATCGTCCATTATCGATACCCTGCTAAAAGATGATCACACAACCTTTTACTGCCATAAAATTGTACATTCTATTGCTGGCGGGCAATTTGAAGATGGCTTGTACACCCCTTCAACGAAAGATGCTATGTGTGCAGGTGCAGCGGCGTATCTCATGAAAGCGGGCAGACCTACAATAGGTATGAGGATTGCGTACCTGACGGGAGCAGTGACCCCAAGTGAGTGGGACAAAGCTGCGGATATGGTAATTGATCCTCCCTTTGATAAAAACAGCAAAAAGCCTGGATAAGAAACCAAAATGAAAAAGGTCTGGAGGGATGTTGTACACATTGACATCACAACTGGAGAAAGAGGAGGCAGGATCTGGGTCTTACGACTTAGCTGCGGTCATACCGTATTTCGCCGTATTCCTCCGCTCAGACTGCATACATTGACGTGCTTTGAAAAACATGAGCCACCACATAGATGTGATTGCAAAATATGTTCCTCCTACGGCATATAATTGTAAGTGTAATGACGTAACCACCGATAAGCCGCTAAAAACATACGATGAGTGGTGTAACAGCAGATTGAGGAAGGCATTATGGGAAACTTTTATTGGGCAATTTGCCATCACTGTGATGGCCACGGTAGCATGGACAACCCTGCATTTTCAGATGGTTTTACCAACTCTGAACTTTACGATATTGAGCCAGAGGAACGGCAAAGGATCGTTAACGGTGCCTATGATGTCCTTTGCACTACCTGTAAAGGCAGCGGGAAAGTGAAAGTTCCAAATATCCGCGAGATGTCTTTCGGCGAAAAAAGAGCGTTAGTGGAAAGACGGCGTGAACAGCGTGAACTGGATGAGCTGAGCCAAATGGAAAAAATGGAACGGATGATGGGATGCTGAGCAGATTTGTGCCCCTCTATGTCCCTGGGGCATACCTCTGGTTATCCGTTTGCAAAAAAAAATATTTAAACCTTGTTTATGAGCATTTAAATCAGAAAAGTAACTTAACTGGCCTGTACGATAGATAGACCACTTTCTCTACTACTCAGGCTATTTTTATGAAATCCTCGAAATTTTCTCCCTTCTTTCGGTCATCCCTGCCAGTCATTCTTCTGACTGCATTCATGAGCCCTGGTAGCTTTGCCAGCAGTATTGATGAACCAGCCAATGATAAATTTGAGTCTAGCGATTTACCGGGGTTGAACCACTTAACTGATCTGATTAATGAAAGAAACACTACTTCTGCAAAAATATCTGAGCACAACGTGCTTAATCAAAGTCAGGAGGAACTGACCAATAAAATATTCATGCAGCTGAAGAACTAACTTGAACAAGAAAAAATCGATCAACTGATCTCATCATTGAATAAAAACAACTCATCCAGCGAAGAGTTGAATTCTAGCATTTAGCGTCTGATCTCTATACTTGAAAGCCAAAAACAAAGCCATGATGCGGTCATCTCTAAAAATATAACTGCCGAAGCAAATGTTTTAAAATCAACAAAAAATGACATGATTGAGTTAATGGTGGAGGATTTGGGTGCAGACGCTCAAAAGCTAAAAGTCGACATTGAGAACAACGATCTTCATAGAACGACGCCATTAAACGAATCTCAAGCAATGGATGATCTCAGGAGCCAATTGCAAGCGTTCTTCCTCACAATTTGTGTGGTTGGTCTGCTTGTTTTTATCGCATGCAAGAACACGACTCGCAAAAAGTAACTTTTTAACAACAAAGCAGATGATATCAGCAGAATACCATTCAAAAAAAGGAAAAAATATATGAGTATGCAAAACAAAAAAGTGATTCTTACTTTAGTCGAAACCAAAAATGGTTGAGCCCGCTGGTTATTCTCATTTTTTGCCTATTAAGCTCACAAGTCGGCAAGATTATTGGCGAAAGCAATGTATTTCCAGGCTACATTATAAAAACTGTTGCAACCATTGCGCTTTTCATCTGTGCATTCAATGCAAGGATGACACCTACTGTGTCTGCCAGAATCATTGTTGCTACGTTCTATTTTAGTGTATTTGGTGTGTTTGGCTTGCTAATTTTTAACTATTTTAATGGGTAGGCACGAATCCTATATTTCATTTAGATTAGATGGGGGGGATTGTAATGATTCAAAATGAACCGACAGGTCGTATGGTTAAAGTCACCAGAGCAACGGGTCGGAGTAGTGACTACCTAGGGCCTTGCGAGATTTGCTCAAAAAATATGCCAGAAGCATACGCAGCACGTTACGGAAGGGAAAGAAAGAGAGCTAATGGTGAAGTCTATATCGATAAATCCGGAGGTAGCACATATGGCCATAGAGAATGTTTATTGCAACTGGTTAATGTTAAACCTGATATATTAGCTCTAAATATTTCCTCAGGAACGTCAAAAAGAAAGTAACTTTCTGCTTGCACCTGGATTAAATCCCAACACCATGATTTTTATAAAAAAGCCTGTCAATGACAGGCTAATATAAAGACCAAAACTTCATAAAAAAACATTCAAAGCCATGGTGTTACGCTATTGAAATTCGGTTTCTTCGAGCATCAACGCATTTCCGACTATATAGTCGCCAGGGCTGATAACGCTTTTAACCAGAAGAGTTGCATTTTTATTTACTGGTAAGGATAGAAGCTTTCCTTCTTCATTAATAATCAACCAGCAATATCGAATGTTTTCATGAACGATTACAGGGTTGAGCTTCACAGCTTCAATGTAACCACCGACCAGTTGTTGCATATCTGCAAGCGAGAATGCACCGTCATTATCACGGCTACCTTCCATGTCCAGAGGGCATAGCCTTGTAATGCGATCGTCTGCTGATATCAGTAATGCCATGAGTTGTTCCTTTCAGTTATGCTGCATTCATTTGTCATTGACTGCATGCATTTTTTCAATGAACGGAACCACCCAGGGCTTTACATAGTGGAAATACTGCTCATCATCGGTTTTTGAGTCAGAACCTGGTGCTTTCTTTACCTTTACCATTGTATTGTAAACAACCATGTTGTTCACAGCCCCCAGAATAATGCGACACATTTTTATATTACCCGTCTCTCCTTCTACAGATGCCTGGTAATTCAATTCTGCGGTAATCTTGTCACGGATTATCATATGTTACCTTTTTGAGTGATACGGGATGAATCTATTTTTCCACATATAAATGTTTAGTCAATGAAATCCCGCATTTTGATTGTAATAAAACATATTTTGTACGCACTATGTTGACCTTTAAGAACGAAAACACAGCTCTTTCCTATGTATCTTTCATTACTAAGAACAACGTGCATATCTATTCTTGCATTTAAAGTCGCTTCGTCAATCCCTTAAATTTCTTTAGGCGGCTAATTTTGAATTAAAGAGGGGGACACATCTCATAAACAGTGGAAAATTATAAGAAGGAAATTACACAATGTTGTTTGTTATTAATTTCATTATCATTTTCAGATGTAAATTAATTTATGTATGTAATGTTAAGATAGTGATAACATTTATTCAGATAACTAGTGATTAAATAAATCATTCAATAATGGTGTTTGAATGTTTTTATGCATAACCTTCTGATCATAAAAGTGGATTCATAGTTAAAAATTCCTTCCCTGCTGTCTTGCTCAGTCTCATTAGACTTGCTTCTTACCTCAGGATCCGTAACATCGCTCATAAACAGTGAGTGTTTATGGTGGAGTGGTTTGAATGAGTCTTCTGGCGGAGTGGTTGCAAACAAAGTGTTCTGCGAATGTTTGGGTATTCGTTAAGCGCTTATCCGCTAACGATACCGGCGCTACAAAATCCCACCAGTCTGGTCTTTACATGCCGGGTGCCGTCATTGATGAGCTGTTCCCCTCCCTCCGTGATACTCAGTTAAGAAATCCCGAAGCTCTTTTTTCCGTTCACGTGTCATCTCATCCTGATTGTCCTGACCTAAATGATGTAAGGGCCATTTACTACAACAATAAATTTTTCGGCGGCACCCGTGATGAAAAGCGTCTGACGGGTTTTGGTAAACAAAATCCTCTCCAGAATCCGGAGAATACCGGCGCTCTGGCACTTCTCGCCTTCGATCATATGCCAGGAACATCTTCCAGTTATTGTGATGTCTGGGTGTGCAAAGACCTGAGCGAGGAAGAGATTCTTGAACCAATAATTGGTGAAGTTATCCCGGGAGCAACAATATTTGGCCCTGGAGACAAAATAATTGGAGGGTTCGTTACAGAGACCCCTCCAGGAAGAACAAAGTATAAGTTACCACCGGAATGGAATCACTATTTCCCTTCAGGCAGGGAAATTATTGGTTTTGCTGCATGCCATTACGATAAAAAGACAAGCGATCCGGATACTCAACTGACGCGAAGAAGAAAAATTGAGTTTGAAATTTTCCTTGCCGTTGAGGAACTGCACGTGTTGGGGCAGATAGCCAAAGGTTTTGCAACTGTGAATGATTTTATTACGCTTGCTAACTCGGTGAGTAACCGAAGGAAGTCTCGTGCCGGGAAAAGCCTTGAGCTACATCTTGAGTCCCTTTTCACCGAACACGGCGCAACGAGCTTCGAAACGCAGGCCACCACAGAAGGTAAGAAAAAACCCGATTTCATCTTCCCTTCCGGTGCAGCCTATCGCGATCCTGACTACCCGGCAGAACGGTTACGCATGTTGGGGGTAAAAACAACCTGTAAGGACCGCTGGCGGCAGGTACTGAATGAGGCTAACAGAATAGATACAGTACACCTGTTCACCCTACAGCAGGGCGTATCTGTCGCCCAGTTCAGGGAAATGCAGGCTGAGGGCATACGACTCGTTGTACCGGAAGGGTTACATAAGGCCTTTCCCGAGGAAATTAGAGGAGAGTTAATGTCTTTGTCTGCGTTTATCAATGAAATTAAGGAACTCTATTCTTGACGTCTTCCCTAATATCATTGAATGTTTTATGCGCACAGAACAATACCTGCACAGATAAATGAAGAGCCCCTCAGGGCTCTTTTAGTGTACTATTTCCGAGACTTTACAGCCTCGATGATCCGTGACTCCAGCAATTTCGCTACCGCATCAAATACCGGCACGATGACGGAATTTCCGAACTGGCGGTAAGCCTGAGTATCGGATACTGGGATTCGAAAAGTTACTTTCCCTGGCTGCTCAAATCCCATTAGCCGGGCACACTCACGCGGTGTTAGACGCCGAGGACGTCTGGCCATGTTATCAGGGTCATTAAAGTTTTTTTCACCGAGTTCGCTATCCCAACCACGATCAACAAGCGATTCACTGCCATCTTTGTGATACCTTGCTGATATTGTTCTGGAAATAGCTTTATCATCGTCTGGTTTAACCAGGCCAAAGCCAAAGCCATTACCTTTCTCTTGGTGTTTTTTGGCGTATTTATAGAGATAATCCCACAGCTTTGGCGTTAGTGTGTATTTATCATCAACATCACTGTCAAGGAGTTCTCTGAACAGCACTTTTCTTTCAGGAAACAGCGAAGAAATGTCAGCAAGGCTAAATCCCTGACTTAAATTCAGGTCACGTCTGAAGCCCACCAGAACAATACGCTCCCGGTGCTGAGGGATGAAATGCTTACCATCTATAACTTTTGGATCATCCGCACCTGTAGCTTCAGCATCAGCAACGTCGTAACCGAGCTCATTCAGGGTATCCATAATGACACGGAAAGTTTTCCCTTTATCATGGCTTTTGAGGTTCTTGACGTTCTCGAGTACAAAGATGGCCGGTTTTTTTGCCATGATGATACGAGCCACATCAAAGAATAGGGTCCCCTGGGTGTCACATTCAAAACCGTGTTTACGGCCAAGTGAGTTTTTTTTGCTCACACCTGCAAGGCTAAAGGGCTGACACGGGAAACCAGCCAGCAGAACATCATGATCGGGTATCGATTTATCGATATGGGCGTAGGCATCTTCTTCGCTGACATCTTCCTTATGACTGAGTGTCACATCGCGGATGTCCGAATTGAAGATATGCGCTTCGGGATCGCAGTACCAGTTTGCTTTATAAGTTTTGACTGAATAGCTGTTCCATTCACTTGTGAAAACACACTGGCCGCCAATGGCTTCAAACCCATGACGGATACCGCCGATACCGGCGAAGAGATCGATGAAGCGAAAAGCATAATTGGGATGGTTTGCTGGCGGCTGCGGGAGCAGTCTTTCAAGAAGCGATGCCTCAGTTACGGTAAGTGAACGTGGCCCACATTTCCCGTTAATCCAGCGGTTCAGGGTCTCCCTGGTCCAGTCTGAATTTCCCAGCTTACGCAAAAGTTCGGCAACAAACTTCTGATCATAGATTTCAAGGACTTTCCCTATCAGGGACAGGTCCCTTTGCTGTTGTCTGGCCTCTTCATTACGTGCCTCTTCCACCAGCTCTTCCGCAAGGGAATCAAATTCAGACATTATTGCCTCCACAGGTTATCTGCGTGATAGTTTATCACTCATTTAACCCAGCGCAAATAATATCTGTGGTTTTAACCAGTATAACGAGCTCTGCCCAGCCAGGCCTCCCATTGTTTGTCAATGTCTTCGTCATTATATCCATCTTTAGCTCGGAGATTCTCCCAACCAGAGAGAGGCCCCCCTTCGTTGTTCTGTTCCCACCATGCTTCAAAATTTTGTTGCTCTTGGTGGTACGCAAATGCTTTTGTCGAATGGGTGTCCCGGGCTTTATAGCCCTCCCACATTGCCGACATCATGACAAACCACAGGTCCCCAGAACCATCCTTCTTTTTATCGAAAAACCAGTCGATGAATTCATGGGACATCCCGTGCTTGTCAGCCAACTCGTAACGTTTATCCATAAAAATTCCCCTCCTCTTTCTGCTGATGCTGTTCTTCTTTAGTAACGAATAGTTTCGCCTAAAACATAGCCAAATTTTTTTATAGAACTCACAGCTGGTTATATTCTGAACTGTAACTTCCTATGATCTGGTGAAGGGTCTCATGAACATGCTCATCAATGGTGATTTGGTGGCCCTCAATATACTCTGGAGCATCCTTTAGCCCTTTGTATACGATTTTGTCCATGCCAAACTGATCTGCCGTGATATCGACAACAAAGAGCATTCCATTTACGTTGGCAACAACCCAATAATGCCCTTTCATACCGGCGGCAGTATGTATTCCACCATCATCAACACCATCTCCACCGGCGATACGTGTCCTGACACCTGAAAATTTCTCCAGGAGCATGGATACCAGAATCGAACCATACATGCAGGTTCCTGTGGTATCAGATGTCTTAAGAGTACTGGAGATTAAATTTTCAAAAATACGCCGGGACATTTCCACCACCTCATACGGAGGAGAAAATTGTTGCGTCATTATGCCTCCTGTTAATGGTCAGCTGCAGGTACCTACATTTTATCTTTCTTACTGGCTTGAATCTGTTTAACTATCAGCTCCATTTTGGAGCTTCTGTCCTCCAGGAGTTCACGCAGGTCATCCCATATACCGACAGGTATTGGTCTGTCACCAGAAAGCCACTGCCGGATGCGTCTGCCGTCCGACAGTCCAAGGGCTCTGGCGAGTTCTGTTTGCCAGCGCTCACCAAACAGCAACTGACCTGCACTGATGAGCAATCCGCGTCTGTTTTCGTTCTCATTGGTTGATTTCATATCTGGCTTCATCTCTGCGGGAGAGCTCCCATCCGGCGAATTGCCGAAATACTTTCCTCCACGCCAAAAAGATTCTCAGCTGGTGGTTTCTCGCCTGCAAGCTGGCAGGCGGTGCAGGCTGCATGATATGAGTTACTTCGCTCCCGGAAAAGAGCCTGGAGAGCGACTACAACCAGAGTACGGTCGTCACCTGTTAAATCTTCAAGTTTCATACAAGCCTCAAAAGTTATGGGTCAGTAGGGGCTGAGAATGGTTAATCCTGATTAATACCGTACGCTGAAAAGTCCTGAACGTTTCCTGTCACAGCAGATAGAAGACGGAGGATGTTCTCTTCTCCGATGACAGCGAGCGCGGTCGGCATCAATCCGAACTCATCGTTTGTCAGACCAATAGCCATTTTATGCTCGCTGTGTCGACTAGCCGACTCGATACGGTCTATGAAGACGTCAATGCAGCCATCGATACCGCGTGCTGCGGCAGCTTTGGTCATATCACAGGCATGGTCCCCGTTCAGTACGAAAAACACACGGCCATCCAGAACCAGAGCGGTTGTATCGCAGCCATACCCGGCAGATGAACTGTTATAGCTGATATGAAAGCGCTCAAATCCGCGAGTCATATTGGGCGCTGGGGTATTGATCACAGGAACAACATCTGAGGAAAAACCCAGCTTAGCTAATTGAGGGATAGTTGACATGAACGCCTCCTTAGGCAGTTAATGGGCGGCTCCGTAGCCTTCCCTTTCAAACAAATTGTACCTGATTTTAGGTACGCAGCAACCCCTTTTATAAAACGACTGTGTTTTCGAAAGGTAAAAGTCGATACTCCCCCACCACCGGTCTAGATCCGACCGTATCTTTCCCTGGTTCCAAGATTTTAAGAATGTCCGTATGATAGGTGGGATTAGAATGCACAGGACCAGTTTGAATGTTTAATAGCCTTTCTGATTATCTACAGCAACAACGAGATCGCGAGGAGGCTCTGAAACGAAAACTAAGCCAGTTGAAGCCAACTGTTAGGAATGGCGAGGCAGGAGAGATAATCGCAGCGCTGATTGACCTCGGCTCAGTGGGGGGCGATTTTAAAAAAACAACGTACGATTATATCTATGAGTATTTTGCATCCGCCCGCTGTATTGATGTGTTGGTGGTAATGTTATTCCTCAATATGAAGCATCCACTCTCCGATGGAGCAATAAAAAAAGCCTATGCAAGACAGTCCGACAGTGAAGATTCGAGGTCTGCTTACATAAGCTTGATAGTTGACACTATTGATAAACGCCGGTAATCCCACAGCCCGCCGCTAACTGGCGTCTCCTTTTTTCCTACGAACGGCCATACTGACCTCCTCACGCAAAACAGAAATGGCCATAAGCTCAGCCTTTAGTCTGGAGGCAGCGAGATCAAGCTCTTTCCCATACCAGGCCAGGGCCTCAAGATCAATGAGTTTTGTGTCGATGGTCGGAGGTAATTCAAGTAGTTCGGGTGGGGTGCTGCTTTAACAAGAACAAATTAATTTCATCAATAGTATTGAACTCCCCAATGATGCTTTCTTCGTAATCTGGTCGCTGGGACTGAACCACTAGCCTGAAGGGCGGTTCGTTAGAGTACATGAAGATAGGTTTCAGACGGGTATTGACCCATTTTGCCTGGGCGTCGTGAGCCAGGACACAAGCCTCTTCGTAAGTTCTTACCTTTCCAAGCACCGATGAGCGGTCCCTCGCTCCACCGTTAAGACATCTGTCAGTAAATGAGCCGTCTGGTTTAGTGATCCCATAAGGATGATCCCACCATTCATCTAGCTGTTCTTTGCTTCGTTCACTATTAGGGGTGTCATCAAAATTGGCCGGAAGTTTTGGGTCAAGGGGGAGCTGAGATGGTATGCGTTTATCCGTTTTTACCATGTTGAGGCATTAAGCCAGATAGACGCGATACAATTACTGGTAGATGCATCAGACCAGGTAATGTCTATAATTGAAAAACCATGTATAACAGGGAATGGGAACAATGCAAAAAAAAATGCTTACAGTGTTGATCTGTGCCACAGTCTTTCTTTCTGGCTGTAAGGAAGAAGGTATAACCCCAACTGGCAAAGCATGTATGGGCACCGATAATGACTCATTGATTGAAGGCCTGAAGGGGAAGTGCCAGAAAGGCGATACTATAGCGACAAAGAACCCTGCATATTTTTGTGATTTCAAAAGTCAGATTGCTTTTAATAATTACAATAGTGCTATATGTATCTATACCGGAATGCAAGCTGAGGAACGGATTAAAGAAGCCGACATCAGTCCAAGAAAAGACAGCAAACCTCAATCCTGATAAGCCTCCCGGTGTGCCAAAAAATAAGAAAGCTGGGGTTCAAGTTCTTTTGAGGCATCGTACGCCTCAAACCAGAAAACCACAGGTTTCTCAATAACCGTTACCAGCCCAAATCGTTGGGCTGTGCGGAAATTGACTGAGTATGCTTGAGCACGCTCAGGCTGGTGGGCAATCTGTTCCCTGAACCCTTCGATCGAATATGTCGCTTTGAAAAGGTTGCATGCTGAACACGCAGGGAAAAGATTATCTAAATCATGGCGATCAGGATGAAATACTCGTCCATTGCTTCGTGCGACGTGACTCACCCTACTCCCCTGGGGCGCGCGAACTATATCGAAATCTCTACGAACTGGCTCTACATGATCGGCATGCCAGCCCTTTTCTTTCAGTTCACAGCCGCAGTAGGCACACCTGCACGCAAATTTTAATCTGAGCTCTTCTCTTTGCGCTTTGGTGATTTTCGTTTTGGGTTTTTCTGTCCTGCTCTGCATCTCGGTTTTTACGGCATTGTTGTTGTGAGAGGGCAACTCTATGAGCTCCCCCCCCCTTTTGAATATCTTTTCAGACATAGATCCCCCAGAAAGTAACTTTCTGCAATTTGATAATTGAAAATTAATGAATGGACATCAATCCTTTTTACTTTCAAAACTTTTAAGGTTAACAACTACCTATTTTTTGATTTTGACGCTATTTTCTTTCCTAAGCAGTCTATTCAGTTGGCATTCTTGGCTAACAGCCCAATATTTAATGTCGAGAATTGGTACTATTATCTTGCCATGGTCAATAAAGTCTTCAGTGTGCACATTTTTGAGTACATCAATGAATGATGTATCTGATCGGTACTTCAAAATTTGACGGTCAAGTAAATCAATCCAGCTTTTAGGAAGATCCAAATAGAACCATACAGAAAGTACTGTAATAATCCCAAATCCGTATATCAGCAATGCTGTCAAAGGTGAACATTGCGGGGATAGCTTAAGATATGCCAGCAATGGTATCCCAGATAACCAAAGTAGGGCTAGTACAATAGGTTCTAGATATTTCTTTTCGATGTAATTGCACGTCCAAAATATTTTGGACGCCTTCTTTCTTTTTGCCTTTATTTCTTTTTTAACTTTATTGTTAATCAACATGTTTAATCCTGTCTAATGGGTATCGCTGGTCAATTCCCGATACTCGTTATTAACCCGGTAACGTACAACAGTCTGACCCCTTAACGGGGACACCTGTACCTGTTGCCACTTCACAAGAAAAGGTCAGCGGTATGGCTTTGTGGGTAGAACAATTCATGCAGGCTCTTTTAACCAAAGAGGTCGGAAGGATGTTAGGTACGCGCTCTCCATACGTTGAAATACACATATCCCATCCCGATGAGCAAAGGCGCATAAACCATCTGATACTCAATGAAACTTGCCCTGCTATACCTAGCATCGATATAGAGTTGGATGAGTGAAAGAATGGTAAAAACAAGGTGGTGTGAGATGATGGACAAAACCAGAAATCGTAAATTTTTATATTGAGGCCGCAGGGTAAATAAGCGAACCGCCATAGCCATAGTCACGAGGAACAGGAAAATGGGCTGAGAATGAGGGAACAGAACAATCTGACCACAAGCAATGATTGTGAAATAGACGACCGCCAAAACATTAAATTTTTTCGTCAGATGAGTTGCATGCATATACATCCCGCTTGAATAATCTGGAAGTTAAACTCAATTTTCAGAAGCTACCGCCACTCCCTTTTACCAGACAGGGCACTGGTTTAGTTCTGGCCTACTAAAACAGATAATAATCTAACATAGAAAATTTTGGTTTTTCCCGACTTAAAGGTACTTTAAGGCCGTGGAGTGTGTTTTTTTACGTTCGTCGTTAAGTTCCTTTTCTGAATGCTTCCTGATACATCACGTCGTCGGATATCTGATCAAGCATTCTGCTGTTAATATAGCTGTCATCAGTGATGTGAATGAGCCTCCCTCTCCTTCTATGTCGTTTTCTTCTTGCTGCACATTCTGTTTTCACATTTCCCGCGCTGCATACTGGCGTCATTTGAACATCTCGGGATGGAATAGTTAATAGACGATATCAAAATAAGCGATCCTGAAAGACCCTTTTTGTCCCGCATTTCTTTCCTCTCTGGATTTTTTTTGTCCTGTTATTCAGGAATTTCTGAAACAAATTTTGATATAACTGGATTATTGGCGTTAGGACTGTTCATACGGAAAACGGAACTATGATGAGCTCGAAACACGTGGTCATTAGCACGAAGCATCCGGTTGCCGGATACCTGTACCTGGAAATGATCCCCGATAGCGAGGTCGGGTTTTCAGATATCTATCAGATAACAGACAGTCTTTTTCGTGCAGACGTTCTGCCCTGTGACTGGCGAGAGCATAAGCGGCAGTGGGGTAAGGACTTTTTGGGCCATGGCTCATGGGATGTGTACTACATCAAACAGCATGTGAACCGAATTAACTGGTTTGGCAATGACAGCATTAAGAAAATTAAGGTCAGATACAGCCTGTCCATTAAAGAGCTGATTGACTGGGTTTCCGATCCCGACCATTGGATAGATATTGCCGTAGAGGTAGATGATACCAGCGGTTCCAGACCAATGGCAGTAGCCATGGTGAATCAGACTCTACCCTTTTAACCTGGATTTGCGATGTAAAAAGTCACTTTTACTGGATGCGGGAATGAATGCCGTCCGAAAAGTTACTTTTGCATGTGGGTGGTGTTGGTTATGTTGATTCGTATTCCAACCTATTGTTTTGGTGAAAAGGATTGACTGTTCACAAACCATTATCGGCTTGACTGAGTATGGATAAATCTGAAGCTGAGAGAGTGTAATGAATAAAGCTGGGTATTGCATCGCTCACTACACGCGCCAGTCAGGAAGAACAGGCAGGCTTTTTTCCAGAATGTGAAATAAGCCATTGTGCTTGGTGCAAAATCATTAACATCCGTTGTTTTTACAATATAGATAGAAAGTTACTTTTTGGCATGTATCGCTCCGTCAGTGGTTAAGAGCGACTCACAATGCAACCTTTTAACCATGCTTTAGATTGGAAATGATATGAAATTAAAATTCAAGCTTCTGACAACGCTAATACTCGGCACTCTTTCATTGCCCGGACATTCCCGTGTTTATGAGTACACTATCAAAGATATCTACGGCGCGGAGAAATCAGTCAGTGCGGAAACCGGCATTCTTAACACTAACGAAAAAATTCAGTTGAGCCTGATTTCCGGCCTAGATCGCAAAGTACACGTATCTGTCCGGAAGTCAGGAACGGAGGTTTACAGCACGACAACCGATAGCATTAAGGTAAGTGATCGAATTAAGGCATCAACAGGTGAAGAGTTCTACGGGAAAATCATCACGCTTCCTCCCCTGAGTGATGGACTGTATCAGGTTATCTCTGAAATACTTAACACACAGGGTGCTCTGGTCGACTCCACCACACAGGATTTCACCATAGATAGTGTGGGCCCAACAGCGGACGAATTGAGCATTTTACAGAAACCGGGGTATGAAATGGTCACCCAGGGAGAAAGGTGGGAACTGGGCCTTGGAGCCGACCAAAAACTATATGTGAACGTTAACAACGTTAAAGCAGTCGCTGGTTTCGATAAAGCTACATTACAGGTTATTAATCCCGATAATAGCGTCTATTCCATTACTGCTATGGACTATGATAGCGGGTCTTCCTCCCTGTCTGCTGCATGGACTTTAGGGAACCGGAAAAAGGCCTCCTGGATGCCTTCATCAAATGCTGATGTAGAGTATCGTTTCCGGGTTACACTCTTTGACAAAGCAGGCTCCCGAAAAGTATTACCGGAACAGAAATTTGTATTTGATGACCAACTGGGCGAATACACTCTTATTGCTATACGGGACCCCGAAGCGCAAACAAGCGTTGTTCCAGGGTTCACTTCGGGTTATATAGCTTATAAAGCGGGTATGACAGTTAATCAAAACCCGATTACCTTAATCTATCGTATCCCCATCAACAATGTAAGGAAATACAACAAAGCTGGTTTAAGTTTTGGCTCTATCATTTCAGAAGCTAACGGTTACGCCTATGTGGCGGCAACAACAGCATATAACAACAGGTACGATATACATAACGGGTACCAATGGGGCGGCGCTACTGCAAACTATAACCTTAAACTGGGTCCCGACACGCCTGTCGGACCGGAAATGCCTAGTAGCGTTTGGCTCACGACGGACACAAAAGGTGAAATTAATTCTTTTAACTATTTATGGAAAACAAGTGATCTACCGGTGAAATTTATTTCAGCGAGGATCCGTGCTTCTGCGAGAAATTATATCCAGAGAGCATTTACAGGTAACCTGGAAATCTGTCAAATCCAACCAGGTGAGACTGAGTGCAGCGGGCCGGTACCATGGTCAATTGCTAAAAGTGGCAATGGAGGCGTGACATATTCTTTTAAAATGTATAATGAGGACAAGACACTTTCATCAATTAATCAGGAAAGGAGGAACTACTGGAACACAAACCTTCTACCGAGGATAAAGGGATATGACTATCAGGAAGATAAGAAAAAAGTACTTTTATTTGTTACCCAACCCGGTAATGGTACCTTCAGAGATCAACTTCAGCTTAAGTCCGCTGAACTGATTGATGCTAATTCAGGTATGCAGGTGCTGAATGGAGCCAAAATAGCGCTTTCTGGTGAAGATTATACTTATGCGTTTGACTTAAGTAAGTTGGCTGAAGGAAGATACGACTTAAACTTTCTGGCAAAAGATACCTTCGAAAATGAAACATCTTCTCCATTCATCACGTTAGTGCATGATATGACTCCCCCTGAGATCAGCTTTAACTACGACAATGCCCCGCTCACCTCCGGCAACACGGTCTATGGTCTGGAGAATATATCCATTAAACTAAACGATGAGCTGACTAAACCTACTCTTCTCCGCCTGGAACTACGAGGGGGGCCTGCATCTGATAGCGTAGTCCTTGGTTTCAACCAGAATGTTGATGGTAGCTACACACCTGATTACCCACGGCTGTTTCCTACTCTGGATACGTCGACGGATAAATACACTCTCACTGCATATGCCACAGATGCTAAAGGTAATACGTCCCAAAAAAGTATTCAGTTCGCCTACTTCCCTAAAAATCTCGTTACCCTGGAGAAACTGAAAACACTGGGCGTGGTTAAAGCACTCAAAACCAGTGACAACACACCTCTGGCAGTCATGCGTACCGGCCAGTTGAGAAGGAACGATGGCTCTCTTGCCCAGGGTATGCAGACGGCAAATATCACGGTCAGAAGCGACGCTGAGTATGCCATCAACATTCTGGGAACGGTGATCCATCCCGGGGAAACTAAAGAAATACAGCTTGACCTCGGAACTGGTGAAAACTCTACGGTTCCGATTTTTCCGGCTATCAACGGGTCTACGGGTCAAAGCAACTTCATCATCGAGTTCCCACAACTTAACTAACTATCGACGGCCACCGCCTCTGCTATGTGGGGCTGGTGGCGTTTCGTACCAAATGGTGTTGTTAAAAGCATGCAATCAGAAAAAAGTAACTTTCTCCAAGGCATAAACTTCACGAATTTTTTGGATTAATAATTTGATATGAAAATTAATTTACAGACTACTTTAATACTAATTGCCCTCTCCGCTTTTTCACTCCCCTCATATGCTCGTGTGTATGAATATGTATTCAAGGATGTCTATGGAACGGATAAATCAGTCAGTGCGGAAGCAGGTATCCTAAATACAAATGAAAAAATTCAGGTAAGAATAATATCGGGACTCGACAGAAAAATTCAGGTAACCGTAAAGAAAGACAATGTTGGAGTATATAGCTTTACTACTGAGAGCGTGACGGTCAATGACCGTATAAAGGCATCAACTGGTGAAGAATTTTATGGTAAAACGCTGACATTGCCACCACTGAGTGATGGAAGTTATGTAATAACGTCAGATATCCTGAATACTCAAAACACTGTTATCGACAGCACGTCTCACAATTTTATTATTGATACTGTAGGGCCTTTGTCAGATAACCTGAGCGTGGACCAAAACCCCGGATATGATATGGTCTTAACAGGTGAGCGTTGGGAACTAGGCCTCGGGGCTGAAGCAAAGCTGTACCTGAATGTGAAAAACGGCTTTGTTGAATAAATCAGATTTCGGGTAAGTCTCCCCCGTAGCGGGTTGTGT
>OLOE01000273.1_pt1 | contig 28283 bp, 26 predicted proteins | sample 1673201 | NCBI WGS metagenome assembly OLOE01 (sample SAMEA3136765, study PRJEB25190) | human gut metagenome | biome: human gut; feature: human-associated habitat; material: faeces | place: Austria | collected 2013
CATCGATCATCCGGGGATGTTCTTAAACGATACCCGGCTGGCGCTGGATATTATCGAGGCGGTCGACAGCCCACGGCTGCAGCTGCTGTTTGATGTCTATCACTCGATGGTAATGGAAGAGGAGATGGAGGAGGTGCTCGGCGGCAGAATGCATCGGGTGGGGCACGTGCAGATAGCCCAGGCGCCGGATCGCAACGAACCGGATCCGCGCAGCGGCGAGTGGCCAGCGCTGATCGCCAGGCTGCAACGGCTGGGCTACAACGGGGCCATTGGTCTGGAGTATAAACCGTCGCTGCCCGCAGCGGCCTCGGTGGCTCGCGCCCGCGAAGCGACCGGCTTATCCTGTTAAACAACTTACCTGGTACTTTTATGACTCAGAAAATAAAACGCGGCGTCAGCCTGTATAGTTTTCAGAATGAGACCTACCTCGGCAAAATGTCACTCGATCAGGCGATCGGTCACTGCGCGGCGTTCGGCGCCCGCGGCATTGAAGTCGTCGGCGAACAGACCTTCGCCGGCTGGCCCGAATGCGGTATGCCGGAGGCGGCGATCGCCGACTGGCATCGCCTGATGCAGCGCCATGATACGGTGCCGGTATGCCATGACTTTATGCTCGACTATAAGCGATATAAAGACCGGCCGATGCCGTTTGACGAGCAGGTGCGCAGCGTACAAAACGACATCGACTTTGCCGCCCGGCTGGGCATGCGCTATATCCGCTCCCTGGTTTCCGTGGCGCCGGAGGTGCTGGTGGCGGCGGCACCTTATGCGGAAGACAAAGGGATCACGATTCTGCTGGAAGTGCACGCCCCGCTGCATTTCGATCATCCGTGGATTATTCGCCATGCCGAAGCCTATGAAAAAGCCCATACCCGGGCGCTGGGTTTCCTGCCGGATATGGGGATGTTTTTAGCCCGCTTCCCGCGGGTGTGGAAAGAACGCTTTATTCGTAACGGTTGTCCCCAGGCGGCGGCGGACTTTATTGAGAAAGCCTATGAAGACCGGACGCTCAGCGAATACGTGATCCTGGATGTGATGCAAAAATGGGGGCCGGGCCCGCAGCTGGCGATGGCGGAAACCCTGCGCCACAACGCGGCGTTCGAGCCGAAGCGGATGCTCGATTTTATGCCGCGGATCCACAACATCCATGCCAAATTCTATGAGATGACCGACGAGATAACCGAGTGGTCGATTCCCTACGATGAGATCTTCCGCGTGCTGCAGAAGGGTGGCTATGAGGGATATGTGTGCTCCGAGTACGAAGGTAACCGCTGGGTGGAAGACGCGCAGGAGGTGGACAGCCTGGAGCAGGTCCGCCGCCAGCAGCTGATGTTCTGCCGCCTGTTAGATGAAACCCCACCCCCGGCGCTGCTGGGCCAGTAAGGAGCATTATCATGTTTGATCAGCATATTATCTGCCGTGAAGGGTTCGACAACGTCACCCGCGACGGGGAAATTATCGGCGTGCGCTTTTTGGCTCGTCTGCCTTACTACCGTGGCCTGGGGCTGTCGATGGTGGAAGATATCGCCGTGACCCTCAACGGCGAAGCTATCCCACGGCAGGCGATCCGCCTGGCGCTGCGCGGCCGGGAGTGGACGCTCGACGAGCTGGAGAGCGTCTACGATGACCGGTGGAACTTCGGCGAAAAGGCCACCATCACCGTACTCAAACCAGGCGGCCTGCCGGCCGGATGGCATCGCCTGAAGGTGGCCGAGAGGCTGCGGATCTCTTACCTGCCGTTTGTGCCGGTGACCACCTTTGAAACCGAGCTGGAATTAACGGCCTAACACCCCGCAGGATTCCGCTGCCGTTATGGCAGCGGATTTCTATAACACGGGGCAGCCACTGGGGAGCGGTGAGGCGATTGCCGTTCAGGAAAACCGGTACGGAAGGGCGCGTTTTCTCAGCCTGCCTTTGCCGACGAAATCAGAAAATTTACTTCGCAGGCTAACCGCAGATTGCTTCAAAAAAATTCCCGTATTTGTTATATTGTTGTTCATTGATTATTCACCTCTGCGGTGCCAAAAAGAACAAGATTCACCGCAACCCAGGACACTGCCATGTTAGATTACCGCTTCCCGACAGCTTTGCAGATGGTTCTCAGCGTAGCAATGGCGGAGCAGATGGGTGAACGTTCGACGAGTGCGATTCTGGCCTACGGCCTGGAAGCGAACCCGAGCTTTATCCGTAAACTAATGGTTCCGCTAACTCGTGACGGCATTATCGTCTCCACGCTTGGCCGCAACGGCTCAATTCATCTTGGCCGTCCGGCGGACAAGATCACCCTGCGTGATATCTATCTTTCGGTTATCGAAGATAAAAAACTGTGGGCGTCGCGTCCTGACGTCCCGGCCCGCTGCGTGGTCAGCGCCAACGCCTGCTGGTACTTCAAATCGGTTGCCGATGAAGCAGAGCAGGCTTCGTTAAACGTCCTCGCTCGCCATACCGTGGCCAGCGCGCTGGAGGCGGTCAAAAACGCCGATACCAGCGGCTGCGACCCGGTGCCGGAAATGATCGCCCGCTTTAAAAAAGCGCATTAATCATTTTCTGGTGACGAAAAAAAACCGCCTTCAAATTGTGAAGGCGGTTTTTTTGTTATCTGCTGCAGGCTAGGCGGGCAGATCCTCCTGGACCGGCTTCCTGCGGGTCACCAGTTTCCGTAGCGTCACGTAAAACACCGGCGTCAGGAACAGACCGAAGAGCGTCACGCCCAGCATCCCGGAGAACACCGTGATCCCGGTGACGCCGCGGACTTCCGCCCCCGCGCCGTGGCCGAGGATCAGCGGAATGGTCCCGGCGATAAAGGCGATGGAGGTCATCACGATCGGGCGCAGACGCAGGCGGCATGCCTCCAGCGCCGCTTCCATGATGCCTTTCCCCTGGATCTCCAGCTCGCGGGCAAACTCGACGATCAGAATGGCGTTTTTACAGGCCAGGCCCATCAGGACCACCAGACCCACCTGCACGAAGACGTTGTTATCGCCCCCGGTCAGCCAGACGCCAAACAGCGCGGAGAGCATCGTCATCGGTACGATAAGGATCACCGCCAGCGGCAGGGTCCAGCTTTCATACAGCGCGGCCAGCACGAGGAACGCCAGCAGCACCGCCACCGGGAAGACGATCAGCGCCGTGTTGCCCTGGGTGGCCTGCTGGAAGCTGAGATCCGTCCACTCAATATTCATCCCATTCGGCAGGATCTGCTTCGACAGCTCCTCCAGATGCGTCATTGCCTGCGAAGAAGAGAGGACCCGCGGATCGGCATCGCCAATCAGGTCCGCCGCTGGATAACCGTTGTAGCGGATCACCGGATCCGGCCCGTAGGTGGTACTGATATTCACCATACTGCCGATCGGTACCATTTCGCCCTGATTATTACGGGTGCGCAGATTAGCAATATCTTCCACGCTCTCGCGGAATGGCCCATCGGCCTGGGCCATCACGCGCCAGGTACGCCCGAACTGGTTAAAGTCATTGACATAAGACGAGCCGAGATAGGTCTGCAGCGTGCCGAACAGATCGGTTAGCGATACCCCCTGCGCTTTCGCCTTATCGCGATCGACCTGCACGTCCAGCTGCGGCACGTTAGCCTGGTAAGTCGAGATCGGGAAGTGCATCCCCGGCGTCTGCATAATCGCCCCGGACATCGCATTCACCGCGCTTTGCAGCGCGCCATAGCCCAGCCCACCGCGATCCTGGATGTACAGGGAGTAGCCGGAACCCTGACCCAGTCCTAAAATCGGCGGCGGCAGGATGGAGAAGCCAAAGCCCTGCTGGATTTGCGCGATTTTGGCGTTGATCTCCGCGTTAATTTCCGCCGCCGTGTGTTTGCGCTGGTCGAACGGTTTCAGGCCAAAAAAGACCGTCCCGGTATTCGGCGTGTTGGTGAACTGCAGCGCGTTAAGCCCCGGGAAAGCGACCGCATAGTCGACCCCTTCGGTATTCATCCCGATCTCGCTCATTTTGCGGATCACCGCGTCGGTGCGCGCCAGCGACGACCCTTCCGGCATCTTCACGCCGCCAATGAGATACAGCTTATCCTGGGTGGGAATAAACCCGCCGGGGACGACTTTAAACATCACCCCAGCGGCGCAGAGCAGCAGCAGATACACCGCAAACACCGCGCCACGGCGTCCGAGGGTTTTGCTCACCAGCCCCTGATAGCCGTTCGAGCTGCGCAGGAAAAAGCGGTTAAACGGACGGAAAATCCAGCCAAACAGACGATCGATCAGCCGGGTAGGGAGGTCTTTCTTCGCGCCGTGCGGCTTTAACAGCAGGGCCGCCAGCGCCGGGGAGAGCGTCAGCGAGTTGATGGCCGAGATCACCGTCGAGATGGCGATGGTCACCGCGAACTGTTTGTAGAACTGGCCGGTGACCCCGGAGAGAAACGCCATCGGCACGAACACCGCACACAGCACCAGCGCAATGGCGATAATCGGCCCGGAGACCTCACGCATCGCCTGATGCGCCGCGGCAAGCGGCGCAAGCCCCTCTTCGATATTACGCTCGACGTTCTCCACCACCACGATGGCGTCGTCCACCACGATACCGATAGCCAGTACCAGCCCGAACAGGCTCAGGGTATTCAGCGAGAAGCCCAGCAGATAGAGAATGCTGAAGGTACCCACCACCGATACCGGCACGGCGATCAATGGGATAATCGACGCGCGCCAGGTCTGCAGGAACAGGATCACCACCAGCACCACCAGCACCACTGCTTCCAGCAGCGTCTGCACCACCGCGCGGATGGAGTCGCGGACGAAAACCGTCGGGTCGTACGGCGCCGCCCATTGCATATCTTCCGGGAAGCGGGTGGCCAGCTCGGCCATTTTGGCGCGTACCGCGTTCGACAGATCGATGGCGTTAGCCCCCGGCGACTGGAAGATACCGATCCCGACCGCATCCTTATTGTTGAGCTGGGAACGCAGCGCATAGCTGCCGGAACCCATCTCGATGCGCGCCACGTCGCGCAGGCGGACCAGCGAGCCGTCCTGCGCCGTTTTCAGAATGATATTGCCAAACTCTTCTTCGGTATGCAGACGGCCCTGGGCGTTAATGGAGATCAGGAAATCGCTCTCCTGCGGCAGCGGCTCGGCGCCAAGCTGTCCGGCAGACACCTGGACGTTTTGCTCCTGCATCGCCGTCACCACATCCGAAGCCGTCAGACCGCGGGCCGCGACCTTATTGGGATCCAGCCAGACGCGCATCGCATATTCACCGGAGCCAAAAATCTGGATCTGGCCGACGCCGGGCAGGCGCGCCAGCTCATCCTTCACTTTCAGCGTGGCGTAGTTGCGCATATACAGCGAGTCGTACTTCCCGTTTGGCGAAAACAGATGCACCACCAGGGTCAGCGTCGGAGACTGCTTCTGGGTGGTGATCCCCAGACGGCGTACATCCTCCGGCAGGCGCGCTTCGGCCTGCGCGACGCGGTTCTGCACCTGAACCTGCGCCTGATCCGGGTCGGTACCCGGGCGGAAGGTGACGGTGGTGACCAGCACGCCGTCGGAGCCGGCGACCGATTTCATGTACATCATGTTTTCAACGCCGTTGATCGCTTCCTCCAGCGGCGTCGCCACGGTCTCGGCAATCACTTTCGGGTTGGCGCCGGGATATTCCGCGCGCACCTGGACGCTCGGCGGGACGACGTCCGGATATTCGCTCACCGGCAGCAGTGGGATAGCGATTAACCCGGTGATAAAAATTAAAATCGACAGCACCGCGGCGAAAATCGGCCTGTCGATAAAAAAGCGGGAAAAGTCCATGTCTTGGATTCTCTGATTAGGGATCAGTTAAGGGTGGCGCTGGAGGTCATGGCAACGGTTTTGGCGTTAACCGGCATACCCGGCATAAACACTTTTTGTAAGCCGTCGACGATGACGCTATCCCCAGGATTCAACCCCTTCTGAACGATGCGTAAACCGTCTGCCAGCCGCCCTGGGGTAATGTCGCGGCGCTGTGCTTTACCATCTTTATCAACGATATAGACGTATTTACGATCCTGATCGGTCAGTACCGCTTTGTCGTCGATAAGCGTGGCTTTGAACTCTGCGCTGCCCGGCAGACGCACGCGGGCAAACAGCCCTGGCGTGAACAGACGCTGCGAGTTATCCAGCAGCGCACGCATGCGGATGGTGCCGGTACTCGGCGTTAACTGATTATCGAGAAAATCCACTTTGCCCTGGTGGGGGTAACCCTCCTCGCCAACCAGGCCAATCTCCACCGGAAGCGCCTGATTATCGCTGGACGCGCCTTGCCCGCGGCGGGCGAGGTTTTGATAGTGGAGGTAGGTTGACTCGTCGACGTCAAAGTAGACGTACACCGTCTTCTGCGAGACCAGGGTGGTGAGCACGCTGGCGGTGTCGCCCGCGGTGACCAGGTTACCGCTGGTGATCAGCGCCCGGCTGGCACGGCCGTCAATAGGGGCGGTCACTTTGGTGAAGTCGAGGTTAAGCTGCGCGGCATCCACCGCCGCCTGCGCGGCGCGAATGTCGGCCTGTGCCTGAACCGCGGCTGACCGGCGCTGCTCCCACTCTTCACGGGAGACGAGGTTGGTATGGACTAATTTATCGGTGCGGTTCGCCTCGCTTTGCGCCAGGCTGGCCTGCGTTTTGGCTCTTGCCAACGCCGCCTGCGCCTGCTCCAGCGCGGCGCGATAGGTTCTGTCATCTATCGTGAACAGCACCTGGCCCTTTTTCACCTCCTGGCCGTCGGTGTAATTCACTTTATCAATGTATCCCGAGACGCGAGGGCGAAGCTGAACGCTCTCCACCGCTTCAATGCGACCGTTAAAACTATCCCACTGACTGATCGACTTCACCAGCACCTTAGCGGCGCTGACCGTCGGGGCGGGAGGCGCAGCATTCTGCGCGACGCTGTCGTCGCAGCCGACGAGCAGAAAGGAGAGCATCATCGCGCCGAGCGCGGTCAGGTGAATGTTTCCCCAGGTTTTTTGCAGGCTCATTATTTTTATTCCGGTAAATGTAGCCGCCGGGCAAGACGCAGCGTGAGAAGCCGCGCCACTTCCTTTGTCCGGGCTGGCTTAAGGCCATTTGTGTCGATCATCGCCACAAAACTGTAACAATTTCGAATACACTATCGCGGCGATTGTAGGAAGGCGCTTAACTAAGTGCAAGAATAATTGTTGCACTTTATGTGCGGTCCAGGGGGGGATAAAAAACCGCGATCCCGGCGTGGATTTAAATGTAACAATAAAACTTGCATTTTGTGTAAAAACAGGCCACCTTTAAATGCAACTGACAAAGATGCTTTTAACCGGCCGCGAGGGGGTAACATGATGAACACTGGCGCCATCATTCAGGATCTGATCGACTGGATCGACAACCATCTTGATAGCCGTCTGGATATTGACACCGTTGCCCGACGAGCCGGCTATTCGAAGTGGCACCTGCAGCGGATCTTCAAAGAACATACCGGGCAGCCCCTCGGAGAATATATTCGGGCGAAAAAGCTGCAAAAGTCGATCGAACGCTTAGCCCACAGCAACGAGCCGATCCTGAACGTGGCGATTGCCCTCGGCTTTGACTCCCAGCAGTCCTTCAACCGCAGCTTCAAGCGCCAGTACGGCCAGGCGCCCGGCGTCTGGCGCCGGAGTATCAGCCGCTCTGTTGCGCAGACATCTCGTCAGCGATCCGCATGACCGGGGAGGGTCAGTCCTGACCCGGCCCATGATCGAATTTGCTGCCTTTGCCGATGGCATAGAACTGCCCGCCTGCGACATAGTGAACGGTCCGTAGCTCGTCCGGCGCATCATCAAAAATCCAGTGTCCGTTGCGGAATACCCGGTCATCGCTCCAGGCGGCGACGATATCGCCCATAAACAGATTGTGTTGCTGCTGAATGTCCGGGTAGGGCATCACTTTGCACACCAGCCAGCCCGCACAGCCTGCCACAAGAGGAAGATCAAATTCCGGCTGATAAAAGAAGGGGATGGTGTCATTTTTATCCGGCGCGTCGGCATAGCTGCGCCCGCCAGCGTAGAGGACGGTTGCCATCTGGCTGACTACGGGGATCTGCACCACGAAATAGCCGCTCTTTTCCACCAGCTGACGAGTGAAAGCCTGGGTGCCAATATAGGCCACCACTTTTCGCTCGCCTGCCAGCCCAACCCAGGCGGCTGACATGACATTTTCGACGCCATCATATTTTGCGGAAATCATGGTGGTGGACCCGACCTGCAATAAACGATAGGCCTTACTTATTTCGACAGGCTGAACGGACATGGTTTTTCCTTTGTGCATGCTATTTAACGTAATGATTATCTGGATATTTATTGAGGGCATGTTCATTTTCTGGCCCCCTTTCGTAATCCACCGTGCAACGATACGTCAGGCGATTAAGCGTAAAAAGGTGCGTAAATTGTTTTCATTATTCATAATCCACGAATAATCATGCCGTCTGTCGGTAAGCTGCTCGCTACATGAGAGAAAGAAGGTGGATCGTATTCAGGCTATGCAGATGTTTATGCGCGTCGCGGAGGCAGGAAGCTTCGTGCGTGCCGCGGAAACCCTTTCCCTGCCGGCCTCCACTGTCACCAGTACCATTAAAAACCTTGAAAAATACCTGAAGGTGCGGCTGCTGAACCGGACCACAAGGCGGGTGAGCCTTACCCCGGAAGGGATGCAGTATCTGGCGCAGTGCCGGGAAATTCTCGCCCTCATCGAACATAGTGAATCCACCCTGAGCGAGTCTGTCGCGCGGCCTCAGGGGCGCCTGCGGGTTGATATGCCCGCGGGCATCGCGCATTTCATCGTCATGCCGCATCTGCCGGACTTTTACCGGCGCTATCCCGATATCTACCTGATGATCGGCGTCAGCGATCGCCAGGTCGATCTCATTCAGGAAGGCGTCGACTGCGTGATACGAACGGGAGAGCTGAACAATTCCAGCCTGGTGGCCCGCCCTCTGGGCCGCTTTCGCTGGGTGACCTGCGCGTCACCGGACTATCTTCGGGAATATGGTGTGCCGCCGTCACCGGAGGCGCTCACTCAGCACCGGGCTGTGCATTATTTCTCCGGTCAGGCGAGGCGGGCCGATGAGTTCCGCTTCGTTCGCCATGGCGAGACCTTTTCTGTACCCGTCAGCGGCAACGCCGCGGTGAATGAAACGGGGCTCTATATAAAAATGTGCCTGGCAGGATTTGGGCTGGCGCAGCTGGCGGAGAATATCGTTGCTGACCACCTGCAGGAGGGGAGACTGGTGGAAGTGCTGACGGACTGGCAGCCGCCCCCGGTACCCGTCACATTGCTCTATCCGCACCAGCGCTTTCTCTCTCCTGCCGTGCGGGCATTTTCTGAGTGGATGAGCGAGGTGGTTTGAGGGGAGTATTGCTTGCATTTAGCGCTTCGCGATGGAGGGTAGGGTTCCAGCAGAAATATCTGGTCTGCTGATGAATCGCTCGATATTCTGTAATGCTTTGTCTTTTTTGTGAACAGGAAAAAGTATGCTTAATACGCTACCCGATTTACACAGAAGTTTTGCAGAGCAACTGAAGCTTAAATTACAGTCTGATTCGCGGATCCACTCCCTTCTCGCCGGCGGCTCGTTTATCCATGGCGGATTTGATCAATACTCCGATCTGGATTTCGTGGTGGTGATCGACCCTCTCTATTATGACGAAATCATGGCTCAGCGTATGGCGTTCGCCGGAACGCTCGGCCATCTGCTACATGCTTTCACCGGGGAACACGTCGGTGAGCCTCGCCTGCTGATCTGCCTGTTTGGCCCGCAACTTCTGCATGTCGATCTGAAATTTATCACCCTGGACATGCTCACTCAGCGCGTTGAGGAGCCTGCCGTGCTATTTACCCGTGATAACGATGCTCTCAAGCGACAGCTGGCAAAATTTAGCGCGCACTGGCCGAACATGACGCCGGAGTGGTTTGAGTCCCGGGCCTGGATCTGGCTGCATTATGCCGTGGTTAAACTGGGCAGGGGGGAACTCTTCGAAGCGCTGGGGATGCTGTCTTTCTTCCGGGAACAAGTGCTGGGACCGATGCTGTTTCGTCGCGCCAATCTACCGCAACGCGGCGTTCGTCGAATAGAAGCCCTCGGCATTGATCCCGATGGCCTGCTGACTTCCACTCTGGCAACACACGATCGTCACTCCGTCGGGATTGCCATTCGAAGGGCTGCTGACGCTTATGTCAACCTGCGGGCTGATGCGCTGCCTGACAATATCGCAGACGATGCGGCGCGTCGGGCGGTCCTTGCCATGCTGGACGCGTATTCTCACAAGGGGTAAATCTATCCCTCCGGCCGCGGACGCGGCCGGAGGGTGAAAGGTGTCGTTGGTGGTCTAATTCTGAGAGGGATGGGTTGCCGGGTAATTGGTAGCGCGAAAACAACAGAGCTTTTCGTTGGGCCAATCAATAGGCCTAAAAGGTTCGGATTTATTGAGTTCTCTTTGGACTGCGCGGGATAAATTGAGGGCACAAAAAAGCCCGCAGGGCTTGTACCGTGCGGGCTTTCAGGACTTCATCGGGCTGGCGGAGTCTGAATAATTCACGCAACTATTTGTTATTAAGTAGCTTTAACTAATTCAACTTCATTGGTATACCTAAGCGTATACCAATGGCGATTCGTTGCAATGCTTCCTGTAGTTAAGCGAATCTGTTTTTGAATAGATCACATTAAGAAAAAAACTTTTTTTACTGGAAACCATTCACACTGTTCACTGTGCTATTTTGTTATTTCTTTTCAATGCTTTACTCGGTGATTAGTTGATGAGCAGTGAACACTTAACTGTTCATTCTTGCTGTTTTTCAGGTAAAAAAAGACCGGCGATTGCCGGTCAGGGTAGGTTATTTCGCTATTGGGTCATCACATTTCGGCAGCCAGTCGGCGTTGCTTTCCTCCCGTAGCGTGAGGTTGGTTTGCATCCCCTGATTAGTCCGGCGCTTTTCATAGTTCAGCCCATATTCTTTCAGCATGGCCGGGAGCCCTTTTCCGAACATGGTGAGGCTCAGGGTATTTTTATAACCGTGGGCTTCCATATACACCAGATAAGCGTGATAGAGATAGAGCCGCAGCTGACGCGGAATGATGCTAGCATTTCCCATATACATGCCGTCAGGCTCTGCCCTGGTCTCCAGATATGCAAGCACAGTATCTACTGATGGAGGTCTGCACAGAAGACGCTCTCAGCAATTTTATGCAGGCGAACGGAGCAGCTCTTACATCCGCACTGGCTCCGCTCCTGAAGGGGCTAGGAGGGGTTGACGCTGCGTCCAGTATGTTACGCAGTGCCCTGGTTCGCCAACTGGCAATAACCCCGCCTGAAATTGCCGGGAAATATCGTGCGATTCTGGATGAATCCGAAGTGATGCCTGACCCTATGATGGTTGGTGATTGCCAGAGCTCTTACACCCCGGCACAACATCTGCGCTTTCAGTACCGCCTGGATAACATTAACCACATACAGGAGTGATATTAATGGCACTTAAATGTCCCGAATGCGGTACGATGGCACACGCCAGAACTTCCGCCTATGAAGCGCCATCGGTTAAACGCTCATGGTATCAGTGCCAGAATCTTGAATGTTCATGCACATTTACCGCACTGGAAAGTGTGGATACGATAATTATGAAACCCAGGCGCAATGAACAGGAAGCTGACGAACCGGAAATGCCGGAAAAGCAGCTGAAAACACTTAACCGCTATGGTTCCGCGTCTAAGCTGTCAAGCCGTCAGCAAATCCCTGTCAGATAAGCAAAAAAACACCAACGTAATCCCGGTCCGGTACCGGGATTTTTTACGCCTTTTCCCTGGCTGGCCTGAGTGCGCATGAGTGCATGTCTATGCCGCATGAAAACGCATGAGTCTCATGCGCCATTTTTGACGCGAAAGCCCTTGTGTGGTGGCTTCTGAGACGATTTACGGAGTGCATGAAAACCAGTCTGTTAAGCGAAGCGGGCAGGCGGGCGGGGCTGCCCGCGCTGGAGGGGATAATGAGTAATTTTATGCGTTGACCTTGCTACCGAACATGTAGTAGCAAAAAATCAATACATTCCTGAACAATTGATAGACACAAGCATCGACCATCAATAGTATAAACTTCATGATAAACGCATGTTTGAAAAGGATGTTATAGAATGAGCGGTTATTCGGTGACTTATGAAGAGAGATTTCTTTTTAAAGAAATCGGTTCAATAGCTACAAAACCTGACATTGCTCTTACTGAACTTGTAGCTAACTCACATGATGCTGGCGCAACGGTAGTAAAAATAAATATATCTGAAACCAATCCGCAAGTCCTCACTATTGAAGATAATGGAGTAGGACTAACGAAAGAACAATTCGAAAGCAGGTGGCTTAGATTACGATACGATAGGCACAAGCATCAGGGGGCTTATGTCGAATTTCCTAACGATGCTGATGTCCAAACTAAACGTCTTGCGTTTGGATGCAATGGTGTTGGGAGACATGCAGGACTATGTTTCGATGATCATTATATAGTTGAAACATGGAAGGACTCCATCCGAAATTATTATCATTTAGCTGTATCCTCCGGTCAAAGTCCAATTAAAGTTGTAGAACACCGTAGCGAGAAATCAACAGGTCATGGTTCTAAGATTACAGTAAATATCACTCGGAATTATGTCGATTCCGAACAAATATCAGATATTATATCTGCAAGGTTTCTTTTTAATCCGGAGTTTCATGTTTATGTTAACGGCCGAAAAATCACCTTGTTAGAACATCCTGGGGTGGTGAAAACCGAAGAAATAAACCCAATCGGAAACATAAAAATAAAACTGACTTTAGTAGATTCTTCTGCTGCGGCTAGAACTTCAAATCAGCATGGTGTCGCTTTTTGGCTGGGTGGTAGATTATTAGGTAAGCCTTCTTGGTATATTGCTAAAAATCAAATTATAGATGGGCGAAAGTCATTTGCCAAAAGATATACTTTAATTGCTGAGTCGAATGATCTATTCAGCTATGTTGAACCTGATTGGTCCGGCTTCAAGTCAGATTTTACTACTATAGACCTTATATCTAATGAGATTGGTAGGATTCTTCGCGCTTGGTATGTTGAGTTGTCTCAAATAGATATGCAACAAGCAAAATCTACGGTAATTCAAAACCATGTTGAGGATATAAAGAGTCTAAACATTCTTGCTAGAAAGGAACTGAATGATTTTCTGGACAATATTTTGGAGGAAAATCCGGATGTTAAATTGGAATATTTGGAGTTGGCATTTAAAGCAGCTATAAATTTAGAGAAATCTAGATCTGGGATTTCACTTTTGAGAAAGTTAATTAGCATTTCACCTGATGATGCCGAAGCGTTGAATGGTTTTCTGGATGAATGGAATGTAACAGATGCAATGACAATTCTTGCTGAAATTGACTCTCGCATTAAGTTAATTGAGATGATTTCCAAGATTAGTGGTGACCATAGGGTAGATGAATTACATACTTTACATCCGTTAATCGAGAAGGCTCGTTGGGTTTTCGGTCCAGAATTCGATAGTGCCGAATATTCAAGTAATAGAGGGCTTATCAAAACAATGGAAACAATATTTAAAAAAAGTTATAGGAAAGAATGTTTTTTAAATTCATCAAAACGCCCTGATATTGTCGTAGGTAGTAATTCATCTTTAAGCATGCTTGGGCTCGAAGAGTTTGATGGTGAAATAAAGAAGACTAAGACTGTACTTTTAATTGAGCTTAAGAAAGGCGGTTTCACTATTGGTCGTGATGAGATGAATCAGGCAAGATCTTATGTGGAAGATATTTGGCATACTGGTGTGGGGTCTTCACGTCCTTTTATTAAAGCATTTGTTGTTGGTGATACGATAGATAAATTTGCCAGCAAGTATCAAGCCGTTGGTAATAATGAAAATGATAAGTTTGGCGAAGTTAAAGCTATTACTTTTGATGAAATGGTTAGGACTGCGCAGGCTAGGCTTTTTAATTTGCGGGATAAAGTATTCCTTAGATACGACAGCTTAGACAATGAAACTACGATGAGTAACGTCATCAATACCCCTACACAAGATAAATTTAGCATTTAAATTTGCGCATGAGTCAGGTAACAACAGTTATCACCTGACTCACAATTTTTATGACGTAATGGTACAATTTATTTTATTAAGGCTAATTGTCTTTTGGCATTCTAATTTCGTTGGGAGTAGATTCTTGTTACTTTCTTTGCTAGTAACAGGTCCGTCCATGAAAAAAATAGCAATGCTGAATGTTATTAGCACCCAAAAGACACCCATATAAAATAATTTTGCTTTATCTTTACTATGGTATTCTTTTTTCCAGTAAACTTTCTTGCGAAAGCTTAATTTAATTTCTTTAGGACTTTCCTTTCCCACCACCTGAGTTAAGTTTATAAAATCTTTAAGTTCGCTACCAATATTTTTTTCAATTTCAGCACCTTTATTAACAGAACCAACTAATAATGGGTGGTACCAATAAACATCAACAAAAAAGAATAGCATCCATATGCATGCAGCACCAAGAGCCAGAAAGAATGAAGCCGAGAGGTAATGACCAAACAACGGGATTGCAAACCCGGATTTAAAACTAACACCTATGGCTCCGATAAATGCAGATAAAATTAAAATAGCGAAATTTCGTATTTTCATTGCGAGATCATTAAAATGCTGTTGCGTTGAAATTACGTGCTTCCATATGTCAACTTTAATTTTAAGTAGTTCTGAGTGATCGATTTTATCATTGTTAGCTGTCATGTTTTTCCTCAAAGGCGCAGAACGTGAACATATTCAAAATATCAGAAAAATTGAGAGCTATATTTTGGCTGTGAATTTCTTTATTCTCTTCTTTAATCCTTCTTTCGTATTCTACATCTGCATCAGTCCAATGGGTTACATCACGAAGTAGATCATATCCTTCTAAATTATTCGAGAAATGAGTCGTTCCGTATTTTGCAAATACTGAGGAAACATGTGCTGATTGAGCCATTGCTATATCTTTCATTTCGCTATCCCCTATATATACACATTGTTCTGGATTAGCCTTAGCGAATTTTATAATATCTAACAAGATTTTAGGGTTTGGCTTAATTTCTCCTTTGGGAGTGTGGTAGTTTAATGTTTTCTTGAGTTGATAGCTTTCTTGCTTAATGATTCCTTCAGGAAGTGAATGATCCTCCGGTGAGAAAACAACATCTATAACTCCATCTAAACCGAGCTTTGAAAGCCTATAGTTTGTGTAATATTCCTTGGATTCGGTATAGGCAATAATTTTCACCCCTATATTTTTTAAAATGGATAATGTATCCATAACCGTTGGGTACAATTGTAGGCATCTTTTTCTTTCAGAGCGGTAAGCATGTATGGCTTCATCTAACTCTCTTAGTATCGACTCTTTATTGCCATATTTTTTGAGCAAAGAAGGTAACTCTTGCAAAACGAAGGAATACTCCGCTGTCCCATATTTTTGATGGATTTCTTTGATTTCTGGCTTTAACACGGATAAAGGAATCCCGCTTATCTTGGAAGCTGTGTTTATCATTGCGTTAAAACTGTTATACCATACATTGAACCAATCAAAGAGAGTATTGTCGACATCAGTGATTAAAACGTTTTTCATCGTTCCCTCATGGTTGTTTTTATTTGGCTGTTTCACAAAATTCACCCCACCAATTCATAAGCTCAATATGTTGGTTAATGTAAATAGCTCGGTTATATGCTTTACGAACTTCGTTTTTATCAGAATGCGCTAACGCTGATTCAATTACATCAGCATTAAATGCGGCCTCATTCAACGCTGTACTAGCTATAGATCTTAAACCATGGGCTACTAGTGTTCCAGCGTATCCAATTCGCTTTAATGCTGCATTAGCTGTCTGACTATTCATTGGCTGCTGAGGGTTATTTCGGCTGGGAAAAACATGTTCACGGCGAGCGCTGATTAGCTTCATCACGTCCAGAATCTCTAGTGCTTGGGGCGATAGAGGTACAATGTGCTCACGCTTTGCCTTCATCCGTTCGGCTGGAATAGTCCAGAGCTTTGCATCGAGATCGATCTCTGCCCAACGAGCTCCGGAGGCCTCAGAAGGGCGCACGAGCGTCAGGAGTTGCCATTCAATGAGACAGCGAATCGGAACAGATAAATTTGACATGACTAAAGAACGCATCAACTTCGGCAGTTCTTCTGGCCGGAGTGTAGGCATGTTTTGTTTTTTAGGCTTCTCAAAGGCCATTCCAATACCTGATGCTGGGTTAGCATCAATCAGACCAGTGTTTATGGCATAAACCATTATCTCGTTAATGCGCTGCACCAGTCGATGTACAGTCTCAAGCGCCCCACGAGCTTTAATTGGCTCTAGCGCTTCAACCAAAGTTCGGGCTTTGATTTGCTGAACGGGGATATTGCCGATGGCAGGGAATACATCTTTCTCCAATGAACGCCAAATGTGTTTTGCGTAATCAGGGGTAACGCTTTTGCTTTTGAGCTGGAACCAGTTAGCGGCGACCGTTGAAAAAATACTATCCAGAGCGATTTGCTGCTGTTCCTCTGCAACTTCGGCCTGAATTTGTGGGTCAATTCCGTTGGCTAACAAGGCAAGGTAATCCGCTCTTAACCCTCGGGCGTCAGCAAGTGAGAGTGCGGGGAAAGCTCCTAACCCCATCATTGTCCGCTGTTTTGTCGCCGGACGTTGGTAACGGAAACGCCAGAGCTTTTTCCCGCTGGTTTTCACTATCAGGAAAAGGCCATCGCCATCATGCAATGTTAGATCCTTCTCTAACGCTTTAGCGCGCAAAATTTCGGTGTTGCTCAGGAGGCGTGTTGTCCGTGCCACTTTGGCCGCTCCTTCATGAATTGGTATACGTTTAGGTATACATCCTACCGTATACCTAAACGTATACCAATAATCACCGGATTTTGATGGATGTTCTCGGACAACGACAGACACAAAAAAAGCCCGCAGAGCTTGTGCCATGCGGGCTTTCTGTACTTCACCGGACGTATCCGGATCATCATTTGGTGGAGCTGGCGGGAGTTGAACCCGCGTCCGAAATTCCTACATCCTCGGCACTACATGCTTAGTCAGTCTTTACATTCGCTTGCCAGCTGCGGACAGACACGCCACTAACAAACTAGCCTGATTAGATTTAACGCTTCAACCCCAGGCAGGGCATCCACGCGATCTCTTTTGGGTTTGACCTCTCTTTGATCCCCGTCTTAAGAGCGGAAGCTAGGGAGAGAGGGCTCAGAGCAGGTTATTAAGCTGCTAAAGCGTAGTTTTCGTCGTTTGCGACTATTTTTTGCGGCTTTTTACGAGGCCAACCGCCCCTCGGCATGCACCTTGGGTTTCGCAAATCCCGTCGAATCCAGAATCAGCCCCAATGTGTAGGTCAAGTATAACAGATTTGTGAATGTCGTTACCAGCCCCATCACGCAGGATTATTTCAGCAGGGTGGACGAAAAAGCAGCATCAACAAGGATATAGCGTAAGGGCCAGCGAGAGCTGGCCCTCGGGGAGGGGAAATTAACGTCCGGCGTGCTTCATAATACGCGCCTTATCCAGCGCCCATTCACGATCTTTCAGGTCGGTACGCTTGTCGTGCTGTTTCTTACCTTTGGCGACGCCGATTTTCACTTTGCACCAGGCGTTCTTCCAGTACAGCGACAGGGCGACGACGGTGTAACCTTCGCGGTTAATGCGGCCGTACAGCGTGTCGAGTTCGCGCTGGTTGAGCAGCAGCTTACGGGTGCGCGTCGGGTCGCAGACATAGTGGGTGGAAGCCACGGCCATAGGCGTAAAGTTGGCGCCGAACAGGAAGGCCTCGCCATCCTTCAGGATGACATAGCTATCGCCGATGTTGGCTTTGCCTGCACGCAGGGATTTGACCTCCCAGCCCTGCAGGGCGAGACCAGCCTCGTATTCATCTTCGATAAAGTATTCGTGACGGGCGCGTTTATTCAGCGCAATGGTGGCTGATCCAGGTTTGTGGGCTTTTTTCTTAGTCATAATGTCCTGAAGTCATCGTCTTATACACAGTTACCTCGATCGCATCCTGCGAGGTGTACTGCGCATCTTAGCACGAGTTGCGGCACAGCGTTTTTTTTAGCAGCAGATAAATGATATTATTTGCACTGTGTTTAAATGTGGAACCTGCTATGCCTCAGATTAGCCGTACTGCGCTGGTGCCTTTCAGCGCGGAACAGATGTATCAACTGGTAAACGATGTGAAGTCCTATCCTGATTTTCTGCCAGGCTGCACCGGTAGCCGCGTGCTGGAATTGGGGCCGACGCAAATGACGGCGGCGGTTGATGTGTCCAAAGCCGGCATCAGTAAGACCTTCACCACACGCAATACACTGACCAGCAACCAGAGCATTTTGATGAGCCTGGTGGATGGCCCGTTCAAGAAGCTGATTGGCGGCTGGAAGTTTATTCCGCTGAGCCCCGAGGCCTGCAAAATCGAATTCCATCTCGATTTCGAGTTTACTAATAAACTGATTGAGATGGCTTTTGGCCGGGTCTTTAAGGAACTGGCCGCCAACATGGTGCAGGCGTTCACTTCGCGCGCCAAAGAGGTTTACAGTGCCGGCTAATATTCGTGTTGAAGTCGCCTACGCGCTGCCTGAAAAGCAGTATCTGCAGCGGGTCACCCTGGACGAGGGGGCGACGGTCGAGCAGGCGATTGTCGCCAGCGGCCTGCTGGCGCTGCGTGATGACATCGATCTGGCGAAAAACAAGGTGGGTATTTACAGTCGTCCGGTTAAGCTGCACGACGAAGTCCATGACGGCGACCGGGTGGAAATCTATCGTCCGCTGATCGCAGACCCGAAAGAGCTGCGTCGCCAGCGGGCAGAGAAAAGCGCCGCAAAGTAACCTGCAGCAGACCGGCTATCAGCCATAAAAAAAGCGCTCACCGAGCGCTTTTTGCTTTTCCGGGCCTTACTGACTGGTCAGCGCAGGCTTGTTATCAATGTTAGTCAACACACCGCCGCTGTTGAAGGTCAGGGTTAGGGTCTGCTGAGTCACTTTCTGGTGGCCCGGCTCCTGACGGAAGACATAGAACCAGGTATTGGTGCCGAACGGATCCGTCATCATTGGCGTCCCCAGAGCATAAGCTACCTGCTGTTGCGTCATACCGACACGAATTTTTGCTACATCGTTTGGTGCCAGATAGTTACCCTGGTTGATGTCAGGACGGTAAACCACTCGTTCCAGAGTGGAACAGCCTGCGGTCAACATAAGAAGAACCGCTGCGGCAGCAGTCAGCGTTTTACAGCGCATAGTGATTTGATTCCTTTTTGGGCCCGAGCAGTACGTGGCTCATCTGTAATATGCCGATAATAATAGACCTTCGCGCCGTTGGAAACCTCCGGCTGCAGGTCAGCAGGCAATTTGCTGTTCACTATGACCCTGTGAAAATCAAAAAGTTTACGCCGCAAGCAACTCTTTCGCGTTCGCCAGGGTGTTGCGCGTGACTTCGCTGCCGCCCAGCAGACGGGCCAGCTCCTGCAAGCGAGCACGTTTATCCAGCGGCTGCATATGGGTTTCGGTCATCTCGCCATCGGTCTCTTTGCAGACAAAGAAATGATGGTGGCCGCAGCCTGCGACCTGCGGCAGGTGGGTCACGCACATCACCTGCGTGGACTCGCCCAGCTGGCGCAGCAGCTTGCCGACCACGGCGGCGGTCGGGCCGCTGATGCCGACGTCCACTTCGTCGAAAATCAGCGCTGGGGTTTCCATTTTACGCGCGGTGATCACCTGAATCGCCAGCGCAATGCGCGACAGTTCGCCGCCGGAGGCCACTTTGGCGATTGGCTGCAGCGGCTGACCGGGGTTAGTGGTGACGCGGAACTCAATATGGTCGGCGCCGTCGGCGGTGAGATGGCGTTCATCGAACGCGACCTCAATCGCGAAGACCCCGTGCGGCATCGAAAGTGAGTGCATACTTTCGGTGATAAGCTGGGTCAGCTCGTCGGCGCTGGCCTGGCGCAGGGCATGCAGCTGGCGTGCGGTCTCCAGCGCCAGCTGATGATGTTCGACCACCTGCTGGCTGAGGGATTCCAGCGAGCCGGCGCTGTCGTCCAGCAGGCGCTGCTCTTCCAGCATCGCCTGATAAACCGCCGGCAGCTCTTCCGGCATCACCTGATGTTTACGCGCCAGCGCGATTTGTCGGGAAATCCGTTGCTCAAGTTCAAACAGACGGTTCGGATCGAGATCCAGACGGTCATGGTAGTGGCGCAACTCGTCGCTGGCCTCGCTGAGCTGAATGGCCGCCTCTTCCAGCATATCCAGGACGCCGGAAAGCTTGCTGTCCATGCCCACCAGCTCGCTAACCAGCTGCTTCGCGGTATAAAGCTGGCTCTGCAGATTGGCCTCTTCGCCGTCCGCCAGTACCGTAAGGGCGTGCTGGCAGGTGCTGAGCAGCTGGCCGCTGTTGGCCAGGCGCTTGTACTCTTCGTCAATCTGCTCGAATTCTCCCGGCAGCGGGTTAAATTCGTTCAGCTCTTTAAGCTGATACTGCAGCAGATCGGCGCGGGCGGCGCGCTCCTGGCTCTGCTGCTGATGCTGGGCCAACTCGCGGCAGCTCTGGTGCCACTGGCGATAGTGCTCGGCCATACGCTGAGTAAGCGCATACTCACCGGTATAGCCGTCGAGCAGCGTTTTTTGGTGTTCGGGTTTGGTCAGCAGCTGGTGGGCATGCTGGCCGTGGATCTGGATCAGCAGCTGGCCCAGCTCGCGCAGCTGCGAGAGCGGGACGGCGGTGCCGTTGATGAAGCCGCGCGAGCGGCCGTCGGCGCTGATCACCCGGCGAAGTAAACACTCACGCCCGCTCTCCAGCTGATTCTCTTCCAGCCAGCGCTGGGCGGCAGGGGTATCTTTCAGCGCGAAGCGCGCGCACAGGTCGGCACGGGTGGCGCCGCGACGCACCATGTCGGCTTCCGCTCTGCCGCCGAGGCACAGCCCCAGCGCGTCGATGGCAATGGATTTCCCGGCGCCGGTTTCCCCGGTGATGGCGGTCATGCCGCTGTGGAAATCAATTTCCAGTTCACGAACGATAGCAAAATTACTGATGGTGAGTTGCGCCAACATAGCTGCCTTCCTGTATGAAAAACCAATACTGTGTTTTCGTACAGTATAGACTGGTTTTTTATCCAGTAAAGAGGCAGCCGTGAAAATCAGAACAATTTTTTCGACCAGCCGAGCTTGGTGCTTAATGTATTGAAATAGCTGTAATCTTTAGGGTGAATCAGATTGAGGTGATAATCACAGCGGCGAATGAGGACATCTTCGCCATCCTGGATCGGCAGGGCAATCTGGCTGTCGCAGCTGATCTCCAGATCGCTGCAGCGGTGAGAGAAGCGCAGGCGGATGGTGCTGTCGCCGTTGATCACCAGCGGTCGCGCTGAAAGGGTGTGCGGGAACATCGGCACCAGGGTGATGGCGTCCAGCGACGGCGTAAGGATTGGGCCGCCGGCCGACAGCGAATAGGCGGTGGAGCCGGTCGGAGTGGAGATAATCAGGCCATCGGATCGCTGAGAGAACGCAAAGACTTCGTCGATATAGACTTCGAACTCAATCATATGCGCCACTTTGCCGGGGTGCAGCACCACTTCGTTGATGGCGGTGCTGATACGTTTCTGGCAATCCTGCTGACACACCTGGGCCTCCAGCAGAAAGCGTTTCTCGGCGATGTAGTGGCCTTCCAGCACGTCGGCGAGCTGCTGCAGGGCGTTGTCCGGGTCAAGGTCGGTGAGAAAGCCGAGGTTGCCGCGGTTAATGCCGATGACGTTAATGTCGTAACGGGCCAGGGTCCGCGCCGCGCCGAGCATATTGCCGTCGCCGCCCACCACCACCGCGAGATCGGCCTGTTGGCCAATCTCCGCCAGCGTGCCGGTTTTCACGTTGCTGAGCTGAAGTTCATGGGCGATCTGCTGTTCAACCAGCACTTCATACCCTTTGCTGCACAGCCAGCGCCAGAGCATTTCATGTGTGGTCAGGGCGGTGGGGTGACGAGGATGTCCCACAATGCCGATACACTTGAAATGGTTCTTCATGATCTGGATGTCCTTGCGTTAAATGAAATAGTGACAATCTGTCCGCTTCCCTTGAAACCCGGAAACTGATCCCCATAATAAGCGAAGTTAGCGAGATGAATGCGAAAAAAACGCGGAGAAATTCATGAGTAGTAAAGAACAGAAAACGCCTGAGGGGCAAGCCCCGGAAGAAATTATCACGGAGCAGCACGACGACGTTGAGGCGGTAGAGCCTGAAGTTTCGGCTGAGCAGGTGGATCCGCGCGATGAAAAAATTGCGAATCTGGAAGCCCAGCTGGCTGAAGCGCAGAAACGTGAACGTGAAGTGATGCTGCGTGCCAAAGCCGACGAAGATAACCTGCGTCGTCGTACCGAGCAGGATATCGAGAAAGCGCACAAATTCGCGCTGGAAAAATTCGTCAATGAACTGCTGCCGGTAATCGACAGCCTGGACCGCGCGCTGGAAGTGGCTGACAAGGCTAACCCGGAGCTGGCGCCGATGGTGGAGGGGATCGAACTGACCCTGAAATCCATGCTGGACGTGGTGCGTAAGTTCGGCGTGGAAGTGATCGCCGACACCAACGTTCCGCTGGATCCGAACGTCCACCAGGCCATTGCGATGGTCGAGTCTGAAGATGTGGCGGCGGGCAACGTGCTGTCCGTGATGCAGAAAGGTTATACCCTGAACGGCCGTACTATTCGCGCCGCGATGGTGACGGTAGCGAAAGCGAAATAACGCTTGCTGCCTTGCTCAACGGCTGCCTGCGGGCGGCCGTTTTTTGTGTCATCGCTGCTGGCGCGAGATAAAAAAACGGCGGGCCGCAGCCCACCGTGATATTAATTCCTTCGCTCGCGCTACTCCGCGACGCTCTCGCGTAATGATTTCACCGGCATCACTTTCACCTGTTTGATCATGTTGTCCTGCACGTCGAGGATATCTATATCGTACTGCTCAATGCGCACGCGGGTGCCCGGGACCGGGATCTCTTCCAGCGCTTCGAGGATAATACCGTTGACGGTGCGCGCTTCATCTTCCGGCAGGTGCCAGTTAAACGCTTTGTTGATTTCGCGAACGTTGGCGCTGCCGTCGATAATCACCGTGCCGTCGTTAAGCGGGGTCACTTCCTCCGCCAGGGTGGGTGACATGGAGGTGGTGAAGTCGCCGACAATCTCTTCAAGAATATCTTCGACGGTGACCAGCCCCTGAATATCGCCGTATTCATCGACCACCAGACCGACTTTCTTTTTATTGCGCTGAAATTTCACCAGCTGGGTGCTGAGCGGCGTGCCTTCCGGCACAAAGTAGATCTCATCTGCCGCCCGCAGCATGATCTCTTTTGTGAACTCTTTCTTCTCCGTCATCAGACGGTAGGCTTCACGAACGCGCAGCATGCTGATGGCATCGTCCAGCGAATCGCGGTAGAGCACGATGCGGCCATGCGGGGAGTGGGTCAGCTGGCGGACGATAGATTTCCAGTCATCATTGATGTCGATGCCGACAATCTCATTGCGCGGCACCATGATGTCGTTAACGCTGACCTTCTCCAGGTCCAGCACCGACAGCAGCATATCCTGATTGCGTCGTGAGATTTGTGAACGGGATTCATTCACAATCGTGCGCAGTTCATCTTTGCTCAGGGCGCTGCTGATGACGGTATCGGTGCGGATGCCCATCATGCGCATCAGTATGCGGGTGATGGTATTCAGCAGCCACACCAGCGGCATCATCAGCACCTGCAGGGGCGCCAACAGGAAGCTGCTGGGGTAGGCGACCTTTTCCGGATAGAGGGCGGCGATGGTCTTCGGCAGCACTTCGGCAAATACCAGCACCACAAAGGTAAGTACGCCGGTGGCGATCGCGACGCCGGCGTCGCCGTACAGGCGCATGCCGACGATGGTGCCCAGCGCCGAAGCGAGAATGTTGACAAGGTTATTGCCGATCAGCACAAGGCTAATCAGGCGGTCCGGCTTGCGCAGCAGCTTCTCCACGCGCTTGGCGGGGCGGTTGCCTTGTTTCGCCATGTGGCGCAACCGGTAGCGGTTCAGCGTCATCATGCCGGTTTCGGAACCGGAGAAATAGGCAGAGATAATCACCATGACGATCAGCGTTATGATCAGCGTGGTGGTGGAGATATGTTCCACGTAGGATTCCTTAAAAGACTTAGCTCACGAACTGCTGCAGCACGCGGCTACCAAAATAGGCCAGCGTCAGCAGACCGGCGCCAGCGACGCTGAACCAGACCACACGACGTCCGCGCCACCCTTCATGATAGTGCCCCCACAGCAGGACGATATAGACGAACCACGCAATAATCGACAGCACCGCTTTATCGATATTTTCGCTGCTGAACAGATTGTGCATGTAGAACAGGCCGCTGCACAGCGTTAGGGTCAGCAGCACCACGCCGACCTGGGTGATGTGGAACATTTTGCGCTCAATGCTCATCAGCGGCGGCATTTCGCTGCTGAAGGCCAGCTTTTTATTCTTGAGCTGGTAGTCGATCCACGCCAGCTGCAGCGCATACAGCGCGGCAATGATCAGCGTGGCGTACGAGAAGAGCGACAGGCCGATATGCACCAGCATCCCCGGGGTGGTTTCCAGGTGGGTGATATATTCGTTAGGCACGAATGTGGCGAAAGCCAGATTGATCAGCGCGAAGGCATAGACGATAGGCAGCAGCAGCCAGCCGCGATTGCGCGAGGCCACGATAGTCATCACCGTACAGATCATCAGGCTGACCAGCGACCCGACGTTCAGTAAGCTGAGATTTTGCCCGCTCTCGCCGCCGGGGAATATCCGTGCTTCCAGCGCAAAAGCATGGCAGATCAAGGCGATAGTCGCAGATAAAATCGCCATTCGCCGCCAGCTGCTGTTTTTTTGCAGCAAGCCGGGGATAATCAGCGCGAGGCTGACGGAGTAGGCGACAAGGGCGAGTAGAGCAAAAACAGGCATAGGTGTCGGCTGTTGGCTAAATAAGAAAGAGAAGCAGTATAACGTTAGCAGGCCTCTGCTCCAACCGTTGCAGCACATTCAGATTGATGTCGTGTTATACTCCGCCACATTCGTTTTGTGTGTCGCTGCGGCGACCGACCGTTTCCACCTCAGGCGAGAGACAATGTTTGATAATTTAACCGATCGTTTGTCGCGTACGCTGCGCAACATTAGCGGCCGCGGACGCCTTACAGAAGACAATATTAAAGACACCCTGCGCGAAGTGCGCATGGCGCTGCTGGAAGCGGACGTTGCGCTTCCGGTGGTCCGTGATTTCATCAGCCGCGTCAAAGAGAGCGCGGTCGGCCATGAAGTCAATAAAAGCCTGACCCCGGGTCAGGAGTTCGTCAAAATCGTCCGCAACGAGCTGGTGGCGGCGATGGGCGAAGAGAACCAGACGCTCGACCTGGCCGCGCAGCCGCCGGCCGTGGTGCTAATGGCGGGCCTGCAAGGTGCTGGTAAAACCACCAGCGTCGGTAAGCTGGGGAAATTCCTGCGCGAGAAGCACAAGAAGAAAGTGCTGGTCGTTTCCGCGGACGTTTACCGCCCGGCGGCGATCAAACAGCTGGAAACCCTGGCCGAGCAGGTCGGCGTCGATTTCTTCCCGTCTGATGTCGGGCAGAAGCCGGTTGATATCGTCAACGCGGCGCTGAAAGAAGCGAAACTCAAATTCTACGACGTGCTGCTGGTGGATACCGCCGGTCGTCTGCACGTTGACGAAGCGATGATGGACGAAATCAAGCACGTCCACGCCGCCATTAACCCGGTTGAAACCCTGTTCGTCGTCGATGCGATGACCGGTCAGGATGCGGCGAATACCGCGAAGGCCTTTAACGAAGCGCTGCCGCTGACCGGCGTGGTGCTGACTAAAGTGGACGGCGACGCCCGCGGCGGCGCGGCGCTGTCGATTCGCCATATTACCGGCAAGCCGATTAAATTCCTCGGCGTCGGCGAGAAAACCGAAGCGCTGGAGCCGTTCCATCCGGACCGCGTCGCTTCCCGTATCCTCGGCATGGGCGACGTGCTGTCGCTGATCGAAGATATCGAGAGCAAGGTTGACCGCGCGCAGGCCGAGAAGCTGGCCTCCAAGCTGAAGAAAGGCGACGGTTTCGACCTCACCGACTTCCTTGAGCAGCTGCGCCAGATGAAAAACATGGGCGGCATGGCCAGCCTGATGGGCAAGCTGCCGGGCATGGGGCAGATCCCGGACAACGTGAAAGCGCAGATGGACGACAAAGTGCTGGTGCGTATGGAAGCGATCATCAACTCGATGACCCTGAAAGAGCGCGCTAAGCCGGAAATCATCAAAGGTTCACGTAAGCGCCGTATCGCCGCCGGCTGCGGCATGCAGGTGCAGGATGTGAACCGTCTGCTCAAGCAGTTCGACGACATGCAGCGCATGATGAAGAAGATGAAGTCGAAAGGCGGCATGATGAAGATGATGCGCGGGATGAAAGGGATGATGCCGCCAGGCTTCCCGGGTCGTTAAAAACAAGGGCATAAGGTTATCTTGTTTGCCATTTTAGCGCCGGGGTGTGCTCGCCATCCTCACGTACTACCTGTACGTTCCAGTGGTTGCGCACACGCTGGTACTAAACTGGCTGCACCGCCGACGGCCTTTTACAGCAGACTTATCAACTGCTGATTGCATTTTCCCCAGAAATCAGTAAAATTTTCGGGCTTTTAATATGACACCGGGCTCCGTTCCTCGATGGGGCCCGGTTGTTTTATTCACACAAGAGGATGTTATGGTAACTATTCGTTTAGCACGTCACGGCGCTAAAAAGCGTCCGTTCTACCAGGTTGTTGTCGCTGACAGCCGTAATGCACGCAACGGTCGCTTCATCGAGCGCGTTGGTTTCTTCAACCCGATCGCTAACGGTGCGGAAGAAGAAACTCGCCTGGATCTGGATCGTATCGCTCACTGGGTTGGCCAGGGCGCTACTGTTTCCGATCGCGTTGCCGCGCTGATCAAAGCCGCTAACAAAGCAGCTTAATCTGTCACGGTGGTCATGATGAGCAAGCAACACACCGCGCAAGCACCTGTTGATCCGATCGTATTGGGGAAAATGGGTTCTTCCTACGGTATCCGTGGTTGGCTCAGAGTGTTTTCCTCCACCGAAGACGCCGAAAGCATTTTTGACTATCAGCCCTGGTTAATCCAGAAGGCGGGTCAGTGGCAGGTCGTTGAGCTGGAAAGCTGGCGCCACCACAATCAGGACATCATCATCAAGCTGAAAGGCGTTGACGATCGTGATGCCGCGAATCTACTGACTAATTGCGAAATTATCGTGGATTCATCGCAGTTGCCGGAGCTGGAAGAGGGTGACTACTACTGGAAAGACCTGATGGGCTGCCAGGTAGTTACGACGGAAGGCTATAGCCTCGGTAAAGTCATCGATATGATGGAAACCGGGTCGAATGACGTGCTCGTCATCAAGGCAAACCTGAAAGATGCATTTGGTATCAAGGAGCGGTTGGTTCCGTTCCTCGATGGGCAGGTTATCAAGAAAGTCGATCTCACTACGCGTACTATCGAAGTAGATTGGGATCCTGGTTTTTAAATTCTCCGGATAAACGGTAAAAGACGGCGCTATGTGGATTGGCATAATTAGCCTGTTTCCTGAAATGTTCCGCGCAATTACCGATTACGGGGTAACTGGCCGGGCAGTTAAAAATGGCCTGCTGAGCATCCAGAGCTGGAGTCCTCGCGACTTCACGCATGACCGGCACCGTACCGTGGACGATCGTCCTTACGGCGGCGGACCGGGGATGCTAATGATGGTGCAACCCTTACGGGATGCCATTCATGCAGCAAAAGCCGCGGCAGGTGAAGGCGCGAAGGTGATTTATCTGTCACCTCAGGGACGCAAGCTTGATCAAGCGGGCGTCAGCGAACTGGCAACGAATCAGAAACTGATTCTGGTGTGCGGTCGCTACGAAGGGATAGACGAGCGCGTAATCCAAACCGAAATTGACGAAGAATGGTCAATCGGCGATTACGTTCTCAGCGGTGGTGAGTTACCGGCAATGACGCTGATTGACTCCGTTTCCCGGTTCATTCCGGGAGTACTGGGCCATGAAGCATCGGCAACGGAAGATTCCTTTGCTGATGGGTTGCTGGATTGCCCCCACTATACCCGTCCTGAAGTGTTAGAGGAGATGGAAGTACCGCCAGTATTGCTGTCGGGAAACCATGCTGAGATACGTCGCTGGCGTCTGAAGCAGTCGCTGGGCCGCACCTGGCTTAGAAGACCTGAACTTCTGGAAAACCTGGCTCTGACTGAAGAGCAAG
>OLOE01000294.1_pt1 | contig 27134 bp, 17 predicted proteins | sample 1673201 | NCBI WGS metagenome assembly OLOE01 (sample SAMEA3136765, study PRJEB25190) | human gut metagenome | biome: human gut; feature: human-associated habitat; material: faeces | place: Austria | collected 2013
TGCTTGACAACACTAAAGTTGACCAAGCTTACACTCTTCTTGCACAAGTCTACATCATGGATGACAGCAAGACAGTTGAAGCTTACCTTGAATCAGTAAATGCTTCAGTTATCGAATTCGTTCGTTTTGAAGTTGGTGAAGGTATTGAAAAAGCTTCAAATGACTTTGAAGCAGAAGTTGCAGCTACAATGGCAGCAGCTCTTAACAACTAAGAATAAAAAATAAGAGGTTTCGATGGGAACCTCTTTTTTGTATGCAAAAACTGAAGCCGATGCATCAGTCTTTTGCTTAATGTGCGAAGGTATCAATTCCTAAGAGCAGGGACAGGGTTCCCATGATAAGGCCGGCTAGTATCACTCCGAGCATGACTGCGAGGCTACTGCGTTTGAAGTCCCAGTCAAGGATGGAGGCCGCAAGAGCTCCGGTCCAGGCACCCGTTCCCGGAAGAGGAATTCCCACAAAGAGCAATAAGGCCCAGAAGATTCCCTTGTCACCTGCAGCTTTTTCTAATTTCTGTCCGCCTCTATGACCTTTATTGAGACACCAGCTAAAAAAGCCTCCGATGATCGGTTTTTTGGCGCCCCAAGTAAGAATATGGCGGGCGAAGAAGAAGATCAGAGGGACAGGGAGAAGATTTCCGATCACTCCGATTAGGAGCGCTGTCCATAAGGGAATACCATTTGCAATGGCAAAAGGGATGGCCCCGCGCAATTCAACAAGGGGAACCATGGAGATCAGGAAGGTAAAGATATATTTCATTGGTCAAGCCTTTCGATTAGTCTTCTTCATTCTATCGTATCTTTTCTCAATTGACAACTATGATATTTTTAAATCTTTTATCTTGACTTTCTGAATGAGGAAGCATATAATAAAGACATAGTTAATTAGAATCATTATAAAAAAGGAGAAACGATATGATAACTATGAAACATGAAGCAGCTACTGATGTAGCAACTTTTGCACCTTCTAATAAAGAAACTCTTCCAGAAACAAAAGCCCTCTTGAACCAAGTCGTAGCAGATCTCTACGTCGCTCACATTGCCCTTCACCAAGTACACTGGTACATGCGTGGACGTGGCTTTATGGTCTGGCATCCAAAAATGGACGAATACATGGACAGCTTGGATGCAACCTTGGATGAAGTGAGCGAACGCTTGATCACTCTTGGTGGTGCGCCATATTCTAGCATGACTGAATTTTTGGAACACAGCAATATTGAAGAACGCCGTGGAACATTTACGAAAAATGTAGAAGAAAGCTTGACACGTGTTCTTGAAATCTTCCATTACCTTGATGGCCTTTACCAAAAAGCTTTGGATGTTACTGACGCTGAAGGCGACGATGTAACCAACGATATCTTTGTTGGGGCGAAAGCAGAACTTGAAAAGAACATTTGGATGGTGGCTGCTGAACTTGGTCAAGAACCAGGATTATAAGATCATAAAAAATAGAAGCCGTTGGCTTCTATTTTTTTGGTTCGTAGGAGATTTCCACTAATTAAAGGAATTCTTAATCTAACTATAGTTGGGGTGAAATCGAGGTCTATTCCTCCTATTTTTTTGGTATAGTTAATATGTGATTTTCTGTAAGCGTTCGCAGGCATAAGAAAGCGCTTACAAAATAAATAGTTAATCCTAAGAGGAGGTTTTTATGGGAAAGTCTTTTTTTGAAAAGCGTCCTGTTTTTAGTATTCGTAAGCTCTCAGTTGGAGCTTGTTCTGTTGTGATTGGGCTTTCTGCCTTGGGTCTTTCAAGGGTCCATGCGGAAGAAAAGCCAGCCCTCGAAAGTGAACCGACTTCGATTGAGACACCAAGTGTTGTGACGGAAAATTCAGAAGCGGAAGTTCCTGGAGCTGGTGCAAGGGTTTCAGAAGCTCCAGCTATCATCACCCCTACCAGAGCTGAGGAAAAGCCAGCGCCTCAAGGCGAAGGCCAGCCTGTTTCTACTTCATCTGAGCGTGCTACAGGAACGGAAGCAACAGCTGCTCCAGATCAAAATCGTGTAGCGGAGGATATTGTGCAAGATCGAGAACGTGATTTTAATAAAGATTGGTATTTTAAATTAAATGCAGCTCCTGGTGCAGAAGGGCGTCAAGTGGATGTCAAGGATTGGAAAAAATTAGATCTTCCTCATGACTGGTCTATTTTCTTTGATTTCGATCACAACTCTCCTGCTCAAAATGAAGGGGGGCAATTAAACGGTGGGGATGCTTGGTATCGTAAGACCTTCCGTTTGGACGACAAAGATCTAGATAAGAAGGTTCGCTTGGAATTTGGCGGGGTTTATATGGATTCCAAAGTCTATGTAAACGGACAATTCGTTGGTCATTATCCAAATGGCTACAATGCCTTTTCTTATGATATTACCCCTTATTTGAACGCAGATGGAAGTGAAAATACCATCGCCGTTCATGTGGTCAATCAACAACCAAGTAGCCGGTGGTATTCTGGTAGTGGGATTTACCGAGATGTTAAGCTGAGTGTAACGGACAAGGTTCATTTAGCGCAGTATGGGACTACGATTACGACCCCTCAGTTGGAAAAACAGCAAAATGGGGCAGTGGATACAGTAGTGAAGAGCCACATTGTCAACCAAGATGATCAAGCTCATAGTATTTATGCGGAATATGAAATTGTCGATCAAAATGGTCAAGTGGTGAGCGAAAAAACGCGCAGTGAGGCACAAGCTGTTTTAGCAGGTCAAGAGATCAACCTATCTCAAACCTTGCATGTTGAAAAACCAACCCTCTGGGATGTGAAAACGGATCATCCAGCTCTCTATACCTTGTATACGCGGGTTTATCGGGATTCGCAGTTAGTAGATGTTCAAAAGGAACGCTTTGGTTATCGCTATCTGAACTGGACGCCAGAAGGTGGCTTCTTCCTCAATGGGGTGGCGACAAAATTCCATGGGGTATCTCTTCACCATGACCACGGGGCTCTTGGAGCTGAGGAAAATTACAAGGCTGAATACCGTCGTCTCAAACAGATGAAGGACATGGGAGTCAATGCGATCCGGACGACTCACAACCCAGCGAGTGAACAAACCTTAAACATTGCGGCTGAGTTGGGCTTGATGGTCCAAGAAGAAGCTTTTGATACCTGGTATGGTGGCAAGAAGCAATACGATTACGGTCGTTTCTTTGAAAAGGATGCCACTCACCCAGAAGCTCGTAAGGGGGATACTTGGTCAGATTACGATCTACGGACCATGGTAGAGCGGGGCAAGAACAATCCAGCCATTGTCATGTGGTCGATCGGTAACGAAGTCGGTGAAGCAGATGGTTCAGACAAATCTGTCGCAACTGTTCGTCGCTTGGTCAAGACCATCAAGGACGTGGATGCAACCCGCTATGTCACCATGGGAGCTGATAAATTCCGCTTTGGTGATGGATCAGGAGGCCATGAAAAGGTAGCAGCAGAGCTTGATGCGGTTGGCTTCAACTATTCAGAAGCCAACTATGAAAGCTTACGGGCGAAACATCCAAACTGGCTCATTTATGGTTCTGAAACCTCTTCTGCGACGCGGACACGGGGTTCATACTACCACCCTGAAAGAGAATGGGTAGGAAGCAACCAAGAAGACCGCCACTATGAACAATCAGATTACGGCAATGACCGGGTTGGTTGGGGTCGGACAGCGACCGCCTCTTGGACCTTTGACCGCGATCATGCCGGCTATGCAGGACAATTCATCTGGACTGGTACGGACTATATCGGTGAGCCAACCCCATGGCACAACCAAAATGACACACCTGTAAAAAGTTCTTATTTCGGTATTGTCGATACGGCTGGCCTTCCAAAGAATGATTTTTACCTTTACCAAAGTCAATGGGTATCGGCTGAGAAACATCCAATGGTGCATCTCTTACCACATTGGAACTGGGACAATCCAGAATTAGCCAATCGTGTCATGGATGAAGAAGGACGGATTCCTGTTCGGACCTTCTCCAATGCCCACAGTGTGGAATTGATTGTCAATGGGGAATCACAAGGAGTCAAGACCTTTACCAAGAAGACTACAGCTGATGGCCGAACCTACCAAGAAGGGGCAAATCCGGATGAACTCTATCTAGAGTGGTTGGTCCCTTATGTACCAGGTAAAGTGGAAGCTATTGCGCGCAACGAAGCAGGAGAAGTGATCGCGAAAGATCAAGTCGAAACAGCCGGCAAGCCTACGGGTGTCCGTTTGTTGAAAGAAGAACACGCGATTGCAGCGGACGGCAAAGATTTGACCTATATTACCTACGAAATCGTCGATGAAGAAGGTCGTGTCGTACCAACTGCCAATAATTTGGTACATTTCCATTTGCATGGACAAGGCCAAATTGTCGGTGTCGATAATGGGGAACAAGCCAGCCGTGAACGCTACAAAGCGCAGGAAGATGGCTCATGGCAACGCAAAGCCTTCAATGGCAAAGGGGTTGTGATTGTCAAATCAACTGAGCAGGCGGGTGCCTTTACTCTGTATGCAGACTCAGACCGCTTGCAATCAGACCAAGTCAGCCTCTTTACAGGTAAGAAGGACCAAGCAGAACGCTCTGTCTTGGGAGTCGAACCGGTTCGGACTCAAGTGTACTTGGGACAAAATCCTGAACTTCCAAGTCACGTATCTGTTGTTTATAGCGATGGCAAGGCCCAAGAAGAAGCCGTTGAATGGGATGCGGCAGACTATAGCCGTGCTGGCCAAGTCCGTGTGACAGGTCATGTTCAAGGACGCACGGTCGAAGCTCTGGTCGATGTGATCGGCGTGGAGCAAGTCCTTCCAGTCATCAAACAAATCCCGCAGGGAGCAGATCTAGCAACGGTGGATAAGGCTGTGCAATTAGTCTTTACCGATGGGACCACTGCTCACTATGAGGTCGATCACTGGACCTTGGAAGCTGGTCAAGAAGATCAGTTGTCCACACCAGGAGCACGCTTGAAGGCGACAGGACTCCTAGGCAATGGGGAAACGGTCCAAGCGACACTAGTGGTTGCAGGAGGAGATGTAGGCAAGGCTAAGAAACCAACGGTTCAGCTAGATGGAGTAGCTCTTCCAAAATTTGGTAGTGGCAACCATACTATTTTCCGTCCGCTGGCTTATGGGCAAGAGCCTGGTCAAGTCACAGCAAGTGCAGAAAATGCTCAAGTGACGGTCCTACAAGCTAATCGCGAAAATGGTTTGAAGGCTCAAATCTTTGTGACTGCTAAGGATACAGGAGCTGTACAGACCTATGTGGTCCAATTCCAAGAAGAAAGTCCACAGATTGAGCGCCTAGAATTGCGTCTGCCAGAAGGACAGGAACTCAAGGAAGACCAAACGGTACCACTTGAAGTCATTGCCCATTACCAAGATGGTAGCCAGGCAAGTCTCAAAGCAGATCAAATCGATGTGAAAACAAGAGCTGGTAGCCAAGGAAAAGCAGTTGCAACCAATAAAGGTTTGGAATTGCGGGAAGCAGGCTTGGTTCATTTAGAAGCCAACTTCCAAGGACAAACGGGAGAAGTCAGCTTTACCATTACGCCAAATCCTGAAGAAAAGACGGTTGTCAAGGTACGTCCTGTACGAATCAGCACCGATCGAAACGTTTTGCCAGCTCTTCCAGAGACCGTCTTGGTTGAGTATGACAAGGGGTTCCCGAAAGAAAAACACGTGACCTGGGATACTGTGACCGCAGATCAAGTCAAGGATTACCATAGTTTTACAGTCACCGGTCATGTAGAGGGTGTGGAAAAAGAAGCCCAAGCTCAAGTGACGGTTGAAGGCATTATCGCTGTAGAAGAAGTCAGCACTACCACTCCAGTCGGAGAAAAACCAGCCCTTCCAGAAAGCGTGCGGACCTATCACTCTAATGGTAAGACCTATACTGCTAAGGTGGCCTGGGATGCGGTCGATCCGCAACTCTTGGCCAAAGAAGGAGAAGTTGTCCTAGCTGGTCGTGTAGAAGGAACGGATCTTCCAACCCGTCTTCATATTCGTGTTTCTAGCACCACAGTCAAGGGAGCCAATGTAGCAGAGCAATGGACAGGATCTGTCTTGCCACTCGCTTTTGCAAGTGACTCTAACGATGCAGATCCAGTTGCTAAGGTCAATGATAAGGTCATCTCCTTTACCGATGCTCCAGCTAACCGTTGGACCAACTGGGGCCGTGACAATGCGGAAGATTCTGTTGGTATCTTGTTTGGGGATTCTGGTATCTTGACCAAGCGAGCAGTGGACAACCTCCATGTTGGTTTCCATGAAGACCACGGCGTTGGGGCTCCAAGTGAATATGTGATTGAGTACTATACAGGGGAACAAATCCCAACTGTTCCAAGCAATCCAAATCGCGTCAAAGACGAAACAGACCATCCATTTAACAATCCAGCCAACTGGAAAGAAGTCAGCAACCTAACCGTTGAAGAACCGGTAGCAGCTGGCAAGATGAATCATTTCAGTTTTGATAAAGTCGACACCTATGCCGTTCGGATCCGCATGAAGACACCAGAAGGCAAACGTGGAAGCTCTATTTCAGAGATTCAGGTATTTGCCAATAAGGTGGCAGCAGAAGAAAAGAGCCAGGTGACCATTCGTGTCAACGGCGAGGTTTTACCAGGAGTTAATCCAAGTGTGACCGATTACTACATCAATGCGCGTGATCGGGCTTATCCACAAGTGGAAGCGACAGCTAGCCATCACGGTCTTGCAACGGTTGTGCCAAGCGTCCATGAAGGTGAGCCAATCCGTGTCATCCATAAAGCAGAAGATGGTACTATCTTACAAGAATACCGCCTCCATCTCACAAGTGATGCAGAAAAACTGAAACAAGCTGCCCCAGTAGCAGTAGAAGCAGGCAGACGTTTTGTGAAAGTCGGTCAAGATCTGGTTCTACCATCTACAGTAGGTGTCTACTTCAAAGGGGACACAGGTTACGAACGCAAGGAACTTACGGTGGACTGGCAGGCTATCCCAGCTGATGCACTTTCTCATGAAGGCAGCTTCACGTTAGAAGGAAAGGTCCTCGGTTATGATCTGACAGCTCAGCTGACCGTCCGGGTGTCCGAAAAGACAGGAGAAATCCTCTCTGTGAACCGTGACTACAATGCAGAGGATACCAGAGCATTTGCTAGTGAAACAAACGATCTCGATCCAAATCAAATCGACTATATCGATTACATCAATGATGGTGGCTACAATGAGTACTACCGTTGGACCAACTGGAAGAGAGAGCCGGATCAAACAGAAGTGTTTGCTGGTCTCATCTTCAAGAAAAATGGTCGAGTAACAGAGCGTTTGGTCAATAAAGTAGCGGTCGACTTCTTTGCAGATCAGGAAACAGGTCTGCCAACGAAAACGGTTCTTGAACGCTATATTGGTCCAGACTTTGATGTCCCAGATGATTACGGCAATTTGAAAAATCTTCCAGATCATCCATTTAACCAAGCCTCAAACTGGGAAGAAATCCCGTATAGCTTGGATTATGCCTTTGAGCCTGGTTATATCTCTAACCTCAGCTTCAACGAAACCAGAACCAAAGCCATCCGTTTAAGAATGGTCCGTGATGAAAATCTAAAAGGAATTGGAATCATTGAATTGAGCGCCTATGCCCCAACAGAAGAGGCCCAGGCAACAACTGATGTTACGATCCAAGTGAATGGCAAAGACCTAGAAGGTTTTAAACCAGATGTGACAGATTATCATCTAGAGTATGAGGGAGAACGTCCAATCGTTTCAGCACAAGGCAAGAATGGAACAGCCGTTACGGTCATCGATGCTAAAAGTGCCAATGCTCCGGTTCTTGTCAAGGTTGTCTCAGAAGATGGCAAGCTCGAAAAAGTATATCAACTTTCTCTATCCGCAAAAGCACCTACAGGCTCAGCCATTCCTGAAGAAGGGGTTAAGAATCTGGTCCATACCAAACCAGAGTTGGTGATTGAGCCAGAAGAGATGGACTTTGAACGCTTAGAACGTCCAAATGCGGAACTTCCAAAAGGTGAGAAACGTGTGGTTCAAGAAGGTCAAAAAGGCCGCAAATTGCGCTTGGTGGAAGTCTCTCAAGAAAATGGTGTGGAAAGCCGGAAGGAACTAGATGCCTTTGTAGAGCTAGATCCAGTGGCAGAAATTACAGAGGTGGGCACGAAAGAAGTACTTCCAGACACTCCACAACCAGAGCCACAACCGCAACCACAACCAGAGCCGCAGCCACAGCCAGAACCACAACCGCAGCCAGAACCACTTCCGAACCCAGAACGTCCTGAAGGTTCAGAAGGACCAGTAGCTACTGCAACTCCTCAAACATCTCTTGAGGTCAAAGCGACACGTCAGGAAGGGACAGATGCAACAGGGAAGGAAGTCGAGAAAACAGCTCAAACACCAGCAGTTTCAGCTGCTCCAGTTTCCGAAGGTAGATTACCAAATACAGGAACGGAAGAAAGCGTCGCAAGCCTCGTTGCTGGAATCCTAGCGGCAGGCCTTGCCAGTGCTGTGCTGGACGATCAGAAAAAAAGAGCCAAAAAGGCCAAGTAAAACAGCTAGAGAAACTAGCAAAAAACGGTGAAAAGTTCACAGGTAAAAGAAGGAGGATGGGGAAGGCTCCACCCTCTTTACCTGGTGACATAAGGAATAGAATATAAAAAAAAAGATTAGTTGATCAGAGAAATCGATTTGGCATTCGCAAACTTTCAGTAGGCGCCTGCTCGGTAGTCGTAGCGACTTGTTTTTTGGGAGTGGCTACCAGTTACGCGGAGGAACAAGCTGAGAGGAGTGAGACTCGTGAAGAACGGGTTGGAACAAGTGATGTCGATCATCAAGGAAAGGAGGAGAAAACTGTGAACGAGCACCAAGAAGAATCAGAGCATGCCTCAGCAGCAACGAGTGAGAAAGAAAATCGCACAGTTAGCCAAGGGACAGAAGCCACCCAACCAGCCACTTCTCTAGATGAGGAGACTGAGATTGCGGATTACGGACCACTTCCAAGCAAGGCTCAGATGCAATACCACCGCGAAGAACTGGCAGCCTTCATCCACTTTGGGATGAATATTTACTACGATCGTGAGTGGGGAGATGGGCAAGAAGACCCTTATTATTTCTATCCAGAGCATCTGGATACCGATCAGTGGATCAAAACCCTGAAGGATGCTGGTTTTAAACGAACCATCATGGTCGTTAAGCACCACGATGGCTTCCTCTTGTACCCTTCCAAATACACCGACCATACCATTGCTAAAAGTGGTTGGAAGGAAGGGAAAGGAGATGTCCTAGCTGAGGTTTCTGCTTCTGCCAGCAAGTATGATATGGACATGGGGGTCTACCTCTCCCCTTGGGATGCCCATAGCCCGCTCTACCATGTGGATACAGAGGACCAATACAACCAATACTACCTCAACCAGCTCAAGGAAATTCTTGAAGATCCAAAATATGGGAACAAGGGTAAATTCGTAGAAGTCTGGATGGATGGAGCGCGTGGCGATGGGGCTCAAAAAGTCACCTATACCTTTGACAAGTGGTTTGAAGCCATTCGCAAGGCCCAAGGGGATATTGCCATCTTCTCAGCTGAGCCGACCAATGTTCGTTGGATTGGAAATGAAAAGGGGATTGCCGGAGATCCGGTTTGGCAAAAGGTCAATCCAGATAAGATCCGCAACAATCCATCTAATAGCTACCTCAATCACGGGGATCCGGAAGGGAAGCAATACTCAGTGGGAGAAGCTGATGTCTCTATTCGCTCCGGCTGGTTCTACCATGACAATCAAGAGCCTAAGTCCTTGCGCGAATTGATGGATATTTACTTCAAATCGGTCGGCCGTGGAACTCCACTCTTGCTCAATATTCCACCGAATCAAGATGGGAAATTTGCGGATGCCGATGTGGCCCGTTTGAAAGAATTCCGTCAGACCTTGGACCAACTCTACAGCGTGGACTATGCGGCAGGAGCTTTGGTAGAAGCTGACTCGACACGGCGCAATGCTCATTATTCAGCCAGCCATTTGACAGATGGGGATGAAAAGACCAGTTGGGCTCCTGCAGATGATGCCAAAACCGGCTCTTTTGTGCTCGATCTTGGAAAAGAGCAACACTTTGATGTGGTCGAGTTCAAGGAAACCATCGAGAAAGGCCAGCGGATTTCTGGTTTCACTATCGATGTGGCAGTGAATGGCCAATGGGTTCCTTTTGGAGCTGGTTCAACCGTAGGATACCGCCGTTTGATCAAAGGACAACCAGTTGATAGTCGCTATATCCGGGTGTCCATCACCGATGCCCAAGCTACTCCAATCTTGAACGGAGTCTCTGTCTATAAGACGCCAGCCAGCATTGAAGAAACCGATGGCTATCCGCTTGGTTTGACTTATCATTCCGACCGGACTGCTGAGCGGGCTAATGGCCAATGGAATGAAGAGGGAGAAGGTGTTCGAGGCACCTCTATGTGGACCAAGGAAAAGGGAGCTTCGGTGACCTATCAGTTTGAAGGCACCAAGGCCTATGTCGTCGCAACTGTCGACCCTGGTCATGGGGAAATGGATGTCTATGTCGATGGCCAAAAACTAGCGACGGTCAATACCCAAAGCCCAAGCCGCAAACGTAGCCAAAAGGTCTATGAAACACCGGACTTGGCAGCAGGATCCCACACTTTGACCTTGGTCAATAGCAAGGGAGATGCGATCGCAACGGAAGGGATTTATGCCCTCAATAACCAAGAAAAGGGTCTCTTTGAGTTTGCTCAGCCAACTCTAGCCGTTAAGAAAGGCGACCCAGCGCAAGTTGTCGTCAAGAGAAAAGGTGGCTCTAAAGGAAGTGCCAGTCTCAAATTAATCACAGAACCAGGAACAGGGGTTCATGGCAAGGTCTACAAAGATACCAACGTCACCCTTGAGTTCTCTGATGGCGAAACAGAAAAAACAGTCCAAGTTCCAACCCTTGATTTTGCAGGAAAAGCGACCGACGTCTATGACTTTAAGGTCAAATTGCTCCATCCGGATCAAGGAAGCTTGGTCGGCTTTATTCCAGAACTGACAGTCCAAGTGATGAACGAGGACCAGCTCCCAGAAAATCGCAAAGAAGTGGATGATCAAGATCCAAAACTGCATTACAGTGAGGGTTGGCACCACGAGACAGACAATCCAAACTTCTCAAATGGCACAGAATCTTGGTCGAGCTTTAACCAAGTGACCGATGAGGAAGGCAAGAAACACATTGAAGTGACCATTACCTTTAAGGGCACAGGTGTGGAGGTTCGAGGAGTGGTAGACCCAAGTCATGGTCTCTACAGCGTCACCCTGGATGGAAAAGAAATAGCCTTCGAAGAAGGTCGTGGCCATGATTATGAGATCGAAGGCGATCATTATTTCAGTGGCTATGGAGATCAACGCAAGCTCGACCAGAGTTTGGTCAATCTGCAAGGTCTAGCAAAAGGTTATCACCAATTACGCTTGCACCTAGATCCAGCCCTCAATGACCCTCAGTCATCCAGAGCCATCCAGGTAGATCGATTTATCCTATCAGGGAAAGATAGCCAGTTGCTCAGTCAAGAAGAGTTGCAACAGATCATCAGAGAAGGAGTAGAAAAGATCAAGGCTACTTCTCTCGAGCGCTTGAAAGCAGACCTCAAACCGACGGTTCAAGGACAATTGACGGACTTGACTCAGTTGTTGGATCAAGAGCGCCCAGATTTGGTTGCTGCAGCGAATCAAGTGAAAGCCCTTGAAACTATCTTAGAAGATGCTCGCAATTATGAACCGCTGACGCAGACACGACCAGATCAAGGTGTTCGGGATTTGATTCTTGAAAAACCAGAACTTCTCATCGAAGCGGAGGAGATTCCATTTGAGAGTCAAACACGTGAGAACAAGGACTTGGCCAAGGGCGAGAGCCGGATCCTTCAATCTGGGAAGGTCGGACGCCGATTGAAATTGATTGAGGTCCGACAAGAAGAAGGCAAAGAAATTCGGACAGAAGTCGATGCCTTTGTCGAAGTGGAGGCCCAGGACCAGATCACAGAAGTCGGAACGAAGGAAGCGGAAGAAAGTCCGTTGAGAGCTGATATGCCGACTCCAACCACTCCTGTAACTCCAAGTAAGGTGCAGCCAGAAGTTATGACTCTTTCTCAAGCAGAAGACAAAAAAGAAAAAGAAAGACCAGTTCTCTTCCAACAGAAAACCCCAGAAGCAGTTTCTGTTTTGACTTCAGACCATCCGGAAAAAGAAGATGTTGAAAGTCCTTCTCTACAATCGGAAGGAAAACTTCCTCAAACCGGTACAAAAGAAAGTGGTTTCTTTGCTTGGTTAGGCCTTCTTGGTCTAGGTTTCTTTGGTGGAGGCGCCAAATTCGCTCGTCGCAAAGAGTAGTTCATTCTTGTCATAAGAGAGTGGGACAGAAATCGGTAATTCGTTAGAATTCGATTTCGTCGTCCCACCTCCGCACAGTTGAGTAGGGCTGTAAAAGCTGATGAAATCAGCGTAGTAGAGCCCACTCAACCACTGCGTCTTGCTCGACAATCCAAAAATAATTGAGAGGCTAGGACTTTTGTCCCACTCTCTTTTATTTTTTCCTTTCCTTAAGAGATTCCTATTTCCATAGAGTCTTTGCTTTATTTACAGCCGTAAAAATTGTATAATAGTCAAATAAGGTCAATGATGAGAAGGAACATTCCAAGGCCATTTTTTATGGGCCAAAGAGCAGAGCATCCATCTAGAAAAAAACAAGCCAGAAAGGAGCATCATGGCAAATAAGAACACATCTGATAGCATTGAAGCTTATATCAAGGCCTTGCTGGCTCAAGCTGGCATGGCAGAGCTCAAAAGAAGTGAGTTGGCCGATGTCTTTCAGGTCGTACCCAGTCAGATTAACTATGTTATCAAGACCCGCTTTACCGAGAGCCGAGGCTATATTGTAGAGAGCAAGCGCGGTGGTGGAGGCTATATCCGCATTGGCAAGGTCCAGTTTTCAGATCACCATCAGATGCTCCAAGACTTGGCAGCCAATATTGGAGAGACCATCAGCCAGCAGGTCTTCAATGATATCCTCCAGATGCTCTATGAAGAAAAATTATTGACAAAACGTGAGACTCAGCTCTTGCTTGCGACAACCTCCGATGAGGTCCTAGGTCGAGATGCTCTTATCCTACGAGCAACGATGCTGAAAAAAATCATTCAACAAGTAGATAGAAAAGGAAATACCGACTAGATGAACTATTCAACAGCACTGTTAGAAAGTATAGAAGCGGCCCAAATACTAGCAGGCCACTATCAGGGGCATACCTTAGATACTTGGCATCTCCTGACGGCTATGGCCAATAATCCCTATAGCGTGGCAGGTTCTGTACTGAACGATTATCCTATGCAGATCGATGAGTTTCAGGATGCAGCGGAGCATATTACAGGCCAAGCTTTTCAAAGCGACAATCGGTATGAAATCTTCCCATTTTCTTATCGGATGGAAGCCATTATGAAGCACGCAAGAGAGATTGCCCAGGTCCTTCATGCCAAGACCTTGGGAACAGAGCATGTGCTCCTCTCTCTTCTAGCAGACCGTGGGACCTTAGCGAGCCAAGTCATGGAGTTTGCCGGCTTTGCCTTTACAGAGCAAGACAAGGGAGTTCCTATTGCCTCTCTTCGAAAGAATCTTGAGGACAAGGCAGGCTGGGACAAGAATGATATCAAAGCCATTCGGAGTCTCTATCGCGCCCAAAACCCTAACCGCCAAACCATGGGAAATATGATGGGCATGCCCCCAAGCACCAGTGGAGGTCTTGAAGATTATACCCGTGATTTGACAGAAATGGCGCGTGCAGGCCAGCTTGAGCCTGTGATTGGTCGGGATGCAGAGATTTCACGCATGATCCAAATCCTCAGCCGCAAGACGAAAAACAATCCTGTATTGGTGGGAGAAGCAGGGGTCGGAAAAACCGCTCTTGCATTAGGTCTGGCCCAGCGTGTCGCTAGTGGCAATGTACCAGCTGAAATCGCGCAGATGCGTGTTCTGGAATTGGATCTCATGAATGTCGTTGCTGGGACGCGCTTCCGTGGGGACTTCGAAGAACGGATGAACAATATCATCCAGGACATCGAAGAAGACGGTCACGTGATTCTCTTTATCGATGAACTGCATACTATTATGGGGTCAGGATCCGGTATTGATTCGACCTTAGACGCAGCCAATATTCTAAAACCAGCCCTGGCACGGGGAACCTTGCGTACAGTTGGGGCAACGACCCAAGATGAGTACCAAAAGCATATCGAAAAAGATGCAGCCCTCTCTCGGCGTTTTGCGAAAGTCACCATTGAAGAGCCAAGTGTTGCAGATAGCATCCAAATTCTCCAAGGCTTGAAAGAGACTTATCAGGACCACCATCATGTGACCATTACCGATGAAGCGATCGAAACAGCTGTCAAATATGCCCACCGCTATTTGACTAGTCGTCAATTGCCAGATTCAGCCATTGATCTCTTGGATGAAGCGGCAGCTACCGTACAAAACCGCGATTCCAACGGTCACGTAAAAGAAGAGTTGACCGCCTTGGATCGGGCCTTGATGGATGGCAAGTGGAAGAAAGCAGCCCAGCTCTTAGAAGTAGAGGCCGCTCCCATTGTCTACAAAAAAGAAGTCACTGACCAAGATGTCTTGGTGACCTTGAGCCAATTATCCGGTATTCCAACTCAAAAACTGACCCAAACCGATGCCAAGAAGTACCTAAACTTAGAAGCAGAATTGCATAAGCGCGTGATTGGTCAAGACCAAGCCGTTTCGAGTATCAGTCGGGCTATTCGACGCAATCAATCAGGTATCCGTAGCAATAAACGTCCGATCGGTTCTTTCATGTTCTTAGGACCTACCGGTGTCGGAAAAACAGAGCTAGCCAAAGCTTTGGCGGAAGTTTTGTTTGATGATGAATCGGCCCTCATCCGTTTTGATATGAGTGAGTACATGGAAAAATTCGCGGCCAGCCGCCTCAACGGAGCCCCTCCAGGCTATGTGGGCTACGAAGAAGGAGGCGAGTTGACCGAGAAAGTCCGCAACAAACCATATTCAGTTCTCTTATTTGATGAGGTGGAAAAAGCCCATCCAGATATTTTCAATGTCCTTTTGCAAGTCTTGGATGACGGAGTCTTAACCGATAGCAAAGGCCGGAAGATCGACTTCTCCAATACCATTATCATCATGACCTCAAACCTGGGAGCTACAGCCCTTCGGGATGATAAGACCGTTGGCTTTGGTGCCAAAGATATCCGCTTTGACCAGGAAAATATGGAAAAACGCATGTTTGAAGAGTTGAAGAAGACCTATCGTCCAGAGTTTATCAACCGGATTGATGAAAAGGTGGTCTTCCATAGTCTCTCAAGCGAGGACATGCAGCAGGTAGTGAAAGTCATGGTCAAACCGCTCATCGCGACCTTGGCAGAACAAGGCATGACCCTCAAATTCCAGCCTTCAGCGCTCAAGTTGCTAGCAACCAAAGGCTACGACCCAGAAATGGGAGCTCGGCCACTGCGTCGTGTCTTGCAGACCGAAGTGGAAGATCAACTAGCAGAGCTATTGCTGAAAGGCCAAGCCCAAGAAGGACAAACGATCAAGGTTGGAACGACAGCCGGAACGATCAAGTTTGAGATTGTCTAGGAGGATGTCATGACGCTTCAGCGATTAACCCGTATTTCGCTTTTGGCGGCCCTTTGTGTCGCTCTACGTCAGGCTTTTGCCCCTTTCCCAAATGTCCAACCTATTTCTGCCATCTTTTTTCTCTTGGTGATATTTGAAGGGTATAGCTTTGCTTTTCTTGTGATGATGATCACCATGTTTGTCTCCGCCTTTTTCCTGGGGATGAGCCTGATTGTGTTCTTTCAGATTGTCGCCTTTGGCTGTTTGATGCTCATTTGGCGCATCAGTTACAAGTGGTTGCCCTTTGTCCTTCAGATCCTTTTTGTGGGCCTACTGTCCTTTGCTTATGGGGTCTTGATCGATAGTGTTTATGCCTTGATATACCATATTCCTTGGTGGACCTATGCTTTGGTCAATGGTTTTAGTTTTAACCTTGCCCATGCTCTGTCGACGATCATTTTCTATCCCATTATCTATCAAATCTTTAGGAGATTTTATGTTGAAAAAAACCATTTCTAGCTTGATGACCTTACTTGCAGCTCTTCTTTTAGCGAGTTGCGCTCCGTCTCATAGCACAAACAATCAAACAAGTGCTTCTAGCACAGAAGTTGCCAAGAAAAACGAAATTTCGATTACGATTAGCGTGACGCCAGAAGGTCAAAAAGCGCAATCGAAAACCTTGAAAGTAGCAGAAGAGAGCAACCTCATGAAAGTGCTCAAAGCCAACTACAAGATTGAAGAAAAAAATGGCATGATCACCTCGATTGACGGTCACAGCCAAGATGAAGCCAAAGGTCTTTACTGGATGTACAAGATCAATGGCGAAATGGCTCCAAAAGGTGCTGCTGAAACCACCGTTAAAAAAGGGGACAAGATCGAATTCTATCAAGAAGTGTATAAATAAGAAAAGCTGGACAGTATGTCCGGCTTTTTTTTGCAAAGTTTAGGAACTTACCTAAAATTTCTTTCAAATTAGAAAAATATTTGAGAAACTATTGACAGCCTCATATAACAGTGTTACAATAATGTTACAAAATATTACAAATGTTACAAAAAAGAGGTTCTGTTATGAAAAACAAAAAAATCATTTCCCTAGCAGCGCTAGCTCTTACAGCTAGTCTTTTCCTAGGAGCTTGTGGCGGGAATAAAGAAGAAAAAACTTCAGAAGCAAGCAGTTCAAAGGCCAGTCTGGTTAAACAAACCAGCTCTTCTTCTAAGAAAAAAGTGATCACTAGTAAAGATCCGATTGCCTCTTCATCCTCTGATAGCAAATCAGAAGAAAGTCATACTGTTGGTAGCAAAAATAACCAAGCTGCAGCTAGTCAAACACCTGCTCCAGCTAAAGAAGCGACACCAGCAGCACCCGTAACAAAAGAAGCAGCTACTCCAGCAACACCAGCGAAAGCAAAATTGCCAAGTCTAGAAGACGGTCATGCCCATGCTAAGAAGCAAGCTTCTGCTACGGAGAATGCCCAATACAAGGGAGTCTATTCTGTAGCAGCAGGGGATTTCTCTGCTGCAGCTGGAAATTGGTCTGACAAACGCGACACTGGAGTCACTATTGGCCAAGGTGGTCAAGTGACCATCCAACTTCCTGGTGGCCAACCCGTAGCCTATGGTATCAGTGCTTATAACTATACCTTGGATGATGGTCATTACCATGCTAATCTCTCAGCAGGCGATGGGTCTGCAGCGACTCTAGATATCGTAGTTGGAAAAGATGGCTCTGTATCTAGTGTGACGGTTCTGAAAGATGGTGTCAGCCACTCCCTCACTCGTGAATAAAATTCGAAAGATCTGAAAGGAGAAACTTCTCTTTTCAGATCTTTTTTTGTTGACTTGAAGAAAAATATATTTTTTTATAAAAAACTATTGACAGATAGAAAATATAGTTTATAATAAAAACATAAAGAAAATCTATTTATAAAAAATTATAAAAAGGAGTTTATATGAAAAAAGAAAGAATTGCCCTGGTTTTTGGAACCTTTGCGCCTCTTCATCAAGGGCATATTGACCTGATCCAGCGGGCCAAGCGTCAGTGTGATCGCGTTCGTGTCATCGTATCTGGTTATGAAGGGGACCGTGGCGAAGAAGTGGGATTGACCTTACAAAAACGCTTCCGTTATATCCGGGAAGCCTTCTCTAATGATGAGTTGACCCAAGTCTATAAGCTAGATGAAACAGAACTTCCTCGTTATCCCTTGGGCTGGGAGCCTTGGTTACAAACAGCCCTTGACACCATCCAGTATCAAACAGAGACAGAAGAGTTGATCTTTTATGTAGGGGAGAAAGCCTACAAGGAAGAGTTGGAAGCTAGAGGGTTTGAAGTTCACTTAGAAGAGCGCCGCTTCGGGATCTCTGCTACCATGATCCGGGAAAATCCAAGCAAATACTGGAAATACATCGCTCAGCCCTTCCGTCGCCAGTTCACGAAAAAAGTCTTGATCATGGGGAGCGCCAGCAACGGGAAAACGACCCTTGCAAAGGACTTAGCCCGCTTTTACGATGCACCTGTTAGTCTAGAGTATGCCCGTGAATACCAGATCAAGAACAATGTTCGAGATGATGAGCTCACGCCAAAAGATTACTATTACCTACTCTTAGGACAGTATGATCAAACCTCTAAGCTCATCGATAGTAGTGCCAATCGAGGCCTTGTCATCGCCGATACCAATTCCCTGGTAACCAAGGGTTATTACGACTACTACATGGAGGTCGAAGGTCAGGATACCAGCATGACCGATACCTTCGATAACCTCTTTGTCAGTATTCTCTCCAAAGAAAAATGGGATTTGATCCTCTTTGTACAGCCGATCGGCTCTTATGTCAATGATGGTTTCCGAGACATGACCATGGCTGACGAAGAGATCCGTACCAGCTTTTCAAATTACCTGGACCAATTGCGCCAGCAATACCTAGGAAACATTCCGACCACTTTCCTCGCATCAGACTACCTCGGCAACTACGAAGAAGCCAAGAAGGTGATCGATGCCATCTACCAAGCCGACTGAGGAGCAGCTTATGAAAAACCTATCTGAAAAATTCGCAACTTTTAGCCAAGACTTTAGAAATGTTCACCGAGAAGCGAAAAAGCAAGGCTTTGTCAATATTATGAAACTTCTATGGAAGGATCTTTTTGTAGGACGCACAGCCTTTCAATGGGTCTATCTCCTGCTTCTTTCCAGTGTTCCCTTCTTCTTAGAATGGACCAATCATACAGGACAGCATGATTGGCTGGGACTGTTTGCCTCTTGGACAGGCATTGTCTGTGTTATCCTGGTTGCCGAAGGGCGTGCTAGTAACTACCTCTTTGGAGCAGTGAATTCCGCTATCTACCTTGTTTTAGCCCTCAATAAAAACTTCTACGGGGAAGTTCTGACAACTCTTTATTTCTTCATCATGCAACCGATCGGTCTTTATGTTTGGCTCTCTAATCGGATCAATGATCAAGGTAAGGTCGAAGAATCTCACTTTGAAGCCAAGAAATTGAACTTAATCGAGTGGATGCGCTATTTGGCCTTGTGTGCTGTGATTTGGATCGGTATGGGCTTCGCGTATCAAAGTATCCATAGCGCTCGCCCTTTCCGTGATAGTATCACCGATGCGACCAACGGGGTCGGCCAGCTCCTAATGACCCGCCTTTACCGGGAGCAATGGATCTTCTGGATTGCGACCAACGTCTTTAGTATCTATCTCTGGTGGGATCAGAGTCTTCACATTCAAGGGATGTACTGGGTTTACACGCTCAATAGTTTAGTAGGCTGGTACCAATGGACCAAAGCCCTCAAGAAGGAGGTGGTTTAGATGGCAAGTCTCTCGATTCCAGCAGGAATGACGGAGAAAGAGTATTTTGAGACGGTCGCTAGTGAAGCGGACTTTCTCAAGTGGTACAAGGAGCAAGACCTGCCGACTTATGAAACTCCAAGTGTCACAGCGGACATGGTAGCTTACTGTTTTGTTGAAGGCAAGCTCAAGCTCTTAGCCATTCGCCGCAAGGCCCACCCTTATCAACACCGCCTCGCCTTGGTGGGGGGCTTTGTGAACAAGGATGAAGATGCGACTCATGCCTGTATCCGAGAAGTCAAAGAAGAAGTTGGGCTCGATCTTCCAGTGAATAAGGTGGAACAGCTCATGACAGTTTCCACCCCTGGGCGGGACCCCAGAGGCTGGGTCATTACCATCGCTCATCTGGTCTATCTGCCGGCAGAAGCAGTAGAGTTAGCCCATGCAGGTGACGATGCCAAGGAAGTCGTTTTTCTCGATGTCGATTTCAAAAAGTCCCAGTGTTTGCTCGATGGAGAACCCTTAGCTGCTTCTGATTTTGCCTTTGACCACTACCAGATTATTCAAGAATCGATCAAGCGGATTCAGGGGCGTCTGGACTGGAATCCAACCTTCCTCTATCTGTTAGAGGAGCCTTTCACCGTTTATGAAGCAACCGAATTGGTCAATCTGATCAATCCTGGACGTCCCATCGTTAGCAATAACTTCCTCGTAAAATTCGGAGAATTCGTGGAAGAAGTGGGTGTCAAGCGGGTACCTAAGAAAAAACCACGCAAGACCTATCGCTTAAAACAGTAGATCGAGCGGGGTTCATTCTACCAGCCCTCCCTTACTTTTAGTAACGGAAGGGCTTTTTCTGATTTTTCCTGCTCCACTTGTGTGCAAAGTGGTATAATAATCATAATTGAAATCAAAAGAGACAAGACTATGGAAGAAAAAATAATTTTACCACAAAATACACGACTGATGGGGGCTCTGCTTGGTTTTATCGGAGGAGGCCTCGATGTCTTTTGCCACATGCACTACCGGAGTTTGGTCGCGACCCAAACGGGGAACCTCCTGCTTCTCATCGCTGATTGGCACGATCCCCGTGTCGAAAATACCATCATGCGTTTTTCATCTATTTTATTTTTCTCGATCGGCTTTGTGGTTGCCCTCCATATCAGAGAGTATCGCAGGACAGCCTTTTGGCGGACCAAGATGTTGATTCCTTTGTTTGTGGTGACACTCCTGATTCCCTTAGTGTCTGTCATACCACCTGTAGAAGTTCCCTTTATTGCTTTTGGGACAGGAATGATGATGTTGACCTTTACAGGGAGCCTCATTGAAAACCACCCTTATGTGATCTTTATGACTTCCGGCAATTACCGCAAGATGCTGACTGCCTTGTACCGAATCACTCGAGGAAAGGGAGATTTGGACGAGTATCGGCGTCAGGCTATGAATTACGGGATTGTCGTTGGGAGCTTTGTTGCAGGAGCGATTAGCGTGGCCATCCTCATGCATTTCATTCACCAATGGTCCATCTGGTTGATCACAGTCAACCTCTTTTTGATCATGACCTACTACACCGCCAGAGTCAAACAACTCGGCCTGCAAACAGATAATCTATAAAAACGAGGCTGGGACAAAAGTCCTAGCCTCTCAATTGTTTTTGGATTGTCGAGCAAGACGCAGTGGTTGAGTGGGCTCTACTACGCTGATTTCATCAGCTTTTACAGCCCTACTCAACTGTGCGGAGGTGGGACGACGAAATCGAATTCTAACGAATTACCGATTTCTGTCCCACTCTCGCTTTTTGTGTTTCTATGCTTTTAATTGTAAGAGTTCTTCAATCTCAGCCAGAGTGCTAGCTTGGGAGATGGCGCCACGGAGTTTGGCTGCACCTGATGTACCACGGAGGTAGTGAGGAGCGAGGCCACGGAATTCACGAACGGCAATGTGCTCACCTTTGAGATCGATCAAGCGTTTCAAGTGTTCGTAAGCGATCTTCATCTTGTCTTCAAAAGTCAAATCAGGCAGGATTTCTCCTGTTTCAAAGTAGTGGTTGATTTGATTGAAGAGATAAGGATTGCCCATGGCAGCGCGACCAATCATAACAGCATCAGCACCGACTTCTTCGATCCGTTGTTTGGCGTCTTGAACTGTACGGATATCTCCGTTTGCGATAAATGGAATCTTAGTCAGGGCTTGTGCAACCTTGTGAAGGGTCTCAAGATCTGCATGACCCGTATACATTTGCTCCCGAGTTCGTCCATGCATAGCGAGGGCAGAGACACCTGCGGCTTCAGCAGCGAGGGCATTCTCAACTGCTAGAGAAGGATCCGACCAACCCGTCCGCATTTTAACAGTGAGGGGGATATCAAGGACGGATTGAACCTTATTGATGATGGAGTAGATCTTGTCTGGGTCCTTGAGCCACATGGCACCAGCCTCGTTCTTGACGATTTTATTCACCGGGCAACCCATGTTGATATCGACGATATCGGTCTTGGTATTTTCTTGGATAAATTCAGCTGCGCGAGCTAGGCTATCTTCGTCACTTCCAAAGAGTTGGATCGATACAGGATTTTCTCCTTCATCGATATGGAGCATGTGAAGCGTCTTTTCATTGTTGTACTGGATTCCCTTGTCAGAGACCATTTCCATCACAACGAGTCCTGCTCCCAGTTCTTTGGCAATGGTCCGGAAAGCTGAGTTGGTCACTCCGGCCATTGGGGCTAGGACCGTCCGGTTTGGGATCTCGACGTTCCCAATCATAAAAGGTGTATTAAGATTTGTCACGAATGAGTTCCTCCAAGTCGTTTTCATCAAAGTGGTAGGTTGTCTGACAGAATTGGCAAGTGATTTCAGCGCCATGGTCTTCGTCCTTCATTTCTTGAAGGTCTTTAGCCGGTAAGCTTGCCAAGGCATTCATGAAGCGTTCCTTGCTACAGTCACACTGGAAGCGGATCTCTTCTTCTGAGAGACGCTTGTATGGTTCGTCACCATAGATGGCAGTAAGAAGGGCTTCAATATGGTCGTCAGAGGCTAAAAGGGTAGAAATGGCCGGCATTTCTTGGATCCGTTTTTCAAAGCTGGCAATTTCTTCTTCCTTGGCATTTGGCAAGACCTGCACCAAGAAACCACCGGCAACCTTGACCTTGTCTTCTTCATCAAGGAGGACATTGAGCCCAACCGCAGATGGCGTTTGTTGGCTTTCAGTCAAGTAATAAGCTAGGTCTTCACCGATTTCTCCAGTGACGAGAGGTGTCATGGAATGATAAGGATTGCCTGTGCCGTAGTCGGTAATCACTAGGAATTCCCCGTTTCCGACAAATGGTCCGACCACGACTTCACCGGTCGCTGTTTTCTTGATATCCACACCAGGATTTTGCACGTAGCCTTTGACGTTTCCTTGAGTATCTGCCACAGTGATGATAGCACCAAGTGAGCTAGTGCCCAGGATTTTCACTGTTATCTTGGTGTTTCCCTTTTCATTGGCTGCGAGAATTTGACTAGCGATCAGGGTACGGCCAAGTGCGACCGTGGAGCTAGCTTGTGTATGATGTTTTTCTTGGGCTGTTCGTACGGTTTCTGTACTGTCTAGTACATAGGCACGAAAAGCGCCGCTTTCTGAGATAGTTTTGATAATTTTGTCCATACCTTTTATTTTAACACAAAATAGAAAAACAGGCGCAGGCCTGCGCTTGTTTTTTGGGGTTAGGAAGAATTTTAAGACCAAAAATAGTATAATAAAACAAAGGAGGCTAGCATGAACCAATCTTTGAAAGCGGCAGTCTATGGTTTGGCGGTAGCTGATGCATTAGGGGTTCCGTATGAATTTTTAACCCGAGGCAGTTTTAAAGCGATTGAGATGGTGGGCTATGGAAGCCAACAGTAACTGGCTGGAACTTGTTCAGATGATACTAGCCTTGTATTCGCGGCCTATGATTCTTTTTGGGAAAAAGGGAAGATTTCCTCTGCTATATGCAGGAGAGGTTTGAAATTTGCTTGTTAGAGGATGATTTTACAGCAAATGACTTGCTATTTTAAACTTGTAGGAGGACCATGCTTAATCTTTTTAGGTTATCATCTAAAACTCTACCTCGGTTACAAAACAAAAACGCAGAGACATCTTCTGCGTTTTCTTACTTTATAGGTCCATTTCTGGGAAAAGTTTAGCTAGTATTTTCGGAGTAATGCTTTGTCCCGGCCCCTCAGCACAATAGGTGTGCATATACATAGAGGGATTGAAGTTGAGCTCGATGCAGGTACAGTTGGGATTTTCCTTTGTGGAAATAGCAGAGCTGTCAGGGATGATGAGATCAACGCCACAGGCCCAGGCTCCCATAGCCTTTGCCATGTCCGCAGCGAGTTCCTTATAAGATGGGTGCATGCTGTCTGTGACATCAATCGAGTCTCCGCCAGTAGAAATGTTGGAATTGCGCCGCAAGTCAACCTTGACTCCAGCAGGCAGGATATCATCTGGTCCATAGCCTTGCTGGTCCAGCATGAGCAGTTCAATGTCCCCCAGTTCAATGATTTCAAGCGGTGAACGATGATCTCGGCCCCGCAGAGGATTGTCATTTTTGATGGCAATCAATTCTCTCACGGTATGCTGACCGTCTCCGACGACATTGGCCGCCACTCGCAAGAGGACTGCTTGGCATTGTCCGTCTAAGACAAAGAAGCGGTACTCCGTTCCAGCGATAAATTCCTCCACTAAGACGGCGACATCTTCTGAAAAAGCAATCTCCAGAGCCTTGTGATAAGCTTCCAGGCTAGCTGGCTCTTGGAAGATAGAGATGCCCAGTCCGAAGTTAGTTGACTTGGGTTTGACAACAATTTCTCGGTTCTTAATCAAAGGGTAGTAGGCCAGTCCCTCTTCTAGAGAAGAAAATTCTGCTCCAGCCGGAACGGGAAAGTCAGCTGCTGCCAAAATCTTTTTGGTGACTGTTTTATTGGCCATGGCCAAAGGGATGACATAGTTATCCTTGGAGGTCATATTGCCGTTCTTGACATATTCTACATGACTACCATGCCAAAGCTTGAGAAATTGGTCCTTTTCATCTAAAATTTCGACATTTAGCCCCTTTTGAATAGCATCAAAGAGTAGCATCTGGGTGGACAGTTCCATATTTTCGTAGCCTTTGAGGGCATAAGGAGCAGTCCAGGCATAGCGGTGGTATTCTTCTGCTTTTTCTAGACCAAAAGCTGTTAAGGAATCTTGCTGGATATGGGGCAGGAGCTGTCCTGACAGTGTCAGCTGAGGATGTAAGAGAGCCTCTCTCATCTGGTCCAGCAAAGTTTGATAGTAAGTTGGCAGTTCAAAATGCTGGATGAGCTCTTCCATGGCTTGGAGAAGGGCTGAGCTGTCTGCCTCATCTGGCAGGGCAGTCAGCGGGTGGCTACAAGCAATTTTCTGGTTCAAATCATGGGCAGCTTTTAATACTGCATCAACATTTTCTACATCATCTAGCCAGAGCAGGCCCAGTAAAAAGAGATGGACAGTATCTAAGGTCTCTTGGCTAATGCCCAAATGGTCAAAAGGATTGAGATCGAAGCAGCGGAATTCCAGATAGGTGATACCCTGCTCCAGATAGGCGCGATTGTGCTTCTGTCCACGGAAGCGAACGGCTGAGTAAAATTCTTTTTCAGCACTGAGCTCGCCAGACTGAACGTAGTTTTCAATATCGGTTACATATTGCTCCAAAGAAGTGTAGGACACCTGAATATTCTCGTCATTGACATAGCCATAGTCGCTGTTGCGAAAAGAGCGGATAGGCTGCGGGTATTCCTGACTGTAGAAGCCGGCTTCTGCCAGAGGAGCAGCACCGTAGAGATAGGTTAAGAGCCATCGGAAACGCAGAAAGTTTCGAGCCAGTTTGAGATAGAGGTCATTTTTAAAGTCCTTGAGTAAATGATAGGAGCTGACTTGAAAGAGAGCAGCGACCAGATCTTTCCCTAGCTCCATGTTGTAGTGGATGCCAGAGATGGCCTGTAGTTTTTTGCCATATTTTTTCGCTAAACCCTCTCGGTAGTGGCGTTCGTATTCGTTTTCCAGACGGGCGATGATAATATCTTCTTCAGTCAGCTGCGGTGGCATGGACAGAGGCCACAGGCATTCACTCTGGTCAATTGAGCGGCCTGCCACATCGCTGATAGCTCCCAGTAAGCGCCGCGCTTCCTTAGTAGAGTGAGCAATAGGTGTAATTAGTTCCAGTTGTTGTTCGCTGAAGTCTGTTTGGATGGTCGGGTGGAAATTGCGGGAACCAAGCTGACTCGGATGAGCAGTTTGAGCTAAGTGTCCATCAGTTGTCACTCGCAGATTTTCCCTCTCCAGACCAAAGGTCGCTTGGAGAATAGGGCTTGATGTATCCAGTTTCTGCAGTAATTGATTAATCGTCATCGTTTCACCGTCCTATGGTAGTTATTTTAGTCTATTACAAACGGAAAAAGAAAGCAAATTTCCGCTACGATTTTACAAAAATTCCGAACTTTTATTTTAAATTAAGTACTAAAATTCAGAAAATACATATTTTGTAAAAATGTAATTCGTCTACATAAGAGAAAAAACAAATGAAATGATGAACCCTCCTTGAAAAATTGTCAAATTTTTCATATAATGAGGTATAAAACATAATCGCAGGTGAGATTCCTGCCTGCTTTTCAAGAAAGGACGAGCTATATAGCTCAGACAAAGATATGACATCAGTAGTTGTTGTAGGAACCCAGTGGGGAGATGAAGGAAAAGGGAAGATTACAGACTTCCTATCAGCCAATGCAGAAGTCATTGCTCGCTACCAAGGTGGGGACAATGCCGGTCACACCATCGTGATCGACGGCAAAAAATTCAAGTTGCACTTGATTCCTTCAGGTATCTTCTTCCCTGAAAAGATTTCTGTCATTGGGAATGGGGTTGTGATCAATCCTAAATCATTGGTCAAAGAGTTGGCTTATCTTCATGAAGAAGGTGTGACAACAGACAGTTTGCGCATTTCAGACCGCGCCCATGTCATCCTCCCTTACCATATCGAATTGGACCGTCTCCAAGAAGAGTCAAAAGGGGACAACAAAATCGGAACGACCATCAAAGGGATTGGACCAGCTTACATGGACAAGGCTGCGCGTGTGGGAATCCGGATCGCGGATCTTTTGGACCGCGACGTCTTTGCAGAACGCCTGCGCATCAACTTGGAAGAAAAGAATCGTCAATTTACCAAACTCTATGATGCAGAGGCTCTTTCCTTTGACGATATCTTCGAAGAATACTATGAATATGGTCAACAAATCAAGCAATATGTAACCGATACTTCCGTCATCTTGAACGATGCTTTGGATAACGGCAAGCGCGTGCTCTTTGAAGGAGCCCAAGGGGTTATGTTGGATATCGACCAAGGAACCTATCCATTTGTAACCTCTTCAAACCCAGTCGCAGGTGGGGTGACCATCGGATCAGGTGTCGGCCCAAGCAAGATCGATAAGGTTGTCGGTGTATGTAAAGCCTATACTAGCCGTGTTGGAGATGGCCCATTCCCTACGGAGCTCTTTGATGAAGTGGGTGATCGAATCCGTGAAGTCGGCCATGAGTATGGGACAACAACAGGTCGTCCCCGTCGTGTCGGTTGGTTTGACTCAGTTGTCATGCGCCATAGCCGTCGTGTGTCAGGAATTACTAATCTCAGCTTGAACTCGATCGACGTTTTGTCAGGCTTGGATACAGTGAAAATCTGTGTGGCTTACGACTTGGATGGAGAACGCATTGACCACTACCCAGCAAGCTTGGAGCAACTCAAACGTTGCAAACCAATCTATGAAGA
>OLOE01000296.1_pt1 | contig 27004 bp, 25 predicted proteins | sample 1673201 | NCBI WGS metagenome assembly OLOE01 (sample SAMEA3136765, study PRJEB25190) | human gut metagenome | biome: human gut; feature: human-associated habitat; material: faeces | place: Austria | collected 2013
CAGCTCTTGTGGCCAATACCCAGTTAGCGGCTGAAAATAACACTGATGCTATTGGCCAGATTTTTTTCCATGTGACCGATGTGAAAAATAGTAGTAGCGTTGCTAAGAATGCTGCTAAACGCTTGACCCAGTTGGCCCAAGATGACAATGGAGAATATAAGGCAGCAGATATGAGTTCGGCCCTAGATCAGGTGAACACGATCTTTGGAACCATTACCACCGTTGTCGGAGCTATTGCTGGGATTTCATTATTAGTTGGCGGAATCGGTGTTATGAACATCATGTTGGTTTCGGTAACTGAGCGGACACGAGAGATTGGTCTTCGTAAGGCTTTAGGTGCTACACGTCGTAAAATCTTGACCCAGTTTTTGATTGAGTCGATGGTTCTGACTATTCTGGGAGGTTTGATTGGGCTAGGCTTTGCAGCCCTAGTTGTTGGCCCAATTGGGAATGCCATGGACCTTAAAGCGACGGTTTCTCTTGGTGTAGCCATGGGAAGCATAGCCTTCTCAGCAGCTGTAGGGATTATCTTTGGTCTCCTACCGGCTAATAAAGCTTCGAAACTCGATCCTATCGAAGCTCTTAGGTATGATTAGAAATAACCTCTTGAAATCTTTAGATTTTGAGAGGTTTTATGGTCTTCGAAAAAAGATAGAGAAAAAAATAAAAAAATTGCATTTTTTTCTTGACGTCTGATTTAGGTCATGATATTATAAATAAGGTTTGAAAAAACTGACCTAAGACAGTTGGGGAGCAAGACTCGTAAACATCCAACCGAGGCACAAAACGTAACTATTTTTTTGTAACGTATTGTACTTTCGTGTCTAGGTTTAGGTGCGATTTTTTTGTACCTAGCCCAAAAATAAAAACGGAGGTAAAACTACTAATGAGTGAAGCTATTATTGCTAAAAAAGCTGAACAAGTTGCCATCGTCGCTGAGAAAATGAAAGCAGCATCATCTATCGTTGTTGTTGACTCTCGTGGACTTACAGTTGACCAAGATACAGTTCTTCGTCGTAATCTTCGTGAATCAGGCGTTGAATTTAAAGTTATCAAAAACTCAATCTTGACTCGTGCAGCTGAAGAAGCAGGTCTTGAAGACCTTAAAGAACTTTTTGTTGGTCCATCTGCAGTAGCATTCTCAAACGAAGATGTTATCGCACCAGCAAAAGTTATTAGCGAATTTGCTAAAGACGCAGAAGCTCTTGAAATCAAAGGTGGTGTTGTTGACGGTGCGTTCACTTCAGTCGAAGAAATCAACGCTCTTGCATCACTTCCAAACAAAGAAGGTATGCTTTCTATGCTCCTTTCTGTACTTCAAGCGCCAGTGCGCAACGTTGCATACGCTGTCAAAGCGGTTGCAGAAAGCAAAGAAGACGGTGCTGCATAAGCCCATCTTCACAACTCGTAGCCTAAGCTACGTTTAAAACACTATATTAAAAAAACACATTTGGAGGAAATCACAATGGCATTGAACATTGAAAACATTATTGCTGAAATTAAAGAAGCTTCAATCCTTGAATTGAACGACCTTGTAAAAGCTATCGAAGAAGAGTTTGGCGTAACTGCTGCTGCTCCTGTAGCTGCTGCTGCAGCTGGTGCTGCTGACGCTGGTGCTGCTAAAGATTCATTCGACGTTGAATTGACATCTGCAGGCGACAAGAAAGTTGCTGTTATCAAAGTTGTTCGTGAAATCACAGGTGAAGGTCTTAAAGAAGCTAAAGCTATCGTTGACGGTGCACCATCAGTTCTTAAAGAAGGTGTTGCTGCAGCTGAAGCTGAAGAACTTAAAGCTAAACTTGAAGAAGCTGGAGCTTCAGTTACTCTTAAATAAGAGGCATATACCAATTAGAATTCGGAATACTATAGTATCAGCCTTTTAGAATCGTGAACACATTTTAGAAACTGATAAATTAATTTAGTTTCCTGCCAAAAACCCTACCAAAAATTAATTTGGCAGGGTTTTTCTTTTTAATAAAATTATTTTGGAGAACAGTTGAATATTGTTCTCCTTTTTTTATTTTCTGGAGGGAAAATGACAAAAGAATTACAATCATCACGCTATATTGTCATTTCATTTTTAGTACGTGAAATGGAAATTGACATTGTTGAAGCCATATCTCTTATGGCTGAATTAGAAAAAAGTGGCTTGGTTCGATTGGAATCAAGTGGAGATTTAATACTCAAAGAACTTGGAGGAGTGCTATGAAACGAATTACCGCAAATCAATACCAAACTTCAGAACGGTATTATAAATTACCTAAGATTCTTTTTGAAGATGAGAAATATATGGATATGAAACTAGAAGTAAAGGTGGCATATTCTATTTTAAAAGATCGCTTAGAATTATCTCTCAATCGTGGTTGGATAGATGAAGAAGGCGCGGTCTATTTAGTATTTTCTAATTCTAAACTGATGAGGCTGTTAGGTTGTTCGAAGTCCAAATTACTGTCCATCAAAAAGACTCTTAAAGAATATGACTTAATTGATGAAGTTCAACAGTCTTCAAGTGAGAAAGGAAGACTAGCCAATAAGATTTACTTAGGGGAATTATCTTCTACCCCAGTATCTATTTCTGACAGACCTAGTGTTAAAAAAAGACTAGGGCAGGATGAAAATGAAACGGCCCCCGTCTCACATTCAGCCCCTAGTGAGACTGAAGTTAGTGAGACTAAATATAGTGAGACTGATTCTTTATTTATTGAGGATGAGGAGGAGAGGTATACTCAACCTATCTTGAAAAGAAAAGTAGAAAAGGTCACAAAATATGATCAAGATTATATTTGGGGATTGGTACAAGATCAATTTAGACGAGAAGGTTTTTCTGAAACAGCCAGTGAAATTGCTATGACTGATTTTGAGAGAATCTATCAGTATGCTCTTGACAATGTTCGCTTTGTTAGAAGAGCGGAAGTACTTGCTGAATTTGTGTTTAATGGCCTATATTCCGTTTGGAATAACCGTGTTAGAAAAGGAGGTGGTTAAATGTCACCAATCGAGTGGATATTAGTTATGCTCATTTTCATTTCAAGTGGTGTGACTCTTTGGACATTGATAGTCGATCAGAAAGGGGTGATAAAGAAATGAAATTTATTGATTTATTTTCAGGTATCGGTGGTTTTCGACTAGGAATGGAAAGTGTCGGACACGAGTGTATTGGATTTTGTGAGATTGATAAATTTGCTAGAGAATCTTATAAGTCCATTTTTCAAACGGAAGGAGAAATTGAATTTCATGACATACGAGATGTTTCAGATGACGAATTTAAAAAACTTAGAGGGAAAGTCGATGTCATCTGTGGGGGATTCCCTTGTCAAGCATTTTCAATCGCAGGAAGACGATTGGGATTTGAAGATACTAGAGGAACTTTGTTCTTTGAAATTGCTCGGGCGGCCAAACAAATCCAACCACGTTTTCTTTTTCTTGAAAATGTTAAAGGCCTACTCAATCACGATAAGGGACGGACGTTCACCACAATCCTTACCACACTTGATGAGTTGGGGTTTGATGTTGAGTGGCAGGTGCTTAACAGTAAGGATTTTGGCGTTCCCCAAAACAGAGAGAGGGTGTTTATTATCGGACATTCTAGAAAGAAAGGTACCAGACTCTTATTTCCTTTCAGACGAGAAGGTCAAGCAACTAACTCTGAGACTTTGAAAGCACTAGGAAATTTGAATCCATCAAGAAGTGGAATGAGTGGTAAAGTCTATTATTCAGAAGGTCTTGCGCCAACCTTAGTTCGTGGAAAAGGAGAAGGATTTAAAGTTGCGCTTCCTTGTATGACACCAGACAGATTAGAAAAAAGACAAAATGGTAGACGTTTCAAGGATAATCAAGAGTCAATGTTTACTTTAAATACTCAGGATCGCCATGGTATTGTCGTTGTTGGAGATTTACCAACTAGCTTTAAGGAAACTGGTCGCGTCTATGGAAGTGAGGGCTTATCTCCAACACTGACTACGATGCAAGGTGGAGATAAAATCCCCAAAATACTGATTCCAGAACCAATCCAATTTCTAAAAGTCCGGGAAGCAACGAAAAAAGGATACGCTCAAGCAGAAATAGGAGATTCAATCAATTTGGAAAGACCAAGTTCTCAGTATCGTCGTGGTAGAGTTGGAAAAGGTATAGCGAATACGTTAACAACTAGTGGTCAAATGGGAGTAGTAGTTGCTAGTTATGAAGGAGAAGATAAACAAGTTTATCATGTAGCCGGTGTATTAATAGATGGACAATTTTACCGTTTGAGAATACGACGAATCACTCCTAAAGAGTGTTTTCGCCTGCAGGGCTTTCCTGATTGGGCTTTTGAAGCTGCTAGAAAAGTCTCTAGTAATAGTCAGCTCTATAAACAAGCTGGTAATAGTGTAACCGTTCCTGTGATTGCCGCAATCGCAAAGAAATTAAAAGAAATAGAGGAAAAAGATGAAAGCATTAAATAAAGAATCAATACTAGATTGTGATGAATTAGAAACAGAATTACATGATGCAGAAATCAAACAGCTGGATGAACAATTATTTTTGATACCCAATTATCCATGTGAGTTTGAAGTAACATTTTTAGATGATTACCATAAAAAACACAACTACCCACTATTTTACGAGTCCTATCTTCAAAACGTTATGGAATTCCTTGAAAGTCAAGACATAAAGAATGGGGTTGATGCCTTTGTAGATGATCATCAAAATCTCGTTTTTATTTTATATGGACAAGGCTATCGAGCCGAGGGAAAAGAGGGAATACTTACAACCCAAGTAACTGTAAAAGCCTATGATGAAGACAAGAAATCAATTAACTTCTCAGACCTATTAGATTCCTTAATCGTCTCAGAATATCAAATGCAACCGAATCTTTGGGAGGTCTCCCATGATTGATCTCTATCTAAGTAAAAATAACCATAGAAATCAACTTCTTTTAGATTTCTTTCAAAACTACGGAATAGAGGTATCTTGTCATTCGATTTCTGAAATGACAAAGGACAAATTAATTGAGATGATGAGCTATTCTTCAGATTGTTTTGAGTTTTTATCTCCTAATTTATTACGATTTAAGAACCGTGACAATCTAAGATTAACGGATTTCATTGAAATGATATTAAAAAATCCTGAACTAACTATCAGACTTCCTCTTGCGGTTTCAAATAAGAGAGTTTATCCAAATCTGAATCTAGAGGAGGCTAGAGCTTTATTGCCAAGAGATACGAAACAATTGATTTACATGGAACAAACACATTATTTATCTAGTTAAAGGAGAAGCAATATGGCTGAACGATTTTGGGAGAACTTGTCCATTATTTTGGCTGAAAGGAATATCAGCTGGATTGAGTTAACCAGAAAAATGTTTGCGGGAGAGTTTCACTATCCAAGTGAATTGAATCGTTTGTATCAAAAGATACGCCACTACAAGATGGAACAACGAATGCCTCAAAGTCCATGGGTAGAAAGGATTGTGCAGGTATTAGATTTAGATTATGAAGATTTATTTCGGAGGTAACTATGAAAAGAATAATTCCAGTTTATATATTCCAACAAGTAAATGTCTTATTGGTATCCCTATACTTACTGAAATTGCTTTGTATTAGTGAGTTAACCATACTACAGATTCTCTATTGTGCGTCGCTCATTTCTTTTTTATGGATGTATGGTCAACGAAAACAAGTTGTCAAGGTCAATATGAAAACTAGGATGAAATGGCTTGGTATTGTATTCGTTAGCCTACTGATTATAAATCTATGTTTTAGCCTAATCCATGCTCAAGGAACTACGAATCAAGCAAACTTAATTGGCCTTCAACATCAAGTCACTTGGTTTTCATTTTTATTGTTATTAATCAATGCGAGTATGGTTGAAGAATTTCTGTATCGAGAAATTTTATGGAACTTGGTTAGAAAATTAGATATTCGAGTTGCTTTGACAAGTATTTTATTTGCCTTAGCTCATCATCCAGGAACCATTTTAGCTTGGTGTTTGTATGTTTCACTTGGGATGTTTTTAGGGCTTGTGCGCTACAAATCGGACTTATGGGGCAGTATGGGGCTACATTTGGTGTGGAACTTATCAGTCTATGTCTTATTTTTTCTTTAATAATAGCTGGTCTGTCTTAAGCATGGATCAATTTTGAAATAAAAAAACTAAATGAATTGATTTTAAAGAAATAAAATGCTAACATATATAGTAGGTGTTAGCATTTTATTTCTAAGAAAGGAGAATGATATGGTTGATAAAAGAGAGAAACTGATGAACTCTTTCAATCAGTATGGTTTTTTAACTTTTAAACAAGTAATAGATGAAAATTTACACTACAAAACCTTATTAAAAATGGTTGCAGAAGGAAAAATCGATGCTGAAGAAAAAGGGTTATATCGCTTACCTGATATTTATTTAGATGAGTGGTTTGTCCTTCAGTATCGATTTCCAAAGGGAATCTTTTCTTTGGAGACAGCACTTTGGTTACATGGTTTATCTTTGACTATCCCTTTTAATATGACGATGAGTTTTCCTTATGGTACGAATACCAAAAACATTAAGGAAGCAGATATATGTCCTATTATTTTACGCTCTCACTATAGTGAAGGAATTATTGAAATAGAGCGCCTTCCTGGTCAATTTATTAAAGTTTATGAAGTTGAACGAGTTTTGGTTGAATGTCTAAGACCAGTTCATCAGGTGGATCTTCAAATTATTGCACCAGCGTTTAAAAAATATTTTCAACAAAATAAAATTCATTTACACAAATTATTTTATTATGCCCAGCTATTTAAAGTAACTGATAAGTTACAATCTTATACGGAGGTACTATCTTAATGTTTTCAAATGCGAATAGCTTTAAAGCAAAAATCAAAAACATTTCAAAAGATAAGGGAATTCCAGCTCAACAAGTACAACAACATTATTTAATTGAGCAAGTATTAAAGCTGATTTCTACTAGTTCTTATAGAGATTCCTTCATTGTAAAAGGAGGGTATCTAATAGGTCAAATGATTGGACTAGATAAGCGAACCACAATGGATTTAGATGTCACTCTGAAGGGAACCGAAATGAGCAGAGAAAATTTGATTCATATCTTTGAAGAGATTCTTTGTTCTAAAACTGATGGATTTTCATTTTCAGTAGATAAGCTAGAACCTATTCGCCAAGATGATGAATATGGAGGATTTTCATTAAAATTAAATGCAACTTTTGATACATTAAAGGAGGTTGTTTTTATTGATATTACTACTGGTGATAAGATTACACCAAGAGAAATTACTTATTCAATGACTTCTATCTTTACTAATGAAAGTATCAAGATATGGACATATAATCTAGAGACTGTACTTGCTGAAAAGTTAGAAACAATCATCAGTAGGGGATTAGCTTCGACACGCCCACGTGATCGATATGATCTTTTCACCTTGTATAAACTTAGAAAAGAAGAGATTAATCTAGAAGTATTAAAAAATGCACTTGAGAATACGGCAGAAAAACGTAAAAGTAAAGATACTATTTATAATTGGGAAGAACAAGTGAGAGGAATTGAAATTTCTGATTATCAGAAAGAGCTATGGATTCGTTATCAACGCCAATTTAAGTATGCTAAAGATATCTCATTTGATAACTCTGTTCAGGTCATTAGGGAAATTATGCAACAAATATTTTAGTACAAAAGCAACTCATTCGTAAAGCAGTGAGTTGCTTTTTTTATTCCAACAACCCCAAAAATGTGATAAAAATTTCAACTACTCTTATCTATAATAAAGCTACCTGTTCTTTGAAAATTGAATCCACTCCGTCTTGATTAGCGTGCCTGTGTAAGTAGGGACTGAGAGTATTTCCCTGTGAAGGGCAACTGGCACAAGACGTGTGTGAGAATTTTCTAACAGACACGGAGTTTATCGTTACCAGACTTAAACGATGCGACAAACTAGATAAAGGAGTTAATCATGAAGGTAGTAAACTTGTATGATTTGAAACAAATGGGAAATAAAGGTGGTTGTACCATCCAATTGATTCATCACTTTCCTTTTGGTATGGGCTTAGGACATCTCAAAAAAGACTACATTGAATTTAAACGTGTTGGTATCGTTGATGGGAAAGCAGTAGAAGTTACTCTTCGAGAATCTTATTCTAGAGATCTACTGCAGGTTGTCAAGTCGATTAAGCAACGTCAGAAATTGATAGCTTATCGTTATAAAGAAGGAAAGCTGCTATTTGTTAAGGAGGAGGCATCAGATGTCCTCTGAACAACAGGAACGAATGGCAGTTCAATATGCTGAGCGTAGTCTTTTATTTACTGTAAAAAGTCTCTTAAAGATTCTAGAATGGTCTAGACGTCAGGCTTTAGCACAGGATTCCGCCTATAAGGTAGGAGTGCAGAAATTAGAAGAATTGCTACAATCTCCTTATTCGATTGATACGATTAATCTGAAGAAAGATTTTTTAGACAAACCAATTGATATAGAGAAATTTAAAGCTTTTTTAGAAAAAGAAGAGATTCCTTTGGCCATCGCTTGGCAAGGGGATTCTCTGCATTTCTACACGAAAGACCGTTCAATTCTAGACAATCATTTAGACCATCTGTTAGAAAAAATGGTTAATGATCCGGAGAAATTAGCTGATTTTACCATGGATAAGTCTTTAGACCAAGCAATTGATGAGGCTAAATCCCAAATTACCTTTAGACAAGAAGGGGCCGTCAAACAGAAAGAGATGGTGAGATGATGTACAGTGGAAAGAAATTCCTACTATTCTCACTGTTAGGAATCTTACTAGGCTATCTTTTTCATCGTTTGACGCTTTTGTATGATTCCTATACTGGAAATAGCTTAGATAAATGGACTCATCTTCTGATGGAAGGTCAAGATGAAGTTCTTCAGTCGCCATGGAATGTTTCCTTTACTGGAAAATCAAGTGCTTTTTTTCTACTAGGATTTGTGATGATGTTGCTGGTTTATCTCTATTTAGAGACTGGCAAAAAACAATACCGAGAAGGGGCAGAATACGGGAGCGCCCGTTTTGGAACTCTAAAAGAAAAGAAGCTCTTTTACGGTAAAGAATTTTCTCATGATACAATCTTAGCACAAGATGTTCGTTTGACATTATTAGATAAAAAACCACCCCAATATGATAGAAATAAGAATATTGCGGTGATTGGAGGTTCAGGAAGTGGGAAGACCTTTCGCTTTGTGAAACCCAATCTGATTCAGATGAATAGTTCTAATATTGTAGTGGATCCTAAAGATCACTTGGCCGAAAAAACAGGCAAACTCTTTTTAGAACATGGCTACCAAGTAAAGGTATTAGATTTAGTCAATATGAAGAACTCAGATGGCTTTAATCCTTTCCGCTATATAGAGACAGAAAACGATTTGAATCGCATGCTGACGGTTTATTTCAATAACACCAAAGGCTCTGGCTCCCGTAGTGATCCATTTTGGGATGAAGCTTCTATGACTTTGGTACGAGCTTTAGCCTCCTACTTGGTCGATTTCTATAACCCACCTAAAACAAGAGAACAGCTCATTGAAGAGAGTCGTTTGAGTCAAAAGGAATACCAAAACTTGTTGAAACGTCAAAAAAAAGAAGTGGAAGAGCGAAAAAAACGAGGGCGTTATCCAAGTTTTGCTGAAATCTCAAAACTCATTAAACACCTATCCAAGGGTGAAAACCAAGAAAAAAGTGTCTTAGAAATTCTATTTGAAAATTATGCTAAAAAGTATGGGACTGAAAATTTTACCATGCGAAATTGGGCAGATTTTCAAAATTATAAGGATAAGACTCTGGATTCTGTTATAGCTGTAACCACTGCTAAATTTGCCCTCTTCAATATTCAAAGTGTCATGGATTTGACCAAAAGAGATACCCTTGATATGAAGACATGGGGCAAGGAAAAATCAATGGTTTACTTAGTTATTCCAGATAACGATAGTACCTTTCGCTTTCTTTCAGCCCTCTTTTTTTCAACCGTATTTCAAACCCTAACAAGACAAGCAGATATTGATTTTAAGGGTCAATTGCCTCTTCATGTGAGAGTTTACTTAGATGAGTTCGCAAATATCGGAGAAATTCCAGATTTTGCTGAACAAACCTCAACAGTTCGTTCTCGTAATATGAGTCTCGTTCCCATTCTTCAAAATATTGCCCAACTTCAAGGACTCTATAAAGAAAAAGAAGCTTGGAAAACCATTCTTGGGAACTGTGATAGCTTAGTATACTTAGGTGGGAATGATGAAGATACCTTTAAATTTATGAGTGGCTTACTCGGTAAACAAACCATTGATGTTCGAAATACTAGTCGTTCCTTTGGCCAGACAGGTTCAGGATCCCTTTCTCATCAAAAGATTGCTCGTGATTTAATGACACCTGATGAAGTCGGAAATATGAAACGACATGAATGCCTGGTTCGAATTGCCAATATGCCTGTCTTTAAAAGCAAAAAGTACAATTCCACTAAGCATCCAAACTGGAAATACCTAGCCAATCAAGAAACCGATGAACGGTGGTGGAACTATCAGATCAATCCTTTGAATCAAAGACAAGAAAATCATCTTGACGGCCTTAGAATTCGTGATCTAACTTTTGAATCTAGTTTAAAATAAAAATAGAAAAGAGGAAATAGATGATTACGCATTTTAAAGGTTTTGTTTATGGAGTAGACGCAAGTGCTATGTTTGCACAAGCTATGTCTTTGTTACAGAAGGGATTGATTGCGGTTGGTGCCTTTCTCGTTGTTGTAGGGATTGTCAACCTTGCAACCAATATTAAAGATGGTGGACCAGGTGTTCGGAATGCCATTCTTGAAATTGTCGGTGGTGTTATGGTAGGGGCTGCTGGAGCCTTTGTAACCCAGATTTCAATTTAGGAGGATGAACAATGACATGAATCTTAGTTTAGTCTCACCCTTTGTTTACCTTGCATCTGAAAAAATATCAGCTGAAAATTTATTTGAAGGATTTAATGTGGATTTACAATCTACGGTAGATCTGATTAAATCTCTATCTAGCTATAATCCAACCGTTTGGACTTATATGTCAAGTATTACTAAAAGTGTCATGCAGCCTCTTGGAGTTGCGATTTTATCAGTTGTTCTCATCTTAGAGTTTTCGAAGATGGCAAAGAAAATTGCTAACTCTGGTGGAGCGATGACCTTTGAAGCCATAGCGCCAATGCTGATTAGTTATATTATGGTCGCAGTTGTAATTACCAACACTACCGTCATTGTAGAAGCCATCATCGGGATTGCGAGTCATGCCATTGAACAAGTGGCCTCGATTGTGGCTCACGGTGGGGCAAAGTATGATACACTCTCTGGATTAAAAGGGTCAGGATTTATTGGCCGGATGATTGTGGGCTTTTTCGCCCTCCTCATTTGGCTTGTTCGGATAGTAAGTGCAGCCATGGTTAATCTTTTGGTATCTATTCGATTTATTCAACTCTACCTTATGATCCCATTTGCCCCTCTTACGATTCCAACATTTTTAAGTGATGAATGGAAGTCTATTGGTATAGGCTATTTAAAAAATATTATGGTCTATGCGGTACAAGGGGTTCTTATTTTTCTGATTGTTTCTCTTGTTCCTTTGTTTGAATCTGCTGGTAAAATAGCTGTTTCAAATGGTGCAGGAGTCCTGCAATCACTTGCGATTATGTTTGGTAGTTTGGTACAAGCTATCTTACTGATTATTGCCCTCGTTGGTTCTCAACGTACGGCTCGCTCAATCTTAGGTATGTAATTAGATAAAGGCTAGGAAGTGGTTGCTTCTTAGCCTTTTTAGAAAGGAAAGTCATGAATACACGTGTCTTTAAAGACATCTCAAAATACCAACACAGGGCTTGGTTAGGTTTCACCACAAGACAAATCATCTTTGTTTTACCAGCCTTTATTGTCACAATTATTGTTTTGGGCTTGAATCTCTTTTTCTGGCAATTTGGAGATTGGTTTGTTTACGGTTTTGTGTTTGCTTTTACCATCCCCCTCTTGCTTTTTGGAGTCTATAAACCCAATGATTTATATTTTGAACATTATTTTAAATACCGTCTTCATTTTGAACTAACGATACCCCTACGCACAATTTCAGGAAAGAAAGGACTTGAACATGAAAAGAAAATCAAATACATTAAAGAAACAAAAAACTTCAACGACTAATAAAAAGGAAGAAGTTAAAGATAAAAAAGAGGAAGTGTTACCATCAACGGCTAATACTCTTTCCTATCAAGCCTTGTATCAAAATGGTCTGATGCAGGTAAAAGAAGATTATTTTTCACAAAGCTATTTACTTGGTGATGTCAATTACCAGACTGTTGGTTTAGAAGATAAGGGAGCAATCATTGAGAAGTATTCTGATTTGATTAACTCTTTAGATGACCAAACCAACTTCCAATTGACCATTTTTAATAAAAGATTGAATTTAGAAAAATTCAGACACAGTGTTTTGTATGAGGAAAAAGAAGATGGGTACGATAGCTATCGTAAAGAATTGAATCGGATGATGAATCAAAATTTAGATAGTGGTGAAAATAACTTTTCGGCTGTGAAACTGATTAGTTTTGGTAGAAAGGATTCTAATCCCAAACAAGCTTATCGTTCCTTGTCTCAAATAGGCGAATATTTCAAGAGTGGTTTCTCAGAAATTGATGCTCGATTTGGATCCTTGACTGGAGAAGAACGGGTGAACTTGTTGGCAGATATGCTTAGAGGAGAACACCATCTTCCTTTTTCTTATCGTGATTTAACGAGATCTGGCCAGACAACTCGTCACTTCATAGCACCTAATCTCTTGGATTTTAAAAACAAGAATTACCTACAAATCAATGACCGCTTATTACAGATTGTCTATGTGAGAGACTACGGTATGGAATTAGGGGATCAGTTTATCCGAGACCTCATGCAAGGAGATCTGGAATTGATTGTAAGCCTTCATGCTCAAAGTTCGACCAAGGCAGATGCCATGAAGAAACTACGAACAAAGAAAACCTTAATGGAATCTCAAAAGATTGGGGAACAACAAAAACTAGCTCGTACAGGTATCTATTTGGAAAAAGTAGGTCATGTATTAGAAAGCAATATCGATGAAGCTGAGGAACTCTTAAAAACCATGACCGAGACAGGAGATAAACTATTTCAAACGGTCTTCTTGATTGGGGTCTTTGGTCAGGATGAAGAAGAACTCAAACAAGCCCTAGACACTATCCAACAAGTGGCCGGCTCAAATGACCTAATGATTGATAAACTTCCATATATGCAAGAAGCAGCCTTTAATAGTTTGCTGCCATTTGGTTGTGATTTTTTAGAGGGAGTATCACGGAGTTTATTAACGTCCAATATAGCAGTGAACTCACCTTGGACTTCAGTAGACTTACAAGATCGTAGTGGGAAATATTATGGTATCAATCAAATATCAAGTAATATTATTACCATTGATCGCAGCCTATTAAATACACCGTCTGGTCTGATTTTAGGGACATCTGGAGCTGGGAAAGGGATGGCAACCAAGCATGAAATTATCACGACCAAAATCAAGGAATCTGGTGAAAATACTGAAATTATCATCGTGGATCCAGAAGCAGAGTACAGTGTCATTGGACGGGCTTTTGGTGGAGAAATGATTGATATTGCGCCTGATTCCCAAACCTATCTCAATGTCCTTGACTTGTCTGAAGAAAATATGGATGAGGATCCTGTAAAGGTAAAATCAGAATTTCTTTTATCCTTTATCGGCAAATTATTGGATAGGAAAATGGATGGAAGAGAAAAATCGATTATCGACCGAGTTACGAGACTCACCTATCAGTCATTTAAAGAGCCTTCTTTGGAAGAATGGGTCTTTGTCTTGAGTCAACAACCAGAAGAAGAAGCGCAGAATTTGGCACTTGATATGGAACTGTATGTCGAAGGTTCTCTTGATATTTTTTCTCATAAGACCAATATTCAGACAGGATCTAACTTCTTAATCTATAATGTTAAAAAGTTAGGAGATGAGCTGAAACAAATCGCTCTTATGGTAGTGTTTGATCAGATATGGAATCGTGTTGTTCGAAACCAAAAATTAGGGAAGAAGACTTGGATTTATTTTGATGAAATGCAGCTTCTCTTATTAGATAAATATGCCAGTGATTTCTTCTTTAAATTGTGGAGTCGTGTCAGAAAATATGGAGCCAGTCCGACTGGAATAACTCAAAACGTCGAAACCTTATTGTTAGATCCAAATGGTAGACGGATTATTGCAAATAGTGAATTTATGATTCTCCTCAAGCAAGCAAAAAATGACCGAGAAGAACTGGTTCAACTCTTAGGTTTGTCAAAAGAACTTGAAAAATACCTTGTCAATCCAGAAAAAGGGGCTGGACTAATAAAAGCTGGTTCCGTTGTCGTTCCCTTTAAAAATAAGATTCCTCAAGGTACTCAATTGTTTGATATCATGAGTACGGATCCTGATAAAATGGCTTCTAATTAAGGGGAAGGTAAATGAAGGATAAAAGAGAAATCATACGTGCCCGAAAGGCATTTAGAAGAAGTCTAAAAGATGAGAAGAAATTCTTGAAAAAAGGAAAGAAGGAGGTGAAGAAACAGAAAAAAGATTCCGCTGAACTGGATGAAAAAGCATGGAAAAAAGAGATAAAGGAAATGCTGGAGGAGATGAGAGCAGCTTCAAAGGCTAGAGTAAAACAAGCAAATGAAGACTACAATCATATTCTTCAAAATAGTCCTCCATCTCTTTTAAATCGCAAAGAATTAAGAGACAGACGATTGCCTCATGCTAGGAAACGATTGAAAATAGCCAAGAATCAATTTAAGGAAGCAAAGGTAGAAGCAAAAGAAGAAAGAAAAGAGAGTCGTAAAGAAAGAAAAACCAATCAAAAATTTTTCTACGGTCAGGAATCGAAACATAAATCTAATTTTTTCTTTCAAGGGAAGAGTTTAGAAGAATTAAAAGCTAAGAAAGAAGTCAAGGCCGCAAAAGAGAATCTAAAATCTACTAAACAAGCCTATAAGTCCAAAAAAGTCAGTAGGAAAGCCAAAACTTTTCTTTATGTCCTTGGACGTGAAGGTGGAGAGTTAGCTTCAGAAAATGAAGATTTAGAAGGCTATCGCACACTTCAAGAGACAATTAGAAAAGGAAAACGCTACAGTCGCCTTTCTTATAACCTTGGAAAAACTAGTGTCAAAACAGGACAAGCAACAGGTCGTTTTACCAAGAAAAGACTGACCAACACAAAAGAGCGATACCATCATTTTAAGGATGGAAAAGGATGGAAACTAGCGAAAGATAACCCAAGTTCTTTTAAAAATCGGTTTCGAAAATTAAAGAAACAAGGTCTTACAAGTGTCCGAAATATCTATCAAAAACTAAAAGCAGCCTTTTCCTTCTTTACATTTGCGGCTGGAAATCCTGTAACCTGGATAGTTGGAGGAATAATATTTCTTCTTTTACTTATAATGAGCTTCTTTTTAGGATTTTCATCTGCTAGTTTGATTCAACAAGATGAATTTGAATTAACAAAAGCTTATACCCACCTAACTTGGGAAGATGCAGAACATACTCGCACAAATGACAAAGGAATTACTTATTACACAAAAGTTGATGATGTGATGGGGTATATGAACTTTAAATTCCATGACTATGAGTTACATAAACCAGTTCACTTATTTAGTTCAGAAACTTACAAGGATTATCTGTCTGCTTTGTGGCATGATTTAAACGATGGGGATGATTTGAAATCCATGCAAGACCTCTATGAAACTCCTAAGTATAAACTATCGAAAGACGATCAAGAGGAAATAAAGGAACTAAAAGAAGAAGGTGTGTATGCTTCCATGCAGGAATTGGACAATCCATTTGAGGGGAATAGTAACGAAGATAGTTTGACCATGACTTATCGTTATGGATACTATGATTTAGACGGAAAACCTACTCTTCAGGAGTACATTCTATTAGAAGCGAAGGCTCACCAAACGATTGTCGCACCAATGGATGGAGTTGTATCTCTAGATGGAGATGATGTTATTCTCACTAACGGAAAAGGTGAGAATGAGAGTCGTTTAACCTTATATTCCATTCATAATGGCCGTGCGATTGAGGGGACAAGGGTCTTAACGGGTGATGTTATTGGTGAAACACCAGATGATACAGGTTTGAAAGTTTCCTATCAAAAGTATAAGAACAAGAAAGAAAAATTGGTGTATGTCAATCCGCAATTTTATTTTCCAAAAGTCATTCAACTTCAGACCACTATCTTACCTTCCATTGGTCAGTTTGGTGGAGGTGAGTTTGAACGAGCAAAACATATTTATGAGTTTTTGAAATCTCAAGGGGCAAGTCCCCAAGCCATTGCGGCAATTTTAGGAAATTGGTCTGTAGAGTCTTCTATTAATCCAAAACGAGCTGAAGGAGATTATTTATCTCCTCCTGTTGGCGCTACCGATTCCTCATGGGATAATGAAACCTGGTTAGCGATAGGAGGTCCAGCCATTTATAGTGGTGCTTATCCTAATATCCTTCATAGAGGTTTGGGGTTAGGTCAATGGACGGATACCGCAGATGGGTCAACACGTCATACAGCCTTGTTAAATTATGCACGCACCCAAAATAAGAAATGGTATGATTTAGACCTACAACTTGATTTTATGCTTCATGGGGATAGTCCTTACTATCAAAGTTGGTTAAAGGATTTCTTTAAAAATACGGGCAGTGCAGCCAATCTAGCCCAACTCTTCCTTACCTATTGGGAGGGAAATTCTGGTGACAAACTACTGGAAAGACAAACCAGAGCAACGGAATGGTATTACCAAATTGAAAAAGGCTTTAGCCAAACAAATGGAGGACAGGCAAAGAGTGATCCACAATCACTTGAAGGTGTTCGTGGGGACTTGTATGATCATTCTGTTCCTGGTGGTGGAGATGGTATGGCCTATGCCTATGGACAATGTACATGGGGTGTTGCGGCTCGTATGAACCAGTTAGGCTTAAAATTAAAAGGTAGAAATGGAGAAAAGATTTCAATCATTAATACCATGGGAAATGGTCAGGACTGGGTTGCGACAGCTTCAAGTCTTGGAGGTGAAACAGGCTCTACACCAAGAGCAGGTGCTATTGTTTCTTTTGTGGGAGGTACACATGGCACACCAGCCATCTACGGTCATGTGGCTTTTGTAGAGAAGGTCTATGATGATGGTTCTTTCCTTGTGTCTGAAACTAACTATGGTGGCAACCCTAACTATACCTTTAGAAAAATCTCTCAAGCAGATAGTGCCATCAGTTTTGCTTATACGACCAAATAGAAGAGTTTACACTTGAAATTGTAGCTATTTAAAGATACAATATGTCTATAAATGAGTGGTCGGCTCATGGTCAATCTGATAGTAATCTTGGACATAAGGGCCAAGCGGTGGCGGACACCAGAACAAAATCCGATAGCAATCTTGGACGTAAGGGCCAAGCGGTGGCAGACACCAGAATAAACCGACTGACTAGGTGGCTTACAGGTTCTGTAAGTCATCTTTTTACTTTGATAATAATGTTTTATCATTTTAAGGAGAACGCAGTTTTGGCTCGTTCTCTTTTTTGTTGTGATACTTCTTTCAAGGAATATTTGGTAGGATTGGAGTGAAAAAAGATTAACTAGGAAAGAAGGAAGTATATGGAAGCCATTTATCAACGTGATTCGGATCAAGATGGATTAACTGATGCTCAAGAATTGGCGCTAGGAACCAATCCTCTTAGCGCAGATTCTGATGGTGATGGACGTTCAGATTTAGTGGAAATAGAAGAAGGAACCAATCCCTTAGAAAAGGATTTACAAGACATAGACCAAACAAGTATCACTGAACCGTCCTCAGTATTTATGGAAATGAAACAAAAGATTTCAGATATGATGGAGAGTCACTACAAGGAATTTATACAGGCTCTGATTAGTATTGAAACAGGGATTGAAAACGAACAAGACCTTGAAGACTTATATACTTACTACATGAGAACAGATGCCGTTTCTCTTTTGTCTAGTGATTTAGAAACCAGTTCTCAAGAGGTGGAAATGGAGATAGAGTTGTAGGGGAATCATATGATTCTCCTATTTTCGTATAGATGAAAGGAGCAATAATGGAAGTAATACAATTATTGGCTATGTTTCGTGGAACAATTCCAAAAGATAGAGAGAAAATGGACTTATTTCTTCGTTATCAAGCACAACATTTTGATGAGAAATGGCAGGACTTAGTAGAGAGTTTTTTGACTGAAGAGGGAAAGATAAAAGAGATACCTCATGTCTATTCTTTTCATCAAGATATTGTTTCTTTCCTAGAGGCCAGTTCTGAAAATAATGACCAAGATTTAGAAAGTTACACAAGAAATTTTGGACAAGCAGGTCTAAGTAAATTATCTCAATTAAGCAATTGGGAGAAAAACTTGGTTCTAGAAGTCGCAACCTATAACCTTTCCACTCGATTTCACATTCAATCTGAAAAAGAAGAACTAGAACAACTAAGTGAGCTTGTATTATATCAGAATCAGGATGTCAATTTAGTCAATGTCTATCGGGTTGCGAATAATCTATCTGATCGCATTAGTAGAGATATAGAGAAGTTTCTTCTAATGGTTGATTCCAAAGAACTAAAAAAAGAGGTTCTTGAGATTCATTTTGAAGAAAAAGAGGGAGATGTTCTAGCCTATTTGGGTTCAGAATTGATGGCTACTTTAGATACCGTGACGGATCTTGTCCATCATGAAGAAAACTACACACAACTCCCACTGACACAAAAGCTGAAGATTATTACTCATTTTGATGAAGTGAAAGCTATAAGAGAAAAGTCTAATCAAGTAGAGGAATCTTTATCTCCTTCAAGAGATATTGAACAGGAAACGGAAGAAACGAACTCTTTTTCTAATGTCGATAAAATTGTAGAAGAAGCTTTGAGGGAATATCCAATTGGTTCACAAGTAAGTTATAAAGGACAAGTATTTCAGTTGGTTTCGATTGAAAATGCTCAGTTAAATGACTTGGTTCGCCTAGAACTATTCAGTGATTCCAACCAGTTATTTGAAGAGAATCCTATCTTATACTTGAACAGTTTGGAAGAGATTGAACAAGTGTTGTCTCATGTAGAACTTGAAAAAGAAGATTCAGAGATTGAGATTGATCCATCAAGTGAAAGTCAGGAAATAGATTTGTTTTCCTACCTGGAAGAAGATAATGAAAAGGAAAAGGACAAGGAAACAAAACCTTTAATTTCAGGTATAGAAGAGACGGATGTTACTGTTCAAGATTTTGTTTTTCCAGATGACTTAGAGGACTTTTATCCTAAGACAAATCGAGAAAAGATTGAAACGAATATCGCCGCAATTGAACTTGTTAAAAGATTAGAAAAAGAGGGACGACAAGCGAATCCAGAAGAACAAGAACTACTAGCCAAGTATGTCGGCTGGGGCGGTCTTGCCAATGAATTTTTCGATGAACTCAATCCAAAGTATGAAACAGAACGTTTAACTCTTAAGAGTTTAGTAAGTAAATCAGAATACTCCACTATGAAACAAAGTTCTCTCACAGCCTATTATACAGACCCAATGATTATTCGCCAGATTTGGCAAAAGCTACTAGATGATGGTTTTGAGGGAGGAAGGATATTAGATCCTTCTATGGGGACTGGGAACTTCTTTGCGGCTATGCCTAGAAGTATACGAGAGAGGTCAGAACTCTATGGAGTTGAATTAGACAGTGTGACAGGCGCAATCACAAAACAACTACATCCTAATGCTTATATTGAAGTTCGAGGATTTGAAGAAGTTCCCTTTCAAAATAATAGTTTTGATTTAGTCTTAACGAATGTTCCATTTGGAAATTTTCGCATTGCCGATAAAAACTATGATAAACCTTACATGATTCACGACTACTTTATCAAACACTCACTTGATTTAGTAAGAGACGGAGGGCAGGTGTCGATTATCTCTTCTATTGGCACAATGGATAAGCGGACAGATAATGTCTTACAAGAGATTAAATCTAGCACTCATTTTTTAGGGGGAGTTCGGTTGCCGGATACGGCTTTTAAAAAGATTGCAGGTACTCGAGTGACCACAGATCTCCTCTTCTTTCAAAAGGATCAAGCAAAGAATCTTAATGAGGAGGAATTTGTCTTTAGTGGCTCTATTCCCTTTGAGGAGGATAAGCGTGTCTGGATCAATCCTTATTTTGATGGGAAATACAATACACAAGTTTTGGGTGAATATGAGGTACGTAATTTTAATGGAGGAACCCTCAATGTTAAGGGGGAATCAGAAACATTAGCTACTGACATAATGAAAGCATTAGAGAATGTAGAAGCACCTAAACAAATTGACAATTCTTTGAAAGCACCTGTTTTTATCCAAGAAGAAGTGGATAATTCTATCCCAAGTCATATACGTGAGAACTTAGCGCTATATTCTTTTGGATATGAGGGAAATCAAATTTATTACCGAGATACGCATGGCATTCGGAAAAGTTCAAAAGTAGACGAAATTAGTTATTATGTAGATGAGAAGGGAGATTTTAAAGCTTGGGACAGTTCCTTGTCTGAACATAAAATAGATCGATTCGTGCAACTTCATTTGACAGATGAGGAAGCACTAGATGTATACAAGTCAGAAGAAGCGAGTAAAAGAGGGAAATATAAGGGCTTGTTCAAAAAAACGGTCTTTTATGAAAGCCCCTTATCGGATAAGGATATTAGTCGCATTAAGGGTATGGTTGATTTGAGAGAGACATATCAAGCCTTAATTGAAATTCAACGCCATCCAGATTATAGTCGGACAGATTTTCAGGTATTACTTAGTAAACTCAATCGTGACTATGATCGGTTTGTAAGCCAATTTGGATACTTGAATGTCTCAGTCAATCGGAACTTATTTGATAGTGACGATAAGTATTCTTTACTAGCAAGTTTAGAAGATGAATACATTGATTCTAAAGATCAGAAAGTAAAATATAAAAAATCTTTAGCCTTTGAGAAAGCATTGGTTAGGCCGGAGAGAGTGATTACAAGAGTTTCAACGGCTTTAGATGCATTAAACTCCAGTTTATCAGATGGTAGAGGGGTTGATATAGACTATATGGTATCAATTTACCCTGAACATAGCCAAGCAGCTATTTTAGATGAGTTGGGTGACCAGATCTTAATGGATCCAGAAAGCTATTTAAGAGGGGAAAGAAAATATCTTTCTAAGAACCAGTTTTTGTCAGGAGATATTCTCAACAAGATAGAAGTAGTTCAACTATTAGTAGAGGAAAACAATCAAGAATGTGACTGGTCTCATGCTTTAGATTTGTTAGAATCTGTTCGCCCTCCAAGGATTCATCTGGCAGATATTGAGTTTAAAATAGGGTCACGTTGGATTCCTCAATCCGTTTATGGTAAATTTGCCTTTGAATGTTTTACCAACCGTGAATTTGAATTGTCTTCGCCTGATGTTGAACAAGTCATTGAAGTGAATCCTGTCGATGGGCAGGTTCATTTAAGGACATCATTTGCTTATCGCTATCCAAGTGCCAAAGATAGTAGTCTTGGAGTCAGTGGCTCACGTTATGATACAGGAAGAAAGATTTTTGAGAATTTACTTAATTCGAACCAACCGACTATTACTATGACTGTTACGGAAGGGGAAAAGAAAAAGACCATCACAGATTTGGAAAAAACCTCTGTTCTAAGAGCAAAAGAGCAGCATTTACAAGAGCTCTTTCAAGAATTTGTCTCACGGTATCCAGAAGTCCAACAAGTCATTGAAGAAAGTTATAATCGTCTTTATAATCGAACGGTTAGTCGAGAGTATGACGGTAGCCATCTAGTCATTTATGGCTTGGCACAAAACATCAGTCTTCGTCCTCATCAAGAGAATGCCATTCAAAGAATCGTAGAAGAAAAAAGAGCTTTATTAGCTCATGAGGTAGGTTCAGGAAAGACCTTGACCATGCTTGGTGCTGGGTTTAAATTAAAAGAGTTGGGGATGGTTCATAAGCCCTTGTATGTGGTGCCCTCTAGTTTATCTGCTCAATTTGGCCAAGAAATCATGAAATTTTTCCCTACTAAAAAGGTCTTTGTGACTACTAAGAAAGATTTTGTGAAGGCAAGAAGAAAACAGTTTGTGTCACGTATTATTACAGGAGATTACGATGCCATTGTCATTGGGGATTCTCAATTTGAAAAGATCCCTGTCAGTAAAGAAAGACAGATGAATTATATCGAGGATAAACTTAATGAACTACGAGAGATTAAAACACATTCTGAAAATAAGTATACTGTTAAAGAAGCAGAACAATCAATAAGTGGTCTAGAGAAACAATTGGAAGAACTCCAACGCTTTAATCGTGATAGTTTTATTGATTTTGAGAACTTAGGAATTGATTTTCTCTTTGTGGATGAAGCACATCACTTTAAAAATATACGTCCCATTACTGGACTTGGAAATGTAGCAGGGATTACCAATACAACTTCTAAGAAGAATGTGGATATGGAAATGAAGGTTCGACAGATTCAGGAAGAACATGATTTTAAAAATATTGTCTTTGCGACAGGAACACCTGTTTCAAATTCTATTAGTGAGTTATACACTATGATGAACTATATTCAACCAGATATCTTAAAACGCTATCAAGTTGATTATTTTGACTCTTGGGTAGGTGCTTTTGGAGAAATTCAAAACTCTATGGAATTAGCTCCTACAGGGGATAAGTACCAACCTAAGAAACGATTTAAAAAGTTTGTCAATCTACCTGAGTTGATGAAAATCTATAAAGAAACAGCCGACATTCAAACACAAGATATGTTGGATTTACCTGTTCCAGAAGCTCGTATTATACCTATTGAGAGTGAGTTAACTGAAAACCAGAAACTCTATCTAGAAGAATTAGTTATGAGGTCAGATGCGGTTAAATGTGGAACAGTTGATCCGAGTCAGGATAACATGTTAAAGATAACAGGTGAGGCACGGAAACTAGCTATTGATATGCGTTTATTAGACTCTAGTTATAGTCTAGCAGACAATCATAAACTGCTTCAGGTAGTGGATAATGTTGAAAGAATTTATCGTGAAGGAATGGAAAATAAGGCTACTCAGATGATTTTTTCAGATATTGGAACACCTAAGAAAAAGGACAATGGCTTTGATGTTTATTCTGAGATTAAGGCTTTATTAGTTGATAGAGGAGTCCCTAGTAAGGAAATTGCCTTTGTACATGATGCCAATAGTGATGAAAAGAAGAATAGTTTGTCTCGAAAGGTCAATGCAGGAGAGGTGCGGATCTTACTTGCCTCAACTGAAAAAGGAGGAACAGGTTTAAATGTTCAGAGCAAGATGAAAGCAGTTCATCACCTGGATGTACCGTGGAGACCAAGTGACATTCAGCAACGCAATGGACGGATTATCCGACAAGGAAATGAAAATAAGGAAGTGGATATTTACCACTACATTACAAAAGGTTCATTTGATAATTATCTATGGGCAACTCAGGAGAACAAACTCCGTTATATTAAGCAGATTATGACTTCTAAGGAGCCAATTCGTGCTGCGGAAGACATTGATGAACAGACTATGACAGCTTCTGATTTTAAGGCACTAGCAACAGGTAATCCTTATCTCAAATATAAGATGGAACTAGAGAATGATCTAACTCTATTAGAAAATCAAAGACGCGCCTTTCAACGCAGCAAGGATCACTATCGTCATACAATCTCCTACTGTGAAGAAAATATGCCCATTCTTGAGAAACGATTAAGCAAGTATGAAGGCGATATTCAACAGTCTGAAGTGTCGAAAGACCAAGCATTTTCTATGACAGTAGGCAAGCAAGTTTTTGATCAACGAGCTGAAGCAGGTGAATCCCTACACCGTCTTATCCGTCATAATCAATCTGACAGCAAAGAATTCCGAACCCTAGCAAGCTATCGAGGATTTGACATTAAAATGCTTAGTCTTCCAACAAATCAACCTCTTCCTGAAACCTTCTCTGTTAAGATTGTAGGAGAAAATCAGTATTCTGTCAGTTTAGATTTGTATTCTCCTTTGGGGACGATTCAAAGGCTTCAGCATACGATTGATCATATTAAAGAGGACCAAGTGAAAACTCAGAACTTATTGGATGAATTAAAGGATAAATGGACTACTGCTAAGGTAGAAATTGAGAAAAACTTTCCAAAGGAAGAGGATTATCAAACTAAAAAGGCCGAATACGATGTACTCGCGCCATTGATTGAAACGGAAACGGATTTAGATATTATTGATCAGGCCTTAAGACAATTCCATGAAAAAGGAAAAGAAAAGCAAGAACAACTTTCTTTTGAATTGGAGTAAAAAATAGATACAAATAGCGGACAAGAAAAGAAAAGCGCGGTAGAATAAAGATAGAAAGAAACGAGGTAACGATTATGATGGAAGATACCTATTATCAATTAGAAGAGGCTTTGGTACAGGGATTTCAAACACCTGAAGAATACCAAGCCTACAAGGAGCTAAAGAAACATTATGAGGAAGTGACAGGCGATTACAGCTTTTCCAAACGAGAACTCACTAGTCAATTGGAAATCGCTCTTCAGAATCACCGAGGTGTGGACTTTGAAGATCATGAGAAAGAGGAGTATTTGGACTTAGTTCAAAAGCTAGAGGAATTTGATTCCTCTCTTGCCACCCATTACCGTCAGTTGATTAATTAGGAAGGAACAAGTCATGAATGATTTACTCCTTATCCCGGTAATTTTTATAGCAGTAGGAGGAATTCTCATTCTTTTATGGAGACTCTTTCTTATTGCTAGTGGACTTTTCCTTATTGGTTTTGTCAGTTTTCTTATTTTCGTGGAGGGATATGGAATTTATCTGTTCTTTACAGAGACTGAACTTTACACGGAAGATTTGGCACAGAATGGATTATTTAGTTTTACGATTTTCTTTATCATCTTTAATTTAGTTTTACTTGTATTAGTAAGTTTGGCGGGATACAAATGGAAGAGGGGATATTAACAAAAGTGGAGAAAACTATATTAGTTCCTCTCCACTTTTACGTTTCTAGCTAATTGGTAATTATAACTTATTACGATTGAAGTCACCTATCCTTATCTTTTAAAAAATGATCAATCTTAGCCATCATGAGCTTGTGCTCGTATATTTAACAGATATCACGAGCCTGTAAATAATAGTCAAGAATTTCATCGTGCTTTAAAAAATCTTTTCCGGCATTTGCAACGATAGTTAAAAGAGGCGCCAGCTGATAGCTGGTCTCTTTTTGTTTACAAAAGTCAATGGTTTCTAAGGCTTCTTGGACGGCTTCTAATTCCTTACCTTTAGAGTGTAAATAATAGGCGAAATTATGTTTAACTCGAATATAACCAAATAAATACTCTTGGTGGTTTAAATCTTTTTCCTGATACAAACTGATAAGAAGTGAGTTATTTTCTTCGTATTCTGCATCACGCCCTACAGAAAAATAAAAATTAGATAAAGTATTGAGGAGTTTAAGATACACAGATGAGCTGACCGAAAGCTTTGGCAAAGCGTTTTCTAGACTGGTGATAGCTTCATCTTTGGAACTATGTAAGTAGAAAAGGATAATCGCTTGAATCCATAGAAGATAAAATTCATCCTCAGTAGACAGATACTGATACTTTTCTTTTTCTAAGTTTAAGAGGTATTCTAAATCCTCGTAATTACGATCTTCAAGTAATTTTTCTGCTAATTTCTTAAACGGTGCTATATTGGAAGTCATTTTAATCTGTTCATCGAAAAAATAATCTAAGGGAACTTGAAGCCGATTTGCAAGTTTATAGAGTAAATCAGCAGCAGGCATATAGTTACCACGTTCTATTTTGCTGATTTGGCTTTGCTCACAAATTCCTTCGGAAAGTGTTTTTTGTGAGAATCCTTTTTCTTTTCTCTTGGCTTTTAGTTTATCAGATAATATGCTCATCTTTAAACCTTCTTTAAATAAATTTACGATTAATTATATACTTTTAAAACTAAAAATTTATGTACAATTGACTAAACTAGAGCTAAACTATTGATACAACTGAATTAGAAGCATAAAGTACATTCTTTAAAAAGTGTACTTTATTTTTGTTTTGTACATTATTTGTTGATTGCTTAATCAATACTACATCTCTATCAGGCAATTCAGACTTCATTTAGTCCTCTAAAACCCATGTTGAGGCGGTAAGTTTGCTAGTCAAGGAGTAAAACGACGAAGATTAGCATTTACTTCCGCCCATGCGATAGCTGTCCGTGATTGACAAGTGCTAGCACGCAGACAGAACGGAGATAGCGAACCGCTGAGTGTGTCGCTCTGCTCGTAAAAGCTTAGAAACCTTTGAACGAAAGGGATAATGAAAGCCTTGATTGCAAGGCTTTTTGCTTTATGGTGGGTAAGTATCAGAGTGAGAAAATTTTTGGAATGAGTAGAAGTGATAGCTAGAAATTATCAGTTTCTATTTCCATTTACCCTGTGGGTACGTGTTTGTTTCCATTGACAAGGAGTTTGTGGGAATAGAAATGTACCCACCTTGTTTGAATCAAGTGAAGTGTAGTTGAAGGAAATCTGTTGAAAGCAATACTTCATTTTACCGAATAAGTAATAATTTAGGCAACTTCAAATCGATTAAAAAAAACTATTTTAAAGGTTAAGAGTAGACAAAAATTGTCCACTCTTTTTTGCAAACTCAATTTATCAATAAATGAAATGAGGGAATGTAAAATGAAATATTTTGAGGTTGAGTTAGAAAATCCTGATGAATTTTTAAAACTACAAACAGAAGATTTTGTGAAAGCTAATCGCTTGCTACTAAGGAAGATAATCCAGAGCGTTACAGTCTATGAAGAAAACTTCGTCATATCCTTTAAATCTGGCATCGAATTGGAAGTATGAGTCTCATTCCATAACTTTTATATTGAACATATCATCTTGTTGTGTTATACTATAAATTGATATAAACAAAGATGTAGGAGGAACCGAAACTATGACAGCCTCAATGCGTTTAAGATAAGCTGGCAATAAAAAAAGCAGAATCTATACCCGATGA
>OLOE01000334.1_pt1 | contig 25234 bp, 27 predicted proteins | sample 1673201 | NCBI WGS metagenome assembly OLOE01 (sample SAMEA3136765, study PRJEB25190) | human gut metagenome | biome: human gut; feature: human-associated habitat; material: faeces | place: Austria | collected 2013
ACCATTCGGACCTGAGATGATGAAGGCTCTTGATGCGTATGAGAAGCATCAGGATGAAGTGCCAGAGACTGGAATGCTCAATGCATTTTTCATCTTGCGCGACAGCATCCGTGTTGAAACTCCAGCCACTGATGCTTTCCTGTCTGAAATACGGGCGCAGGGCGTGGATGCTGCTATAGAAGCTGCAAAAAATCTGGTGGCCCAAGAATATGAGTATAAGGATTTCAAAGCGGCGCAGAGTGATTGCTGTATGCACCCTGGTTCAGACCTGGTAGGGAAGGTTGAAATGACTGAGTGGTTAGTTGACTTTGCTGCCCAGCTTCGCAAAGGAGGCAACCAGTGAGCGAAATTAATTACCAGGCACTGCGTGAGGCGGCGGAACGTGCAATTCCAGCAATGGAACGCCTGTTAATGTTGCCAGCTGATGATGATTTGTTAAGTGAACAGGAACTTAAAGATTACGGTGTGGATATTGATGCGCTCAACGCCTTCAAATTTCTGGCCGGACCAGAAACCGTGCTGGCACTACTGGATGAACGGGAAAGAAACCAGCAATACATCAAACGCCGCGACCAGGAGAACGAGGATATTGCGCTAACGGTTGGGAGGCTGCGCGTTGAGCTGGAAGGCAAAGACAAGCTGATTGCAGAGCTTGGAAAACAATGCGCCGAATGGGAGCGAAAAGCATTAAGCAACTTTGAAGAGTGTGCTGCGATGGCTGAACGTATCGAAGAGTTGCAGACAAAATCTGCACCAGATTCGTTTAGCATCATCGGTGAAAATATTCGAACACAGGATAATCGAATAACGTCAGATCCTATGTTTTGTGTGTATCAAAAGCGCGAAATCGTTGTTGATGCTGATTATGACTATGACCGGATTGTCTGGGTTGATGAAGATGGCAATGAAGCCAATAAACTCCAAAGTCGTCGTCTCGAACTACTTCATGAAAACTTTCGGGAGCCACCAGAAAAATGGCGGCGTGTTGCTGTGAAAGATATTGATGAATTCGTGACCTGCTGTTTCACCGAGCAGGGTTGTAAAGACTACCTGGCAGCCAATGGTCACAATCTTCGCTTGCCTTTTATATATGTAAAAAGCGGTTTCAGAAACGCTGAATATATCGGCATCAGAAACTGGCTTGCTGGCATTCGCATCAAAGGAGAGTGATATGGCTATCGCTGCAAGTTACACCATGCATCTCTATTGTGATTGCCTCCAGTGTACAGATGGCAAATATAAGTCGCCAGACTTCGGTGAGTATATAGGTACGTCATGGGCTGGCTGTGCAAAAGAGGCGCGCAAGGATGGCTGGCGAATAAGCAAAGACAAAACGCGTGCTTTTGCGCCCGGGCATAAAGTTTTGAGGATTAACAAATGACCACTATTACCAAAGAGCGACTGCTGACAATCAAGCAGTGGCGCGAAACATACGGACCTGGTAGCAGCGTTGTACTGCCAGCAGAAGAAGCGGAAGAACTGGCACGGATTGCACTGGCATCGCTGGAAGCAGAGCCTGTAAGCCAAACTTACAACTTGCCAGAATTAATCGAAGGGATGGAAGTTTCCATTGATGTAAGCACTTGTGATGCTGATTTAGGTAATCGCTATTTCGGCACCGTCACCGAGGCGTTAGAACTTGATACTGCCAAGAATGGTTACATCCTCCTGGTTCAGGACGCAGAGCCAAACTTCGATGTAAATGGCAACTCTCCGGTCATTCCGGATGGTTGGGTTATGGTGCCGAAGGAGTTAACCCCGGAAATGATGAGAGCTGTTCAGATTAGAAGTGAGCTTGGAGGGTATGCCACTTCCAATCTATCTGGTGCATACAATATGTTTTCTGAGTTCTGGAATGTTGCTGTCTCAGCTGCGCCTAAGGTGGATGATTTATGAATCTATATCGCTGCCCATTCTGTGGTTCCACTGTGCTTAACATCGGATACTCATTCAGTATCAGAGGGAAAATGCGCTATGTGTCATGCAAATGTGGCGCCCAAGGACCAGAAAAACGAACTAAATCTGAAGCGATTTCTTCATGGAATACTCGAATGAAAGTATGGGTTTATGATCCAGAAACCATATTAAACGTTGAAGAGCGCAGGAGAACAGAAGTCTATATTCATAACCTTAATGAAGATGGATTTACACCAGTGCTTGTAAAGGCTACTCCGCAGGAGGTTAATCGTGGCTAACCTGCAACTTGCCGTCAAAGGTGAATACTTCGATGCCATGATTCGCAGAGAGAAAACGGAAGAGTATCGCCTGTGTAATGACTACTGGAATAAGCGAATTATGTTCCGGGAGTATGACCGCCTGATTATCACAAAGGGATATCCGAAGCGCGACGATTCCAGCCGCAGAATTGATGTTCCGTATGGCGGATATGAAATCAAGACAATCACGCATCCGCACTTCGGTGATAAACCGGTAAAGGTGTTCGCGATAAAGGTGAATATCAATGGCTAAATCAGCAGCAGAGCGCAAAGCCGCTCAGAGAGCCAGACAAGCTGCATCCGGTGTACGTAAGCTGGAGATTGTGCTTGATGCTCAGGAAATTGAAATGCTGGAGCGTAACTGTGCCACTCGTCGCCCCGGGCGTGCACCTTACGAATTTGGTGAGTATATCGCGTTACTGATCCGCCAGGATGATGTACGCGTGCGCGGGCGTATAAAATCGATCAGCAGAAAACTTTGCGGTAAGTGCGGCGAGAGAATTCCTGTGAATTCATGCCCGTGTAATGGTGACTCGCAATGCTGGGTGACTAAAGGCTGGCATGAAACGAAATTAATAGTGTGACATGTCACGAGTAGATTATGCATGATAAATTTGATGGGTTTTGAATACTGCCGCCAACTATGGCGGCTTTATTTTGCATGGTACTATTACCACAACGGTAACTATTACCACGGTGGTTATGATGCCTGCTGAACCTAAAACCTATAAACGCAAATCAACGCAATTTAAGCCGCTCACAGCAATGCAGGAGGCTTATTGCCAGTCATACATCAAAACGCCTGAAAACCAGACTCAGGCAGCGATTAACGCAGGATTCTCCCCAAATACAGCGGCAGTTAAAGCCAGTGTCATGATGCGCGATGAACGCATTCAGAAACGGATTGCCGAGCTGATGGAGGAGCGCAACAAACGAATGCGTGTCAGTGCTGATTACGTTCTCATGCGCCTGGTGGAGATCGACCAGATGGACGTGATCGACATCCTCAACGACGATGGGAGCCTTAAACCAATCCGTGAGTGGCCGAAAATCTGGCGCACTACGCTTAGTGGCTTTGATCTGTCATCGACCATCATGAACATGAACGAGGATTCGATAGAGACAATCCTCAAAAAAATTAAATGGCCTGACAAGGTGAAGAACCTCGAACTGATTGGCAAGCACGTCGATGTCAATGCATTCAAAGAACGCTTGGATGTTAATGTGAATGTGACAATTGCTGATCGCATAGCGGCAGCCAGGAAGCGACTCAAAGAACGTCAGGATGGTAATCAGTGACAGATACAGCGTTATCTCCTGAAGAGCAGTTGATCGAGGATATTGCAGGGTTCACTCACGATCCGCTTGGCTATGCCCTCTATGCGTTCCCGTGGGGGGAAGAGGGGACTGAACTGGCACATGCCACCGGCCCACGTCAGTGGCAGGCTGATGCGTTCCGAGAGATACGTGATCACCTGCAGAATCCAGAGACGCGCTATCAGCCGCTTATGCTGGCACGCGCTTCTGGTCACGGTATTGGTAAATCCGCATTCATCTCAATGCTGATCAACTGGGGCATGTCCACTTGCGAGGATTGTAAGGTCGTGGTGACTGCCAACACCGACAACCAGCTACGAACGAAGACCTGGCCGGAAATTATCAAGTGGTCGAACCTTGCTATCACGAAAGACTGGTTTACCTGTACCGCTACCGCGATGTACAGCAATGACCCTGGGCACGACAAGCGGTGGCGAGCTGACGCAATCCCCTGGTCTGAGCACAACACTGAGGCATTCGCCGGACTACACAACGAGCGCAAACGCATCATCGTGGTATTCGATGAAGCGTCGAACATTGCGGATCTGGTGTGGGAAGTTGCTGAGGGTGCGCTTACGGACGAAGACACTGAGATTATCTGGGTGGCGTTCGGAAACCCTACACGTAACACCGGGCGATTCCGTGAATGTTTCCGCAAGTATAAACACCGCTGGAAAACTGCGCAGATTGACAGCCGGACGGTGGAAGGCACTAACAAACAGCAGTTGCAGAAATGGGTTGATGACTACGGGGAAGACAGCGACTTCGTTAAAATCCGTGTGCGCGGCATATTCCCTGATGCATCTGAATTGCAGTTTATCCCTACCGGTCTTACTGATGAGGCAATGAAACGGGTGGTGACCGCTGCGCAGGTGGCGCATGCTCCGGTGATAATCGGTGTTGACCCGGCATATTCAGGCGTTGATGACGCGGTGATATACCTGCGGCAGGGGCTACACAGTAAGGTGCTGTGGACTGGCAACAAGACTACCGACGATCTGATTATGGCGAAGCGTATCGCTGACTTTGAAGACCAGTATCAGGCTGACGCGGTGTTCATCGACTTCGGTTACGGAACCGGTTTGAAGTCAATCGGTGATGGCTGGGGACGTACATGGCAACTTGTTCCGTTCGGCGGTGCGTCCACTGACCCGCAGATGCTTAACAAGCGTGGGGAGATGTTCAACTCATGTAAGACATGGCTGAGGCTGGGCGGCATGCTGGATGACCAGGAAACTGCAGACGACCTGTCGGCGGCAGAGTACAAAGTTCGTGTGGACGGTAAAATCGTTATCGAACCGAAGGAAGATATCAAAGAGCGTCTTGGGCGTTCGCCGGGTAAAGGCGATGCGCTACTGCTGACGTTTGCTTTCCCTGTGTCGAAGCGTCTGCGAATTCCCGGGCAGCAGAACCAGCAAGGCAAGGCCATCACAGATTACGATCCCTATGCTTAATCCGCTGGAGGGGATAATGCTGCTGATATCCTCTGGTGAGGATAAAACAAAGCCACCCTATGAGCTGGCTGTTTGTGACATGTCACGGTGTTATTGCTCGCTTAACTTCTGCTTCAGCAAGTAACCTTCAAGCATCCAGATTTTGTTTACAGCATTCTGCCGGGCAATCTTCCGACCAATTTCCGCATCAAAGTTTTCCGGGCTTGCACAGGCGCTCTCTCCGGTGACGGTGAAGCCGTTGCGCAGCACCAGAACGCAGAACGTCAGCAGAGAAAGTGATTCGTGCGGCTGGTAGTTTACCTCTTCGCCAGTATGTTTCGCTTTTATGGCTACGCCAAAGACACCATCTTCTGCTGTGAAATATGCCTCCTGAGCAATAATGCTCTCGATATGGTCTGGCGTAACGCGCGGCGCGGCTAAACCTTTAGCCTGAATTTCAGATTCAATGTCTTTGTCACTCATAGTCTAATCTCACCTTAAAAAATGCCCGGCGAACCGGGCGAACTGGAAGCAATGAGTTATGCCTTCCGTGGCTGTACTGGTTTACAGCATGAAGTCATCGCAATGGCGTCCTGCTGTAAAAAGGGCGGTGATAGTCCTTCAAGGGAAACCATCACCGCCAAGCCCCTGGAACTTCTGGCATCACGGTCCTTAGGCGTGATTCTGGCGTGGCATGCAGGATTCGAACCTGCGACCAACCGCTTAGAAGGCGGTTGCTCTGTCCAACTGAGCTAATGCCACAACGCTGAGAGCACTTAGCCTGTTAAGGCGCCACACTTTGTCGCGGCTCCATAAATGCTCTCATCGTTGTACCCTCGTCTCTTCCGAGGCGTCACACCGAATCGCCAGGGTGGTGAGTCCTCGGTCCGACGATATGAACGGGGCTTGCACATTCCGGCTACCTGGTTTGTTGCCTGAGCTAGGGGAAAAGGTAACCCCTTTAACGTCACCAGACCGCTAACGACGCATGTGCCATACGCCGTACTGCTCAAAATAAAAGCTCACTCCACCTGTTCAATTTAACGACAAGCCAGTCAGGTTAATAACCGGAATGAACCCTTTGCTACCTGAAAGGTAATAATTTGTGCGTTAAATGTCAACTATCTACGATAAATAAATCATATATGGTTAAATTGGTAATAATTTAATTGCGTACGGAGTCATTGATATGTGCATGGGTAGCTCACCATCAGTGCCTGCAACACCAGAAGTTCAGGCAGCACCACAGGAGCAGGATGCCGCAGTTGTTGATGCCCGCGACGAAGAAACACGTCGCCGTCGCGCTGCTGCTGGTCGTAGTTCTACGCTGCTTACCGGTTCTCAGGGCGACACATCAACCGCTAATACCAGCGGTAAAACGCTGCTTGGTCAGTAACCGGAGTCATTGAAATGGCGGAAACAACTAAAGAGCGATTGAACAAACAGTTCGCACAACTTGAAAGCGAGCGTCAGTCGTTCGAGCCGCACTGGCGCGAGTTGAGTGATTACATCAACCCGCGTGGTTCCCGCTTTCTGACTTCTGAGGTCAACCGTAACGATCGACGCAATACACGCATTATTGATTCGACCGGGACTATGGCGGCGCGCACTCTCGCCAGCGGCATGATGTCAGGCATCACAAGCCCCGCGCGTCCGTGGTTTCGCCTGGCTACGCCAGATCCTGAAATGATGGATTATGGCCCTGTTAAGTTGTGGCTTGAGGCGGTGCAGAACCGCATGAACGATATGTTCAATAAGTCGAATCTCTATCAGTCGCTGCCGCAGTTATACGGAAGCCTCGGCACATACAGCACTGGTGCAATGGCAGTGCTGGAGGATGACGAGGACATCATTCGCACAATGCCATTCCCGATAGGCAGTTACTACCTGGCTAACTCACCTCGTGGCAGTGTGGACACCTGTTTTCGCAAGTTCTCTATGACTGTTCGTCAGCTTGTTCAGGAGTTCGGGCTAAATAACGTCAGCGAATCCGTAAAAAGTATGTGGGAAAGCGGCACCTACGAGAAGTGGATTGAAGTGATGCATTCGGTTTACCCGAACATTGACCGCGATACATCGAAGCTGGATAGCAAGAACAAGCCATTCAAATCGGTTTATTACGAGGTTGGTGGCGATAACGACAAGTTGTTGCGTGAGTCCGGATTCGATGAGTTTCCAATTATGGCTCCGCGCTGGGAAGTTAACGGCGAAGATGTTTATGGATCATCATGCCCGGGTATGCTGGCGCTTGGACCTGTTAAGGCATTGCAGCTTCTCCAGAAGCGTAAGTCACAGTTGATTGATAAAGCCACCAATCCGCCGATGGTTGCTCCGACTTCCCTCAAGAATCAGCGCGCATCCCTTCTTCCTGGCGACATCACGTATATCGATCAGATTACTGGTCAGGATGGTTTCAGGCCTGCTTATCTGGTTAACCCCAGTACAGCAGATTTGGTGGCAGACATTCAGGACACTCGTCAAATCATTAACAGCGCCTACTTTGTCGATCTGTTCATGATGTTGCAGAACATCAATACCCGCTCGATGCCTGTTGAAGCGGTGATCGAAATGAAAGAAGAAAAACTTCTGATGTTGGGGCCGGTTCTGGAGCGTCTGAACGACGAATGTCTTAATCCTCTCATTGACCGCGCTTTCTCGATGATGGTGCGTAAAAACATGCTGCCGCCACCGCCTGACGCGATGGAGGGTATGCCACTGAAGGTCGAATACATTTCCGTCATGGCTCAGGCGCAGAAGTCTATCGGCCTGTCCAGTCTGGCGTCTACGGTCAACTTCATTGGTCAACTTGCGCAAGCGAAACCAGAAGCTCTCGACAAACTCAACGTTGATCAGGCGATCGATGCATTCGCTGATATGTCCGGAGTGTCTCCAACCATCATTGTTCCGCAGGAACAGGTTGAGCAGGCTCGCCAGCAACGGGCACAGCAGCAACAGCAGCAACAAATGATGGCGATGGGGATGGCGGCGGCACAGGGTGCCAAGACGCTAAGCGAAGCTAAAACTTCTGATCCGAGTGTTTTGTCAGCTATGGCGAATGCAGTTAGTGGTCAGGGTGGGCAATCACAATGACAGAATACGAAGATGATCAACTGAAAGAAGAAAACGCCCGTAAGCAACGTGACATGGCACAGCGTGAAATTGATGACATTCGCTTTGTCATGAGCAGTGAACAGGGGCGTCGCGTTGTCTGGTCTGTGCTGGAGAAAGGCCTGGTGTTTTCCGCTATCTCACCGATGGACGCTATGGCAATGGCATTTAATGAGGGGCAACGCAATCTGGCGCTGGAACTGTTTCAGCGCGTTATGGCGCATTGCCCTGAACAGTATTTGAAGATGGCCAAAGAGGCCAGTGAACAGGAGTGATCATGAATTTATTTGAGCGTTTGCTGTATCGCCGTCTTTGCAATGAGCAACCAGTCGATGGTGGAGCAGCTCCGGCTGCGTCAGAACCGTCAGCGCCTGCAGGTGATAACCCTGCTCCAGTTGGTGATCCATCACAACAGGAAGGTGATAAGACACAACCTGTTGCTGATGGCGATAAACCTGCTGATGACAAAAAGCCTGAAAGCGATAAGCAGGGTGAAAAAAAGGACGGCGATAAACCGGAGGGGGCGCCTGAGAAGTACGAGTTTCAGGCTGCCGAAGGCGTAGAGCTGGATACAGAAGCGTTGAAGGAATTCGAGCCGGTGGCGCGAGAACTTAACCTGACCAACGAGCAAGCGCAAAAGCTGGTTGATGCTTACCCGAAGATTCTGGCAGGTGTTCAGCAGCGCCAGGCAGAAGCCTGGCAGAAAACAACCGAGCAGTGGGCTGCGGATGTAAAAGCTGACAAAGAAATCGGTGGCGACAAGTTGATTTCTAACCTTAGCGCCGCACAGCGTGCGCTTGACCAGTTCGGGACACCTGAACTCAAAGAGTATCTGAACGCCACCGGGCTGGGTAATCACCCTGATCTGGTCAAAACGTTCGTGAAAATCGGAAAGGCGATGTCTGAAGATGGCATGGTCACCGGTGGTAATGAAGGCCAGCGTAGTGCGGCCGAAGTGCTCTATGGCAAATAAGAGAGGAAATGACAATGGCTGTTAAAGGCTTAACTGCGCTAACGCTGGCTGACTGGGGTAAGCGCGTCGATCCAAACGGGAAAGTCGATAAGATTATCGAGCTTCTCGGTCAAACTAACCCGATCCTTCAGGATATGCCTTTTGTCGAAGGTAACCTTCCTACCGGACACCGAACCACCATTCGTTCTGGTTTACCTTCAGCTACCTGGCGTTTGCTGAACTATGGCGTACAGCCAAGCAAATCAACCACAGTGCAGGTAACCGATTCCGTGGGCATGCTGGAAACCTATGCTGAAGTCGATAAGTCACTGGCTGATCTGAACGGTAATACCGCCGAATTCCGCCTGTCTGAAGACCGCGCATTTATTGAAGCGATGAATCAGCAGATGGCGCAGACGCTGTTTTATGGTGATTCCAGCGTTAACCCTCAGCAGTTTATGGGACTGTCCTCCCGCTATTCCAGCCTGTCTGCAGGTAATGCTCAGAACATCATTGATGCTGGTGGCACGGGTACAGATAACACCTCAATCTGGTTAGTGGTGTGGGGCGAAAACACCGTGCATGGCATCTTCCCGAAAGGGCAGAAGGCTGGCATTCAGATGGAAGATAAAGGCCAGGTGACACTGGAAGATGCGAATGGCGGCAAGTACGAAGGCTACCGTACCCATTACAAATGGGACAACGGGCTTGCTCTGCGTGACTGGCGTTATGTTGTTCGCATTGCAAACATCGATGTCAGCAATCTTTCAGAACCTTCCTCTGCCGCAAATATTGCGAAATTGATGGTTAAAGCACTGCATCGCATTCCAAATCGTGGCATGGGCCGCCCGGTGTTCTACATGAACCGCACTGTAGGCCAGGCTCTTGATCTGCAATCTCTGGAGAAAACATCTCTGGCGATCAGCGTAAAAGAGACAGAAGGCGAGTGGTGGACTTCATTCCGTGGTGTACCAATCCGTGAAACTGATGCGCTTCTGGAAACAGAAGCCCGCGTGGTGTAACGCCTGTTATTAACCTGTGGGTCGTAACAGACCCACTAATGGAGAAAGAAGATGATCACCGACAAACTGTTGATGTTCTCCGAAGCTCAGGCGGTTACGAATACCGCGGCTTCTACTGACGTAATCGATCTCGGTCCAATTGACGGAAAACGTCGTGATATCGGCGTGGGTTACCCGCTTGAGTTTTGGGTGCTGGTTAACACAGCCGCCGCAGCAAGCGGTGATGCAACTGTAAACATCCAGTTGCAGACGAGTGAGGATAACAGCTCATGGACCACTATTTATGATAGTGGTGCACTGGCAAAGACCGCCCTGACAGCAGGTAAACGAGTTGTTTCTGCAAAGGTTCCTGCCGGTGTTCAGCGATATCTGCGTGTTAACTACTCCGTCGCAACTGGCCCACTAACGGATGGCGAATTCACTGCTGGTATCAGTCTTGATGTTGATGCCAATACGCCGTATCCGATCCGCTCAAAAGTAACTGGTTAAGGTGATATCGATGTCAGGTGAGAAACCAAGATACCGCGTTCTGCGCCTCTCTCATATCCATAACACTCTGTGGCCGGAGGGGGCAGAAATCGAATACGAAGGTGAGCCTGGTAGCGCACTGGAACCTGTTAACGATGCAGCCAGACAGGCAAAAGCAAAAGTTGCAGGAAAGGTGTCAATGGCAGCAACCAGCACCAAAATCATCAACGATGTGTCAGATGATGGTGAACTGGATAAGCTCCGTGAAGAGTACGAATTGCTCTTTAACGAGAAGCCACACCATAACGCCAAAGCCGAAACGCTCCGCGAGAAGATCGCAGATAAGCGTAAAGAACTGGGCGTGTAAGCCTCGCGGATCAGACAAGGGGCTTCGGCCCCTTTATTGCAGGAGTGTATATGGAACTCGTAAACCTCAAAACCGGCACTGACAGCTACCAGGATGAGAGCGGAGAAACCAGAACTCGCGATGAATACCCGTGGGGGCTGTGCATCACTCTTAATAACGACACATTGAATAAGCTGAAGGCGCAACCTCAGGGCGTCGGAACAGAAGTGATGATAACTGCAAAGGCTGTTATTCGAGGCCTGTCTGCCAGAGAAACTGACGATGGTGTTAATCGCAGCGCCGATCTGCAGATCACTGATATGGCGATCGCTCCTGTTTCCAGGGATGTAGAAAAATCAGCGGCTGAAACTCTGTACGGTAACGGAGGTGAGTGATGGCCTCTGTAGTAGAGATCTGTAATCGTGCTCTGTCCAATATTGGCAACAGCCGCAGCATTAACAGCCTGACGGAAGCCAGCAAGGAAGCGGGGGAATGTTCGCTGCACTTTGAGGCCTGCCGTGATGCTGTTCTTTCTGATTTTGACTGGAACTTTGCTACCAAACGCGTGGCGCTTGCAGATACGAGCAATCCACCGCCTGACTGGGAATATGCGTACCAGTACCCGTCCGATTGTCTGCGCATTACTGAAATTATGCTTCCTGGTGTACGCAATCCAACAGCAGCAATGCGCGTTCAGTACGAAGTTGGTGCAGACACCAACGGAACAGGAAAGTTGATCTACACAGACCAGCCGCAGGCATGGCTCAAGTATGTCTCTCGCGTTTCAGATGTGAACATGTTTGATGCCATTTTTATGGAGGCGTTGGCCTGGCGTCTTGCGGCAGCTATTAACATGGCGCTGACTGGGAATGCAGACCTCGGTACGTTTGCCCTCAATATGTACAATCGCGTGATTCTTAGTGCTGGCTCGCATAGCCAGAATGAATCACAGGAACCACAGCCACCGGTTGACGAGTTTACCATTGCGAGGTTGTCCTGATGGCTATCAGTTGGATCCAGCCCAGCTTTGCCGGTGGTGAGATTGGACCGTCGTTGTACGGTCGTATCGACATGGCGAAGTACCAGGTGGCATTGCGCAAGTGCGATAACTTTATCGTGCGGCAGTATGGCGGCGTTGAGAATCGACCTGGTACGCGTTTTGTCGGTGCCGCCAAATACCCAAATCGGAAATGCCGCCTGATCCCGTTCCAGTTCTCGACGGTTCAGACCTATGCTCTGGAGTTCGGACACCAGTACATGCGCGTTATCAAAGATGGTGCGTTGGTGCTGAACAGCAGCAATGTTATTTATGAAATTGCCACGCCATATACTGAAGCCGATCTGTTCCGAATTAAATTCACGCAAAGCGCCGACGTGCTTACGCTGGTTCACCCGGCATACCCGCCGAAAGAGCTGCGCCGCTATGCGCATGACAACTGGCAACTGGTTGATGTGGTAACGAAGAACGGGCCATTTGAAGATATCAATATTGATGAGTCAGTGACGGTTTATGCCAGCGCCAGCACCGGGACAATTACGTTAACGGCAAGCGCCTCTATTTTTGGCGCGGAGCAGGCAGGCAAATTGTTCTATCTGGAACAACCTGCAGTGGATTCTGTGCCGGTATGGGAAACCAGTAAGAGTACGTCGATTGGCGATATTCGCCGTGCAGACAGTAACTACTATCGCGCCGTTACAGCAGGCAAAACAGGTACTTTGCGCCCTTCGCATACAGAAGGCACATCATGGGATGGCTGGGGCGGATCCGGTGATGATGATACTGGCATTGAGTGGGAATATCTGCACAGTGGTTTTGGCATTGCCCGTATCACTGCTGCAAATGGAACTACTGCAACTGCCGAGGTGATTTCCTATATCCCTTCGCAGGTCGTGGGCGAGGATAATGCCAGCTATAAATGGGCTAAATATGCCTGGAACAGTGTTAATGGTTATCCTGGCACTGTTGTTTATTATCAACAACGTCTTTACTTCGCCGCATCGACTGCGTTCCCTCAGACTATCTGGGCCAGCCGTACCGGGGATTATAAGGATTTTGGCAAAAGCAATCCTACGCAGGATGACGACAGAATTATCTACACCTATGCCGGGCGTCAGGTTAATGAGATCCGTCACCTGATTGATGTTGGTTCTCTGGTGGCGCTGACTTCCGGAGGTGAGTACGTCATCACCGGCGACCAGAACAAAGTGTTAACCCCATCATCATTTGCATTCAGCTCTCAGGGATCAAATGGCTCGAGTAATGTCCCACCAATTGCCGTAGCGAATATTGCTCTGTTCGTCCAGGAGAAAGGCAGTGTTGTCCGTGATCTGGCCTACTCATTCGATGTTGACGGCTATCAGGGGAACGACCTGACCATCCTTGCCAATCATCTTTTTCAGAAGCACAGCATTGTTGACTGGTGCTTCTCGATTGTCCCTTACTCCAGCGCATTCTGCATTCGTGATGACGGTAAATTATTGGTGATGACCTATCTGCGTGATCAGCAGGTTTTTGCATGGGCACCACAATCCAGTGCCGGAAAATATGAAAGCACATGCAGCATCAGCGAAGGCAATGAAGATGCAGTGTATTTCGTCGTTAACCGTACCGTTAACGGGCAAACAGTGAGATACATCGAGAGACTGTCCAGCCGTTTATTTACCAGCGATGAAGATGCTTTCTTTGTTGATTCTGGCCTTAGCTATGATGGAAGAAATACGTCTGACAGAACGATGACCATCACTGGTGGTTCTGGTGAATGGGATTACCGTGCGGAATATACAATCAGTGTTTCTGGTGGTGCGTACTTCACCGGTAGTGATGTCGGTGCGCAACTACAGTTCCCTTATACCGGAGCTGATCCTGGTACTGGCGATGAAGTGTCAAAAGAATTACGTTGCGACATTATTTCTGTAACCAGCAATACCGCTGTAGTGGTTCGTGCTAACAGGAACGTCCCGCCATCCCTCAGGAATGTGGCCACCACGAACTGGCAGATGGCGCGCCGGACATTTGGAGGCCTGTCTCATCTTGAAGGACAGACCGTAAACATTCTTTCTGATGCGAATGTTGAGCCACAGAAAGTTGTTTCCGGAGGTGCCGTCACACTGGAATCTCCGGGGGCTGTAGTGCACATCGGCCTGCCAATAACTGCTGAATTCGAAACACTGGATATCAACATTAACGGACAGGAAACACTGCTGGACAAAAAACAGGTGATCCCCTCCGTTACTCTGGTTGTGAATGCCAGTCGCGGCATCTGGGCGACTACGTCCGGCGGTAAATGGTACGAATATCCACAGCGTGAATTCGAGTTCTACGATAATCCTGTTGATGACGCTACCGGAAAAGTAGAAGTGAAACTGGACAGTAACTGGGGCAAAAACGGACGTGTAAAAATCCGTCAGCTTGACCCGTTGCCGCTGTCTGTTCTTGCCGTTATTCCTCGCCTTACTGTTGGGGGATTCTGATGATCGATGTTCGAATTATTCCCGCAACCGAAGAGCATCTTCAGATGATTTTGCCGGATGTTCGTCAGGCTGATATTGACGAACTGTATGCGGTATCACTGATGACTACCGAAGATGCGCTGCGTGTTGGTCTGCGTACTGCGACTATGGCCTGGTCAGGATTTGCGAACGGAGAACTGGTAACCATGTTTGGCGTATCTCCGGCGTCAATGATCGGTGGCAATGGTACGCCCTGGCTGGTCGGAACCAGCCGTATTGAAAAATATCAGAAGACATTTCTGCGCCACTGCCGCCCTGTATTGCAGCAGATGCTGGCAGTTTATCCGCGCCTGGAAAACTACGTCGACGAGCGAAACCATGTTGCCAAAGCATGGCTGCACTGGCTTGGATTCAGGCTTGAAGAAGCCGCGCCTTATGGTGCTCTTGGTCTTAATTTCCACAGATTTCACATGGAGAGAAAATAATGTGTAACCCAGCCATCGCATTGGTTGCCGTCACAGTGGCATCCACAGCCGCGTCAATGTACAGCCAGAGCAAGCAGGCAAAATACCAGTCAGCCATAGCTGATCGGAATGCTGAAATTGCTGAAGCTCAGGCACAGGATTCAATCAATCGTGGGAATATTGAAGCGGATCAGCGTCGTCGTGAAATGCGTCAACGCTCAGGCACTGCGGCGGCCACTATGGGGGCTACCGGTGCGGAATTAAGTAGCGGAACAGCTCTTGACGTTTTTGCGGATAATGCTCAGTTCGGCACTCTTGATGCGTTAACGACAGTGAATAACGCTCAGCGTGAGGCATATGGGTATCAGGTTCAGGGAATGAATGCTCGGGCACAGGGGGCTGCTGCTCAGTCGGCTGCTAAATCATCGATGACCAGCACTTTGTTAACGGCACCACTAAAAGCATACGGTGCATACCAGATGGGCGGAGGAACGTGGAGCCCGTTCTCTCAGAAGGCTGCGCCGATTTCTGCTGCTGTTGGCACTCCAACCGGTCGATAAGGGGATAATAAGATGCCAGTTGTACCAACAACATCGGGCCGTCAGGTTCAGAGCAGAGGGATTTCGACGCAGGGATTCTCATCGTTTCAGACACCAAATGTCGGTGATGTACTTGGCGATGTTGCAGAGCAATATGCAGGTATTATTGCGCAGGCAAAACAGCGCGCGAATGTTGCTATGGCTCAGGATGCTTCTCTTAGCTTAAGCCAGATAAGCAGCGATCTGCTGAATAACCCTGAAACAGGTTTGCTTAACCTGAAAGGGAAAAATGCTATTGGAAAAGGTCAGGAGTATACGCAGCAGTTTGATGCTCAGGTCGAACAACTGGCTATGTCGCTGCCGGATGAACAGGCTCGTAATGCTTTCATGCAGCAGGCTCAGCAGCAGCGCATTCAGTTCACTACGCAGGCCGGGCGGCACGAGATAGGGCAAATAAATGCCTACGAAGAAGGCCAGTTTCAGGCGACGCTGCTGAACAATGGTAAAAATGCCGCAGCATTGTATGGCGACAACGCCGCATACGTATTGGCTAATAAGCAAACTTTCCAGCAAATTGAGGATTACGGCATTGCGCATGGCTGGAGCGACGAGCAAATCCAGGCCAAGAAAATCGAGTTTAAAGAGAAGGTTGCTGATGCCGCATTGTCCCAGTGGTCGGCAAACAATGCGACCGCATTCATCCAAAGTAATGGCGAGTTAAGTGATACTGCTGCTGGAGCTCGCCGTGCTGTAGCAGATAGTGACTCTTCCGAGCGTGCCCGTGGCATACGCAACAATAACCCAGGAAATCTCGAATACAGCAAAACTAATCCGTGGGTAGGCCAGACCGGTGATGATGGTCGATTTGCTAAATTCGAAACACCTGAGCACGGGATTCGTGCATTAGGGCGTAACCTGATGTCGTATCAGCGGCAGGGTATCGATACCGTCAGCGAGATAATTAATCGCTGGGCACCGCCTACTGATAAAAATGACACTATGTCGTATATCAAAGCAGTGTGCGAACAACTTGGCGTTTCTGCTGATGAGCCTCTCGATGCATCAAATCCTGATACCCTGAAGGCGCTTTGTGCAGCCATTATCCATCATGAGAACGGTAGTCAGCCATACAGTGATCAGCAGTTAACTGCTGGTGTCAGTGCAGCACTTGGTTTATCAACAATTCCAACCAACACCAAACGCTATACCGGTAATGCAGCATTCGATGCGGCATCTCCTGAGGCGCAGGCAAGTTTTATGCGACAGGCGGATCAACTGCGTCGGCAGCAGCAGGCTGAATATAAAACGATGATTGACAGCCAGGTTCGCGATGCGACGGCTGCGTATATGCGTGGCGTTGAATTTCCTAATCCACCTGGTGAGGCTGATTTTATTGCAGCTTATGGCGTCAGAGAAGGAAACCTGCGATATACCGAGTTCAGAAATACGCAGATCGCCGGACAGTATATAGGCTCTTTCCGCAACATGCCGACAAGCAGCATTACCGCATATGTTGAGCAATTACGTCCGGATACTGGTGAGACAGGGGAGGGTTATGCGTCTCGTGCAGCTCTTTATGACAACGTTGTTTCGGCTGCAAATCAGGTGATAAAGCAGCGGCAGTCGGATCCTGTGCAGTTCTCTCTTGCCTCCGGACAGGCAAAGCCTATCGACATGAGCAATAAGGATAACTTTGGACAGAGCGTTGCCTTGCGTGCCGCTCAGGTCAGTGACCTTGCTAAGTCATATGGCACTCCACTGACGTTCTTTTCCAAAGACGAGGCCAATCAGATCGGTGTTTTCTTTCGTGATGCTCCAGTTTCCCAACAGGCAGCATATCTCGATACCATCAGGCAGAGCACTGGTGGTGGGCAGGTGTATATGTCAGCACTACAGCAGATCAGTGCCAACGCTCCATCTGCTGCCGTTGCCGGGATACTGATGGACAAGCCTGGTGGTATTTTGGCAGAAAAAAACTGGTTTAATCCGGATGTTTCCGTGTCTCCTGAAACCGCTGCGCAGACAATTCTTGCTGGCGCGGCGGCTCGTAAAGGTACTGATGATGCGAAAGGTATTCCGATGCCTAAAGATGCTGATCTTCGCCTTGAGTTTTCTGACATGGTGAAGGATGCATTTGCTGGTGATGCTCAGGGGGCATCAATGGCATACGAGATCGCAAAGGACTATTACGCTGGTGTGATGGCGAAAAAAGGCGTGATATCAGGCGAAATTGACACTGATATCTGGAAACAGGCTGTTAACGTAGCTACAGGTGGCGTGCATGACTATAACGGAATGGGGAATGTCCTTTTGCCGTGGGGAATGTCTGCAGAGCAATTCGATAAGCAGGTTAATCAGGCTTGGAATGAACAAGTTGTCGGCACCGGGATAAAAACACCGCCTGGTCAGTATGGTTTGCAAAGTTACGGCGATAGTCAGTATCTGGTGAAACTTGGTACTGGTTATCTGCTGAAAGATGATGGTTCTCCTGTTGTTCTTGATCTGACACAGAAGCGTCAGAGATTCTCCGGAGATATTCCGCAATGAGTTACTTTGGCCTTAATCCAGTAAACCAGAATCAGCAGCTTGACGAAGCAGCATCAAATCCAGCGGGCTTTAACAGCGATGTTGGTTTTTTCGACAATGCTGTAGGGGCGGCATTGTCTGGTTTGTACTCCGGGCTGGTGGCAAAGCCAGACCAGTTGCTATGGGCAGGAATGGATAAAATCGTATCCCCGATTGCTCAGTTTGTTAACGAAAACACCTCGTTCAATGATACTTCAGTTTCATACATTGCCGAGCAGAGAAAACTAGCAGAGCAGCAGGTTAAGCGGTTGACGCCTGATGCCGCGACAACCGGAACCGCCGGGCAGGTTCTTTATGGGTTGTTCGATATGGGCGGACAGGCTGTTGTCGGTTCAGCATTAGCAGGGCCGATTGGTGGCGCAGCCGCAGTTACCTCTCTTCAGGGATTCTCTGAATTTGAGCGCCTGTCCGCTCAGGGTGTTGATTTCAGGACGGCGCAGGAAGCGGGATTAGTGCAGGGTATTACTGCTGGTGCCGGAACACTGATCCCTATGAGCCTCGGGTTACGTGCTGGTGGTGCGCTGGCGGAAGGTGTGGCGGCCCAGCTTGCGCGGACGGGTGAAAGTTCAGTGCGACGCGCCGCAGCAACAGCAGTACGTGCAACGCCAGATATTGCCTATGCCGCAGGTACAAATATTGCGTTCGGTATGGCACAGCGTGGGCTTACTGCAAAAACTCTTCGTGATGGTGGCTATAGCGAAATGGCTAACCAGTATGATGTGTTGGATCGACAGGCAATTGCTATTGATGCTGTTCTTGGGGTAGCGTTTGGTGGTGTCGGCAGATTTATGAACTCTCGCGGCGAGTCTACAAGCGCACCAAATTTTTCACCAGTTGATGTTGATGCTGCACTGGCGGCGAATGCCGCTCATCATGCTGAAATTGATATTGCGCCCGGCGTGCCGATCAACGTGCTTTCGCGCAATTCTCACATTCAGGCTCTGCGAAAAGCTATGTCTGATGTTAGCCAGGGGAGACCTGTAGACGTTGCCAGCATTGTTGAGTCTGCATCTTTCAGTGAAATTCCTGGACGCAAGAGTCTGCTGTCTCAGGCAGTTAATGAGGCTCTGTCATCTGTAGATGATGGAGTAACGGCGCGCGCTATAGAAAATCGGTTGCTTGAAGAACAGGCCGCGCAGCTTTTGTCGCGTGGCGATAGACAGGTTTACCAGTCTGAAATCGCTAATAGCCAACGAATTATCGACAATCTCACTGAACAGCGCGCACAAATTCTTGCAGAAGAGCCAACTGGTAGCGGTAAAGCTTTGTCTCGTGCTCGATCAGATAAACAGGCCAGAATTCGCGATATTGACCAACGAATCCGGCAGGCACAAGAACGCCTGGAATTTTCCCGTAACGCGTTGGCGCCGCACGAGCCTGGAGGTCAGTTTTTTGAAGCTCGAGCAGAACTGGCACGACGACAGCAGGCAGAAAGTGAACTTAATGCTCAGGCTGTTTCATTCTATAAAACAGCAGAGGTCAGGACGCCAGACGAAGTAGCTCCTTTTGAGCCCGGTAAGATATTGCAACAGACAGAACAAAAAATGATGGCAGATCCGGCAGGAGATATTGATCTGCGTATAGCTGAAGACTCGCTGCTTGAATCACCTGACATGATAATCACCGTGCTGGATGATGATGGTAATCCACAATCGCGCAGTGCGCGTGAAGTACTGGATGAAGCGAACAGGGAAAGTGAGCAGGCAATACAGGATTCTAGCCTGTTTGATGTCGCTGTGGCGTGTTTCTTGAGAGGTTAAATTAAATGAGACAGGAATGTATACAAGCGGTTCAGCAGGCGGCGCAGCGCACGTTAACGGCGCGAGAAATACAGAACATTGAAGACCGCATTTATCGAAATATGCGCTCCATTGCTCGTGATGACCCGATGTCATGGAGACAACTTTCCGAATCAGAGCGGCTATATCGTGCAGCACAATTGGCATCTGAAGAATTACAGCGAGAAGCGGTATTAAAGAAACGTCGTGTGGCCCTCACTATAGCCGCACGTCAGAGATTGGATAAATTTATCAATAGCTATCAAGGGGCTGATGGGAAACTTGGCGCTCTTAACCGTACTATTGCTTTTAATGCAGACGGTAAATCGAATTTCCTCTCTGTTGAATCCAGAACAAAAGCCACCCGTGATTATGCATTGAGTCAATTGCAGGAGGCATTCGAAGCAGTTGATCCTCGCTTTTTTGGTCTGTTTGAAGATGAAGCGGGCGTGCGTGACCTGGTATATGAAATGCGAGGGCAAAATACTGGCAATGCTAAAGCAAGAAAAGGTGCTAAGGCGTGGAGAGAAGTGACAGAGCTACTGCGCCGCCGGTTTAATGATGCTGGTGGGGACATTGGCTATCTCGAAAACTGGGGGATCCCTCAACATCATTCTATGGGAAAGGTTGGGGCGGTATCAAAAGATAAATGGGTTAGCGATGTTATAGGTAAGCTGGATCGCAAATATTATACCCGAGCCGATGGACAACTGATGAACGATGTCGAGTTGTCTGCATTTCTTGGAGAGGCTTATAACACGATCGCTACTGGTGGGCTGAATAAGCTTACTGATACCGGAATGCGAATTTCCGGTGCACGTGCTAACCGTGGTAATGCATCACGACAGATACATTTCAAAGATGCAGATTCCTATCTGCAATATCAGCAACTTTATGGCGATCGCTCTCTATGGGAAATCATGGTCGGTCACCTGGAAGGGATCAGTAAAGATATTGCTCTGGTGGAAACATATGGCCCAAACCCCGATCATGTTTTCCGTTCCCTTCTTGATCAGGTGAAGGCAGAAACGGCAACAGCTAACCCGAGTAAAACCGGTAAAGTCGAGCGGCTGGCGAACAACACAGAGAATCTGTACAACTTTATTTCCGGAAAGACACAGCCTGTTGCGAATCCTCACATCGCGCGATGGTCTGACAATATCCGCAACTGGCTGGTTGCCAGCAGACTCGGATCCGCGTTGCTGTCATCGTTCTCTGATCTTGGAACCATGTATCTGTCTGCGAAGGTGACCAACCTTCCAATGAACCAGTTATTCCGCAACCAGCTTGAAGCTATGGACCCAACGAACCGTACTGAGCTTGCGCGGGCGCGCCGCGCTGGTCTGGCGATGGAATCTCTACTTGGCAGCGTTAACCGCTGGGCGATGGATAATATGGGGCCGTCTGTGTCTCGTTGGGCGGCAACGGCGGTAATGCGTGCCAGTGGGCTTACAGCATGGTCAGATGCGCACAAGCGCGCCTATGGCGTAACCATGATGGGAAGCCTGGGAGAAGTAGTGTCACGGACACCAGACCTTCGTAGCCTCGATGACTCTGATTTTCGTATCCTGAAAAGTAAAGGGATTACTGACACAGACTGGAGTGTATGGAAGCTGGCGCAACAGGAGGACTGGGGGAACGGTAATAATACGATGCTAACACCGGAAAGCATTATGCGTATCCCTGATTCAGTAGTTAAACATCTTGGTGAGCCTGAACGCGTGAAATTTGAGGCAATGCGTAAACTGCTCGGTGCCGTAACTGAAGAAGTTGATATGGCTGTTATTACACCTGGCGCACGTGAGCAACTGATAACCGGTTCTGGTATTCAGCGTGGGACATGGAAAGGTGAATTAACGAGAAGTGTTTTCCTGTTTAAATCGTTCCCTATCTCGGTGGTTATGCGTCACTGGTCACGCGCTATGGGTATGCCGTCTGCTGGTGGGCGTGCGGCATATATTGCGACGTTTATTGCCAGTACGACCATTCTTGGCGCTTTGTCGCAGCAACTTAACGACCTTGCGTCTGGTCGTAATCCTCGCGAGATGACAGGAGAAGATGCTGCTAAATTTTGGCTTGGTGCTCTACTGAAAGGTGGTGGTCTTGGCCTTTACGGTGACTTTTTATTGTCAGATCACACTAGGTACGGAAGCGGCGCGCTGGCGTCGATGCTTGGCCCGGTAGCTGGCCTGGTTGATGACGTAGTGAAGATTGCTCAGGGCATACCGTTAAATGCTGTGGAAGGGAAGAATGAGCAGACTGGTGGTGATCTGGTTAAGCTGGGGAAAGGTCTGATGCCAGGTGCGAATCTCTGGTACTTAAAGGCGGCTCTCGATCACATGATCTTTAACCAGATGCAGGAGTATTTTTCACCAGGTTATTTGCGTAAAATGGAGCAACGTTCGAAGAAAGAGTTTAACCAGACATACTGGTGGCGACCACAGGATGTCACTCCGCAATAAGGATGAGAAATGATTGCTTTTATTCTTGTTGTGTTTGCGCTTGTTGCACTTGGCGTTATGAACCGTAAATGTATCATTGACGATGGCGAATTTGCTGTTGCAGCTATTTTGATATTATCTGGTGTAGCAGGGTACATAGGCTTGTCATAACGTGAGCGTGACATGTCACAGGCCGCTTTCGCGGCCTTGTTTTTAACGAATGCCACCGCCGCCCGTCAGAAGAACCCAGCCTTGTCGTTGATGTACTCCGCGTGTGTCTGGATATCACGCAGGCATTTGCTCACACCGACGATGTAGCAGAACATGGTGGTCAGCTCCGCTGCCGCGCCAGATACATCGTGCCCGTCTTCCTGTAACTGGTTCAGCAGATTCATCAGCAGTGAGTTCTCCGTCAGGCCGAGAACACCAGACGGAGAATGTATCAGGCTGCGGTAGCCGGGCTTCAGTGGGGCGTTGTAGGTTTTGTTCTCTATCTTCATCGCCTGCATCACTGCTGACGCCGTGGCGTTGGCTACCTGGTCGGCAACCATCTTTATCCGTTCTTCCTGCGAGAGCGAGTTTTTAATGTAACTTCCGGTGCGGCGGATCTGAGGAAGTACCTCACCTGTAACCCATTTACGAAAGCGGTAGGGGATAGTGCCTGGTGTCACTGCGTCGCGGCAGCGGAGGATCAGTGTGTAGAGGCCTGACTCGTTGATAATATTGGTTTCGCCTTGACGGCCTAAGTTAAATTTAGCCCTTTCATCATCATCAAGAGATTTTATTGACATAGTCGGGTTTGTCAGTTGAAGAGCTTTAATAACGTCTTTGGCAACAAACCAGGGATTTCCATCAATAACAATGGCTCGAATGGTTGCTTCTGATTCAAAATGAAAAACAGATGGGGTTACGTTAGCAGTCATAGTGATCACCTTTGTAGTTAGGTTAATCACCACTACCGACGCCAATCGGTTGGTGGTGAACTGTGCAGGGTTGGCGTAACCGGCTACAAAGGACCCGGCGCACCTTTCGGTGCCCCCACACAGCCCACCATAGAATAGGTGCGCTTTACACATAAAAAAACCGCTTATGCGGCATATGTGCCTCTGTAGTAACCAAGGACGCCAATCCCGGCACTGGATTTTGCCAGTGCCAGATTACTATGGCACAAGAGGAGTGCGATGTAAATTTACCGCAAAGGTAAATATAAGTACTCCACTTGGTAATTGCAAACCTTATCTGGTTTGTTTTCGTAATTGTTCGGCACAATAGTCGAGATGTGTTTGCAGATCATGCATAGACATCTGTGAGCTGGTGACGTAGTTAATCAGTGCAGTCAGTTCGGCAAGTGGGCCATCGACATTAAATCCATCCTTATCGAGATCCCGGAGTAATTTCATCAAGTGCGATCCCTCCACCAGTGACCTGACGCCTCCCGGCGTGTGAATCCTTTCGGTAAATCCGTCTTCCAGTGGATAGTGATACTGCTGCATCTTATCTTCTCCATGCAATAACTGTATATTTATACAGTAGCAAATAATTTGTTTGCTATCCAGCACGTTTTGCGAATCACCTGAAAGGTAATATCTGTCCGTATTCATGAGCTATATATCCATATATGGTTTTTCAGGTAATAGAATAACCAGATATGCGGCGCAACGGGTGCTGCGACTATCTGGAGATTTAACATGACGGTCTCAACCGAAGTTGACCACAACGAATACACCGGCAACGGCGTTACGACATCGTTTCCGTATACCTTCCGCATTTTCAACAAATCCGACCTGGTTGTTCAGGTGGTTGACCTTGATGAAAATATCGCTGTGCTGGCTCTTGATACTGATTACACAGTAACTGGTGCGGGAGGGTACAACGGCGGTAATGTAATTCTGTCGAAGGCATTGGCTAACGGTTATCAGATTTCTATATTACGAGAACTGCCAGTTACTCAGGAAACTGATCTGCGCAATCAGGGTAAGTTCTTTGCCGAGGTGCATGAGGATGCGCTTGATAAGCTAACGATGCTGATTCAGCATGTTCGCAGTTGGTTTAGCCTGGCACTGCGCAAGCCGTCAAGTATTGCTAACTGGTACAATGCTCTGAATAACTATATTCGTAATCTGAAAGACCCACGCGACCCTCAGGATGCAGCTACAAAAAACTATGTAGATACCATTGTATCCTCTAATCTTAGCCGAACTCTCCGCGTTCCAGAGCCAATAAATCAGTTACCTCCAGCAGCAGTTCGGCGGAATATGATGCCAGCATTTGATAATGATGGTAATGCGATTGTTGTTATTCCTCCATCTGGATCAGCATCTGATGTATTTATTCAGTTAGCAAGTTCTTCCGATGGGAAGGGGGATGCTTTAGTTGCAGTTAAGCAACCTTATTCTAATTCTGTTACAAGGACAGTCCATGACAAGATGGCTGAAACAGTTACTGTTGCAGATTTCGGACCGGTAGGAAATGGTGATGCCGATGCTGATATGGCAGCAATTAATGCTGCTCTGAATAGTGGAGCAAAGAGAATAGAGTTTGGAAATCTAAAATACACTATATCTGGGTGGATTATAATTCCAAATCCTGACATGGTTCTAATTTCTGATAATGCCACCTTTGAGCAATTGTTGTGGGGTTATCCAGTGTTCGAAATTCGTACACCTCGAGTGAAAATGTTGGGATATTGGAAGTTTACATATAATGGGGACAGGACAACTGTAATTAATAGTAATACCCTTGGATATTCATATGTAACATCTGGAGACTGGAAAGATTATGGATGTCCAGTATGGTTGAACTATTATGAAGAAAGGGACATTTCTGATTTCTATATTAATGACATTGAAGTCTATGGATTCATAACTGGCATTTGGCTAACTGGAGTAAGTGCATGCATAGGATACGCGAGATTTGACACATGTGATTTTGGTGTAAAGGGTGTAGTCAAAGACAACCAAAAAGTGGGAGGAATATACCATAAAAATATCACTGCTTCACAAGGGCATGAAGGTCACGCACTTTACACAAACGGTACAGGAACAGGATTTTATTGCGGTCTGAACCGCCCCGGGAATCCTGGAGACTAAACTTCCTGAGAAAGAGGTAAACAGG
>OLOE01000355.1_pt1 | contig 24303 bp, 24 predicted proteins | sample 1673201 | NCBI WGS metagenome assembly OLOE01 (sample SAMEA3136765, study PRJEB25190) | human gut metagenome | biome: human gut; feature: human-associated habitat; material: faeces | place: Austria | collected 2013
TGCGAGGAGGGAGTGGATTGAAATAATTCTTCAAATACATCTATTTTATATCTGATCAGTCTCCCTCTGCGAGGAGGGAGTGGATTGAAATATCGTTTCTCGTCAAGAGATGAACGGACCCAATGGTCTCCCTCTGCGAAGAGGGAGTGGATTGAAATAAGGTTCTTGTGACTGTCGTAGTCTTCCCGACTCCGTCTCCCTCTGCGAAGAGGGAGTGGATTGAAATAAACAGGTATTGAAATCTGCTGTTGCTGACCATTGTCTCCCTCTGCGAAGAGGGAGTGGATTGAAATAAGGTTGATACTACGCCGCCAACATTATCAGTCAGTCTCCCTCTGCGAAGAGGGAGTGGATTGAAATGACGATGTTTCGATTATGATTCCTGTTTTCTTAGTCTCCCTCTGCGAAGAGGGAGTGGATTGAAATGACATCACCGCGTACATAGAAAGGAATGAGCCGACGTCTCCCTCTGCGAAGAGGGAGTGGATTGAAATACGGCAATCGTCCAGGGCATACTGGTAGCGGGGCTGGTCTCCCTCTGCGAAGAGGGAGTGGATTGAAATACATTAGCGCAGGCTAAAAACTTAAGCCAGGACGTCTCCCTCTGCGAAGAGGGAGTGGATTGAAATGGATATAATCCTGCGTCGGGAAAATTCCTTGCAGTCTCCCTCTGCGAAGAGGGAGTGGATTGAAATGTAATGGCTCATAATTCATCCATATGGTTTCTATCGTCTCCCTCTGCGAAGAGGGAGTGGATTGAAATATTCCCGTGCCGACAACAGGAAGAACCGTCTTAGCGTCTCCCTCTGCGAGGAGGGAGTGGATTGAAATTCCTCCTTAAATGACTTAAAATATAATTGATTTGTGTCTCCCTCTGCGAGGAGGGAGTGGATTGAAATGCTCGTCTGCCGTCTTCTCCCTGGAAGAATACGGGTCTCCCTCTGCGAGGAGGGAGTGGATTGAAATGATAAACGAGAGGAGTGGTGTGCCTGCTTTGTATCGTCTCCCTCTGCGAGGAGGGAGTGGATTGAAATGATGGAACTATTAAAGGAGCATTGATAACAAGGAGGGTCTCCTTCTGCGAGGAGGGAGTGGATTGAAATATTTCCACCTTGTCCGCAGGAATGAACCCGAACACCGTCTCTCCCTGCAGAGGGAGAGTGGATTGAAATAGGGGATGCTCAAGATAAATAACACATTGCCAAGCTGCCCTCTATGAGGAAGGAGAGAGAAAACGAAATATTATAATTTTGAACGTTTATGGAAATATTCGATATTTGTATTTGAGAAGCATGTAAGATTATGTCTTACTTTTTGGTAAAAAAGAAGCGCCAGTGCGGAAACTGGAGGGTGTGATCTATGAAGGGGAGTTGAAAGTTTTAATAATAATTAAGCAGAAAGACCAAATGACAATAAAGTTATAATCATCAAACGGGATAGCAGTTCTACATGATGAAAATTAGGTATTAATTATATTTAGTGTCCGACAATATGTTGGATATTTTTGTTTTAATTGCCAAAAATGTGTGATAAAATAAAGAAAATGATAATAATTGACAAATAACAGGAAGTAAGTAAATATGAACGATCCATACATTGCACATTTTTATAAAGACAGTAATAATACTATACAGATACAATCCGTTTCCGATCACAATCTTAATGTGGCTTATCTTGCCATGAGTAATTCCCCATTGAAATGCCTATCTTCTGTCGCCTGGGTTAGTGGTGTACTTCATGATGCTGGAAAATATAGAGAAGGTGTTCAAAATTACCTCAGAAGAGCAATGAATGAAGAGCAAGTGCGTCGCGGGGAAGAAGACCACTCGACAGGCGGTGGATTTCTGATAGAGAAGATGTTTCCTGCGACAAATCTATCTGTGCTGGTACAGATGGCGGTATTTTGCCATCATGGCTTGCATGACTGTTTCTCATCTGAAAAATCCACTATTTATATTAAAGAGCGATTGTCCAAAAAAGAGAATTTCCACAATGTAGAGGAACGTTATTATCAATATATAAAGAAGAAAGATTTGGAGAAAAGAGGCCTAATAGCAAAACAGGAAGTAGCAGGTATTATCCAGGAGATTTTAGGGTTTATTCGTAGCAATAATTTGAGCGTAAATATGTATGGAAATAGAGATTTTTTCCTGGGTATGTATGAAAGGACGATTATGTCGCTGCTGGTAGATGCAGACAGGACTGATACGGCGTGTTTTATGGAGCAGAGAGAATTGCCCGCTCCTAAAAGTGATGAAATGATGCAAGAGATTTGGGAAAAATGCATTACATATCTGGAACAGTATTTAAAGTCCATAAAATCAGAATCAAGGCTGAATGAATATCGCAGGGATATCTCGCGGAAATGTATGGAGGCCGGAGAAAGAGAAGAAAGGCTTTATCGCCTGACGGTGCCCACTGGCGCGGGAAAGACGCTCAGCAGCCTGCGCTTTGCGTTGTATCATGCCAGGAAATATCATAAGAGACATATCATATATGTGGCGCCCTATCAGAGCATAATAGACCAGAATGCGGAGGAAATACGCAGGGCAATTAATAATGATGAAATTGTTCTGGAGCACCATTGTAATGTAATCCATGAGGATGAAAAGGAGAAGGAACGTTATGAAATCCTGACAGAAAATTGGGATTCGCCGATTATAGTCACTACAGCAGTACAATTTTTGAACACGTTGTTTGCCTCTGGAATTGGAAATATCAGGCGTATGTATAGCATCCTGAACAGTGTGATTATATTTGATGAAGTTCAAGCCTTACCAGTAAAGATTACCAAACTGTTTAATCTTTCTGTGAACTTTCTGACGGCATTTGGGAAGTCAACAGTGGTTTTATGTTCAGCGACACAGCCGTTATTTGATGAACTGGATGAAAACAGGCTGCTGCCGCCACTATCCATGACAGGCAGTCCCAAAGAATATGCTGAGGCATTTAAAAGAACGAAAATTATAGATGCTACAAAAGGAGCAGGCAGTGGATTTGCGGCAGAAGAATTACAAGAGTTTATCTGGGACAAGGCGGAGACGCTTAAACAGGTTCTTGTCGTTGTGAATACAAAGAAATGTGCAGAGAGGCTTTATAAAGAGATCAAGAAAAAGTGTAAGGGATCGGATTATATATTATTTCATCTGAGCACTAATATGTGCGCAGAACACAGGAGGGATGTACTAAAGAGACTGGAAGAGAATTTAGAAAATGAGAAGAAGGTGATATGTATCAGCACTCAGTTGATTGAGGCGGGAGTGAATCTATCCTTCAAGTGCGTCATACGTTCCCTGGCAGGCCTTGATAATATCATTCAGGCGGCAGGCCGATGCAACAGGCATGGGGAAGCGGGGATGGGGTATGTCTATATTGTGGGAATAAGCAGCGAGTTAGAAAATGTAGAAAGACTTGCGGAGATTCGGAAAATGCAGGAGAGCATGGCAGAAGTGCTGAATCAATTCAGGAAGAATCCGGAAATATTTGATCATAGTCTGTCGTCCGAGGAGTCAATCCGGTACTATTATCAGATATACCTAAAGAAGAGAATGCCGGAAATGGAATATTTGGAATCGGTGAATGGAGTGGATGTTACACTGCTTGACCTGCTATCCACCAGCAGGACGATGTGGAAAAGCATGTCAGAGACAGCCAAGAAGGATAGTAAGAATTTGCTGTTAAAGCAGGCGTTTAAAACGGCGGGGGATGTATTCGAAGTGATACCGGAAGATGGAAAGGTAGATGTCGTAGTTAGATATGATGAAAAAGCAGAGGAGCAGATAGCCGTTCTTGAGGACGAATATGCTACGTTGGCAGAGCATAAGAAAGCGCTTCGAAGGCTTCAGCCATATACGGTGGGTATATCCGAGCAACTTCGTCAGAAGTTAGGAAATGCAATTACATCCGTATGCGGAGGAACCGTCTATGTCCTGAGTCAGAACTATTATAGTAGAGAAACTGGTGTTTCAGAAGAACCATTGGGAATGGAATTTATAAACTTTTAGAAAAGGGGTGAGAAGGTGAAGTATCGCAATACAGTAGAATTTGAAGTATATGGAGACTACGCGTTGTTTTCGGATCCCGTGACCCGCGTAGGAGGGGAGAAAAGTTCTTATCATGTGCCCACGTATGAAGCGCTTAAAGGGATTTTGCAAAGCGTGTACTGGAAGCCTACGCTGGTCTGGATTATCGATGCGGTAAGAATTATGAAGCCAATCCAGACGGAGACAAAGGCTATCCGTCCCATTAATTATAATGGGGGAAATGATTTATCCTATTATACTTATTTGAAGGATGTCAGTTATCAGGTACGGGCACATTTTGAATGGAACAGAAACAGGCCGGAACTGGAATCGGACCGTAATGAAAATAAGCATCATAATATTGCCAGGCGAATGATAAGCCGAGGCGGAAGAAGGGATATTTTCCTGGGCACAAGAGAATGTCAGGGATACGTGGTACCCTGCGAGTTTGGAGAAGGGGAAGGATATTATGACAGCCAGGAGGGCGATTTGTCCTACGGGCTTATGTATCATGGCATTACTTATGCGGATGAGGCAGTTCTTCCAGAAGATGAGGGAAAGATGACTGTGAGGTTCTGGCACCCGGTCATGAAAAAGGGAATCATCGAATTTACCCGTCCCGAGGAGTGTGTGAAAAAAAGACACATTAGGGAAATGACAGTAAAGATATTTGGAGAGGATAATTTTACAGGCATTTGAGAATTTGACGGGGAGGAGGAAGACATTGAGTTGGTTTAGCGAATTGTATGATTTATATGAGAAAAATGAAGAGAAAATTGGAAGAGTAGAATATAAGACACGCCAGGGAAAAAAGGGACCAGAGCAGGTTCCGCTGGTTCTTTTGCCAATATATCATACGACGGTAGCAGCACAGATTACGGTTGACATTGACAGCGAAGGGAATTTTCTGGGAGCGTCAAGAGTGCCGGATGAAGATAAGATGACAATCATCCCTGTGACGGAGACTTCTGGCATCCGGACATCAGGTGTTGAGGCGCATCCTTTCTGTGACAACCTAAAATACCTGGCTGCAGATTATGCAAGATATGTAAAGAATGGAAAAAAAGACTTTTCCAAAAATCATAAACTCTACATAGAAGGCCTAAAGTCCTGGCATCTGTCTGAGTATACACATCCAAAAGTAGATGCGCTTTATGCTTATTTAAGCAAGGGGACGCTCATGTCTGATTTGGTTGAAGAAGGAGTCCTGATTACAGATGAAAAAGGAGTTCTTTTAGAAAAGGAAAAGATACAGATTGTATCACAGGCAGATGCGTTTGTAAGATTTCGTATCATAGAAAAAGCAGATTTAAGCCAGGATATTTTAAACGATCCTTCCGGGAAGTATTTTTCGGAGTGCTGGCTGGATAGGACCTTGCAGGAAAGTTATATCAAGTATCACCGTTCCAGATTAACGCAGACAGATTTCTGCTATCTTACTGGCGAGAATGTTCCAGTTTCTTATCTTCAGCCTAAGAAAATCAGAAATGAAGGAGACGGGGCGAAACTTATTTCCTCAAATGATGAGGACAATTATACATTTAAAGGAAGATTTACGGATAAAACGGAAGCATTTGCTATAGGATATGAGGCTTCTCAAAAGGCCCACAATGCGCTTAAATGGATTATACGTAAGCAAGGATACAGTTGGGATGACCTTTGCATCGTGATCTGGGAATCTAATCTGGAGCCGATTCCGGATTGGGGCGCGGATACAGATAAGATTGAGGAAGCCTATCAGGAGGCGCTGGAAAACGAATATGAAGGATGGGGAGAGGAGGAAGAGCAAGAAGAAAAAGAATATGAGACGGGAGCTGCGGCTGCGGCAAGGTTCAAAGCAGCGATGCGCGGATATGGAGAGAATCTGAAGACGGACTCGAAAGTTATGATTCTTGCCTTTGATGCAGCCACTACTGGAAGGCTTGCTATGGTAGAAAATAAAGAGTTTGCCGCCAGCAGGTATGTAGATAATATCAAGTACTGGCATGACAGTTGCAGATGGCTGCAGTCAAAATATAAGGACGGCCATAACTTTCGTTATTTCGGAATGGCAGGCGTGAAAGATATTGCGGAAGCCCTGTACGGGACGGAGCAGAAAGGAATTCTTTCCCTTGGAGGCAATACAAGAATGTATGCGGAAGTATGCAAGAGGCTTTTGCCCTGCATATCTGAGAGGAGACGCGTGCCGAGAGATATAGTAAATACCGCGGTACAAAGGGCGTCATCTCCGGTTTCGTATGATAATCGGTATAATTGGGAAAAAGTGCTTTCTATAGCATGCGCTCTGGTGAAAAAGCAGAAAATGGAATTGGAAAAGGAGGAGTGGAAAGTGTCGCTGAATGAGGAAAGCAGGAATAGAGACTATCTGTATGGACGACTTTTAGCAATGGCTGACAGGATTGAATACCGTACATTTGACAAAGATGAAGACGGGAAAAGAGTGACGAATGCTAAAAGATATATGAATGCATTTGCACAGCATCCATACCAGACATGGAAGGTATTAGAGGAGCGTATACAGCCCTATTTGCAAAAATTAGATATTAAGGAGCGGAATTCTTATAATAAGACTCTTGATGAAATCTATGAATTGTTCGATGAAAAAGAATTTACTAATAATAACAGGCTGGAAGGATTATATTTACTGGGATATCACAGCCAGTCTTATGAACTAAAATATAAGCCTAAAAAAGCGGAGGAGGAAAAAGAATGACAACTTTAAAAGGAAAAATTGATTTTGCATTGCTTGTTTCAGCAACAGATGCTAATCCGAATGGAGATCCTTTGAATGGAAATCGTCCAAGAGAGAATTATGAAGGCTATGGGGAAATTTCAGATGTCTGTATTAAAAGAAAGATCCGTAATCGGTTCCAGGATATGGGACAGAAAATATTTGTCCAATCGGATGACCGTTCCGACGATGGTTACACAAGCCTGAAGGAACGGGCAGAAGGATGTGAAGAATTAAATAATGAAATTAAGAAAAAGAAAAAAGCCGATAGGGAACATTTTGCCCAGATTGCATGTCAGGAATGGCTGGACGTTCGGACGTTCGGACAAGTATTCGCGTTCAAAGGAGACGAAGTCTCTGTGGGAATACGAGGACCTGTTTCAATCCATCAGGCAGTCAGCTTGTCACCAGTGGATGTTGTCAGTATGCAGATTACGAAGAGTGTCAACAGTGAGGCAGGAAAAGACAGCAAGGCTTCTGATACCATGGGAACCAAACATAGAATAGGGTTTGGCCTATACCTGGTAAAAGGAAGCGTGAATGTCCAACTGGCCGAGAAAACCGGATTTTCTCAAGAAGACGCTGAACTTTTAAAGGAGGCACTGAAGACCCTGTTTGAAAACGACGCGTCATCCGCAAGGCCGGAAGGAAGTATGGAAGTCTGCCGACTCTACTGGTGGCAGCATGAGGAAAAGACCCCCTCAGTATCTACTGCTCAAATCCATAGAAGCATAAAAATCGAGGCATTGGAGGACAGGCCTAAATCATTTAAAGACTACTCCATCAAGTTAGAAGAACTGAACTGTGTAAAACCGGAGGTATATGAATTTGTATAAAGAAGAGGATTACCTGCAATTGTCAGGTATCCAGCATTTCGCATTCTGTCGTCGTCAATGGGCGCTTGCCTACATAGAACTCCAGTGGGATGAAAATGTGAGGACTGTTGAAGGAAAACTCTTGCATGAGAAGGCACATGATCCTACAAATGCGGAGAAGAGAGGAGATCTGATTATCAGCAGAGGCATGCCAGTATATTCCAGAGAATTGGGGATCAGCGGTGAATGTGACGTTGTTGAATTCCACCGTTCTCAGGACGGAATAACATTATTTGGACGGGATGGCCTGTATGAAGTAATTCCCATCGAATACAAGCGGGGAAAGCCCAAGGAAAATGATGTGGATATTCTTCAACTTATGGCGCAGGCATTATGCCTGGAAGAAATGCTTTGCTGCCAGATTCCTTTTGGATACTTATACTATGGTGAGACAAGACATAGAAAAATAGTAGAATTTACAGAAGAAATTCGACACAAGACAAAAGACATGTTTCTGGAAATGCATCAGTATTATGAACGAAGATATACTCCAAGGGTAAAACGTTCCAAGGCATGTAATGCGTGTTCTCTAAAGGATATCTGTCTGCCGGCTTTAGGAATAGCAAAGTCGGCAACAGATTATATTAATAGCAGGCTATCGGAGGAATAGAGTTGAAAAAATTAATGAATACGTTATATGTGACCTCTGCGAATCGGTATCTTTCTTTAGATGGAGAGAATGTTGTTATTCTGGAAGAACAGAAGGAAATCGGGCGCGTACCCCTACATAACCTGGAGGGAATCGTTACATTTGGATATACAGGAGCAAGCCCGAGACTTATGGGGACTTGCGCGCAGAAGAATATCAGCCTTACTTTTATGACTGAGCACGGACGTTTCCTTGCACGGGTATGTGGAGAAGTCAGGGGGAATGTCACACTGCGAAGGCAGCAATATCGTATCGCCGATAATACAGAAAAAAAGATAGAAGTGGCGCGAAATTGTATTGTTGGAAAAGTGTATAATTCCCGGTGGATTTTAGAGCGGGCAATCCGGGATTATCCGCTGCGGTTGGATGTAGAAAAGATAAAAGAAAAATCGTCTTTCCTCGATTCCCGCTTAAAAGAAATCCGTACGTGTGAAAGCCCGGATAAACTTCTGGGACTTGAGGGAGAGTCAGCCTCCATTTATTTTTCTGTCTTTGATGAATTGATCTTGCAGCAAAAGGAAGTTTTTTATTTTCATGGACGAAATAGAAGGCCCCCTTTGGATAATGTAAATGCAATGCTTTCATTCGCCTATTCGCTTTTAGCAGGTATATGTACGTCAGCATTGGAAACTGTTGGCCTTGATCCTTATGTTGGCTTCTTTCATACGGATAGACCAGGCCGCACATCATTGGCACTGGATATCATGGAAGAACTAAGAAGTGTAATGGCTGACCGTTTCGTACTAACGCTGATTAATAAAAGGATTGTTGATTCCAGCGGTTTCTTTCAGAAAGAAAATGGCGCTGTCATTATGGATGATGATACGAGAAAGAAATTTCTCGCTGCATGGCAGGAGAAGAAAAAGGAAGTCATTACACATCCTTTTCTGGGTGAAAAAATGGAGTGGGGAATGGTACCCCATGTTCAGGCAATGCTTCTGGCCAGATATGTTCGTGGAGATTTGGAAGAGTATCCGCCATTTTTGTGGAAGTAGGTGATAGAATGCTGGTGTTGATAACTTATGATGTAAATACAGAGACAGAGGCAGGAAAGAGACGCCTAAGAAAAGTAGCAAAGCAATGCGTTAATTATGGACAGCGGGTTCAAAATTCCGTATTCGAGTGCAATCTGGACGCCGCAAAACTTCGTCAGGTAAAGGCTATCCTGGAGGACATAATTGATAAAGAAGTTGATAGTTTAAGATTCTATAATCTGGGTAATAAGTATAAAGACAAGATTGAACATATAGGAGCAAAGAAAAGTTTTGATGTGACTGCCCCTCTTATATTTTAGTGTGGTTTAGTGCGAATGTGAAGTGCACATGAAAATGCAGGGAGATTCGCACCTGGATATTGATGATATGAGAGTTAGGAAAGTTGTAATTTGTTGTGTAGGTGTTGGAAAAAGTTCTTTGATTTGGCATTTTGCATAAGAAGTTGACGGGATATTAGAAGTTTTATGTGCAAAATTGCTGGTCTCTCCCTGCAGAGGGAGAGTGGATTGAAATTTCTCCTCTATGCTGCTGCCCGCCTTCTAACACTGGTCTCTCCCTGCAGAGGGAGAGTGGATTGAAATACGTATTTACTGAGAGGGAGGCGGCAGAAAGATGGGTCTCTCCCTGCAGAGGGAGAGTGGATTGAAATAATATCTCGATAAAGATATTAAAAATAGGACAGGGGTCTCTCCCTGCAGAGGGAGAGTGGATTGAAATGTGGATGGGGCCTGTAAATAATTCTCAAATTTAGGTCTCTCCCTGCAGAGGGAGAGTGGATTGAAATATTAATTCGGTATTATCGCTTAAGCGTTAATATATGGTCTCTCCCTGCAGAGGGAGAGTGGATTGAAATTCGCTCATTGGTACACCATACTTAACATACCTGTCGGTCTCTCCCTGCAGAGGGAGAGTGGATTGAAATCATATTTGCAGTATCCGGCTTTTGATATTGGGTCGGTCTCTCCCTGCAGAGGGAGAGTGGATTGAAATAGCGAACAAAAAGTTGCCAGCGGCCCGCACAGTAAGTCTCTCCCTGCAGAGGGAGAGTGGATTGAAATCTTCCTCTTCCGATAAGAAAGTTTGTTGGAGTCGGTCTCTCCCAGCAGAGGGAGAGTGGATTGAAATGACGGAACACGTGTGGAATGATTACATGACGCGGCAGTCTCTCCCAGCAGAGGGAGAGAGGATTGAAATATCTTGTCCTGCTCCGCCTTAGGGAGCCTCATATACGTCTCTACCTACAGAGGGAGAGTGGATTGAAATTTGTATATCCTGTTTTACTGAATAAAGGACTGTCCTGTCTCTCCCAGCAGAGGGAGAGAGGATTGAAATATAATCTATACTTACTTCTTCGTCATTGTCAGGCGTCTCACCCTGTAAAGGGAGAGCGAATTAAATAGTCGCAGATGCTAATGACTATGCCAGCACCAAAGCATTTTTCTATGTAGTGTATAAGTAAAATGAGTTATTCAAAACATACATTACGTAATGAGATGTTCCTTTCGTTCAGAAGAAATAGCGAAATATTTTCAAAGTGCGATAAAAAGGTATAGAACATAACTTTTCTTAAAGAAAAATAACAGCAGGCAAAACTCCGAGTAATAAAAGTTAACTAATGGCTAAGGTTATGTCTTATAACAAAATGAGCATCACATACATTCCATCAGAAGCAAATGCTGCTATACTATAAAAGTAGTGGAAGATAATAACGTGTAATATACAGAAAACTGCATAAATAACATTTCAAAATTTCTATATTGACCGTTCGAAGATGGACGGTCATTTCTATATTTAAGTAAACAATATTCTAAAATGATAAATTCATAATAAAAGTCCTGGCAGACCTACTTGGTGGTAATTATTTCATATTCATTTGACAACTTGATTTATAGATAGTTGACAATCTTTATAAAAAGGAATACAATATATATGACTAAATAGGAATAAATAGTCATATAGAATGGAGGAACAATTATGCCAAAATTCAGCGATGCTGAAAAAGAGTTTATAAGACAAAAACTAATGCAAGAGGGAGAACGATTATTTGTCTCATTCGGAATAAAAAAAGTATCCATTGATGAAATCGTACAGGCCACCGGCATAGCAAAGGGCTCATTTTACTCCTTCTACCAAAGCAAGGAACATCTGTATATGGATATTGCGGGGAATCTGCAGATGAGGATGTGGCAGGAGATGGATGAATTTTTAAATGAAAATCGTTCGTTATCACCAAGGGAACTTTGCAAACAATGTTTTTTATGGATGTTTGACGAGTTGCAACGTTATCCGATGCTTAAGCAGGCTAATGGCGAGACGGCTGACTATTTATATCGTAAATTGCCCCGTGAAGTGATTGAGGCGCATACAAAAGATGACAGTCATGAACTTGTAAAATTGCAGGAATATGGCGTTCGTTTTAAATGTGGAATTGAAATTGCAACAAAAACATTACAGACACTTGCAATTAGTTTCCTAAACTTACAACAGGATAATGCTGAAGATCAGCGGACTATAATGGGAATTATTTTGGATGGCGTATTAAAGGAGATTGTCAGTGATGAAAATGATTGATGTCCAAAATGTATTTTTCAAATATCCATCTTCAGAAAACGATACCATTAAGGGGATTTGTTTTAAGGTGGAGCAGGGGGAAATATTTGGCTTCCTTGGTCCGTCGGGTGCTGGAAAAAGCACCATGCAGAAAATATTGACAGGGACTCTTAGGGATTATCGAGGGAGCGTTCACGTTTTTGATACAGAGATAAAGCGTAGAACGAGCGATTATTATGAAAATATAGGAGTTGATTTTGAATTTCCAAATTTTTATGGAAAGTTTACCGCGATCGAAAATTTGAAGTATTTCGCCTCCCTTTATTCAGTTAAAACAATGGATCCAATGGAACTCTTAGAAAAGGTTGGCCTTCATCACGACGCCAAAAAGAAGGTGTCCAGTTATTCAAAGGGAATGAAAATGAGGCTAGGATTCGTGCGTTCTCTGCTGAATGATCCGAAACTGCTGTTTCTTGACGAGCCCACCAGCGGCCTTGATCCTGCGAATGCAAGGGTATTAAAGGATATGATACTAGAGCAAAAAAGGATGGGAAAGACCATCATTCTGACAACCCATAACATGCATGATGCGGAGGAACTCTGTGACCGTGTGGCATTTATCGTTGACGGTACAATTAAAACAATTGGTTCGCCGCATGATTTGCGTAAGAGTGGATCAGATACAAAGGTGGAATACAGTTATATAGAAGGCGGAAAGGAAATAAGAAACGTCTGTACGCTATCCCACTTGGCTGATTCGCCAGATTTTCAATCTGCGCTGAAAAGAGGTATTCTGACAAGTATTCATTCAAAGGAGCAGACGCTTGAAGATATATTTATAGAGCTGACAGGAAGGGGATTGCAGTGAGAATCTTAAATGCCATAAAAAATGACATCCGTTTTCAGATAAAATATGGTTTCTATTTTCTGTATTTCTTTTTCACCGTGGTTTATATCGTTGCATTGATGATAACGCCTTCGGAATATAAGAATATGGCAGCATCACTCATTATACTGACGGATCCCGCAATGCTTGGTGTTTTCTTTATGGGAGGCATATGGCTGCTTGAAAAAGGGGAGGGGCTGCATCGCTTTTGGAGCATTTCACCGCTTCGGACGATCGAATATGTATGGTCAAAATCCATATCACTTTCTATTCTGTCAACAATTTCTGCCATACTGATTGTCCTGATTGGGATAGGAGGAAGGATCAGATTCATATTTTTGGCCTTATGTATATTTATAGGAGCCATCGTATTTAATCTTATCGGACTTCTGGTAGCTTCTTATGCGCATTCGGTTAACCATTATATGATAATAGTAATTTTTCCAACAATAGTACTGTCATTACCACCTGTTTTTACTGCGTTTGGAATCACTCATCCGTTTTTCGAAATATTTCCGGGCACAGCGTTGTGGCATATGATTGAAAGCGCATTTTTGGGGGAAAAAAATATAAATGGCTGGATTGGAATTAATCTTATTCTCTGGTTTGGAGTATTGTCAGTCGTGGCAAATAAACGTATCGGTGTCGCATTGCAGTCAGCAGGAGGCGAAGGCGTATGAAGCATACAATGAAATTATTTGAAATAGGCATGAAACAAGTATTAAAAGATGGCATGCTGATAGCCTTGATTCCAGCGCCATTTTTAGTTGGCCTGTTTATAAAGCTTGCCATTCCGTTTATCAATCAGATATTAACAAAAGAGTTTTCATTTTCTATAATAGCCTGGTATGGCCTGATAGATGGTATGCTGATATGCCTGACTCCCATGTTTGTGGCGATGATATCGTCATTCCTGATCCTGGAAGAAAGAGATGAAAGATTAAGCGATTTCTATCAGATTACACCGGCAGAAGGCTACTCCTATCTATTTGCGCGAATTGGCCTGCCAATGATATGGGCATTCGCTGTCACAATGATTGTTTCTAAAATTTTCAATATATCATCCTTATCTACGTTCACCATTCTAGACTGTTCCATAATCAGCGGTTTTACAGGCATATTTCTGGCAATGATGGTCGTTTCGATTGCTGGAAACCGTGTGGAAGGGCTTGCGCTTTCAAAACTGATGGGGATTAGTTTTATCGGACTCATTCTAATATGGTTTCTCCCTGCGCCTTATCATTTCCTAATGGCTTTTCTTCCATCATTCTGGATTGGGAAAATACTGCTCGACGGAGCAAGTTTCTTTTCCTTTATACTTGGACTAATATCTTGCTTTTTGTGGATTGCCTTATTCACAAGGAGGTTTTTGAAAAGAGTATAGCGAGAGATTATCACTTCTAAGATACACATAAAACTTTGGCCTAATTCTGTTTGCGTGTATTCTATGTCTAGTGGGACTTCTTTAAATTATATCCGGGGATATCTTCCATATGACGGCACAAATATAGAAATTACATTATAGCAAGAAATACAGATCCATTTGCTCCAGATTCCCAAAGTATTGACTGGATGGTTCTAACCCCTTTTCTATTTATCCGATCCTTTGGATTTTTAAGAAAAGTCATTGACAAACAACGAATTATAAATTATACTGAGTATAGTTTTATAAAAGGGATGTCATTAAACAATGAAAAATAAAAAAGGAGTTGCATTATGGAGACTATAGCATTTAAGTCATCTTGGAAACACGCTGTATTAGAGTACCAGATTAAGGAGATTGACACGAATCAAGATTTATCTAGGTCCGCCATTACCAATAGAGCAATTGATGCAGCCAGGAATGTCGAAGATTGGGGAAAGGTAAAGGATGATTTAGCATTGCTAAAAAGAATGGATATTTCTATTGCTACATCAATGCAAGCCAAGCCTGATGAAGAAAGAGCAGAAAAAGTACGAGAAATTCGTGAGAAGATGTTTCTGGACCTGAAAAATGTAATACCAGATCTAAAGCGGCTGCAGACACCATATTTTATGCAGCTGCTCTGGATGAATTATCTGAATGAATTGAAAAAAAGGAAAATGGCTGTCGGAAAAACCATCTCAGATTCCGTAGATTTGTCTGGACCTGACATGGTAAAAAGACTGGTACAAATATTACTGCTTAACCGAGAGGCAGATAAAGAAGTGATAGAAAAAGTCAAAAATGCTTTATTAGAATGGGAGGAATAAGATATGCCAGATGTTGTATTAAACCAAAACGAAATGGATGATTACGCTTCGCATATTTTCCCCGTGATAGTTCATGCATCTTTAGGAACACATTTGAATTACCCGGATGATTTCTTCGAAAAGCGAACGGCATCCCCGCGTCTTGGTAGATATCTATTCGAACAGGTTGACCATGGAAATTTGAAAGGAACACTGCGTTGTCTTGGCTCACGCTCGAAAGATGGTTATGTTAAATTATGATTAGGGGGCTATGATTTTGAACCAGTTAGAAGCTAAAAGGCGTATTATCAAATATCTTAAAGAACATAACATTCCATATATGGAAGGCTTATGTGGAGACGCTCCTCAGATTACAATGTTGTATAGAGGATGTGAAAACTGTCCCGATAAGGTTTTAGAATCGAGTATCTACTTTTTTTCAGACTGCGCAGAATGCAGAGTCTATTTTAATGCAGATGGAGCAGAATGGTTCGAAGAAGCAATTGCCGCAATGACCTTTTCAGACTATTTAACTATATTAACGCTATGATATGGCCATGCGGCGCGGATGGCGTGGGTAATAATTTATATAAACCACAACATTTGTATACGCCAAGGCTGTATATGACGGAAGACGATTGCTTTGATATCGTGCTTGCAACAGTTGTTAATTATGATTTTTACAATGTTGCGCCTCTGGAGACAGAAGACTTCTTAACAGCATGTTTGCCAGAGTTGCTCAATAATCTGAGCATACCTATATTTTTACTTCTCCTTGGCAAGATAACGGTTGAACGAGCAATATCAATAATAGAAACTGAGATACTTGATAAAAGAGGAACTATTTTATGAAAGAAGAATTAGAACAGCAGTTAGAGCATGATTTTCCATTTATGCAGAAAAGCAGAGTCAAGGAAGAAAGAAATACATATAAAATATTTGGGTGTGAGTGTGGCGATGGATGGTATGGGCTTATCCATGAACTTTGCCAATCAATTACTGACCGATATGTAAAAGAGGAAATCTTACCGGAAAATATAGATCTGATCCCGATACAAATTAAAGAAAAGTTCGGTATCCTCAGATATTATTACAGTTTTGAAGATATGCCATGTAAGGAGTCTGTCGATGATTCTAAAAAGAAATTGCGTTATGATATTGCATGTATCGTTCATAATTATCAAGAGAAAAGCATGTCAATATGCGAGAACTGTGGGAAGAGTGGGAAACTAAGGTCAGATTTGCCTTGGGAACAAACTTTGTGCGATCAATGTTACGAGAAATGTCCGAATAAACTGAAGAGGAAACAATAAGAAAATTGATACTTTGACTGTAAGAGCATCAATCCTGATCGGATTGGTGCTTTTTATCTGCTGTAGGGAGCAAGGATATTGAAAGCAACAATGCTTTGAATTCTGCTATTTTGAGCATTTGCTTAAAATAGGACATGGAATGTCATGTATATGCTGTATAATAAGTATGAGGTGACATTTTATGAAAGAAAATAGATATTTTCAAATGATTTATTTGTTGCTGGAAAAAGGCAGTATGACTGCTCCAGAATTAGCAGATTATTTTGAAGTGTCGGTAAGGACTATATACAGGGATATTGATATCTTAAGTTCTGCCGGCATACCGGTATATGCCACCCGGGGGAAAGGCGGCGGCATATCTATTCAAGATAATTTCGTGCTCAAAAAGTCTATCTTAAGCGAACAAGAGCAGACGCAAATTCTTATGGCTTTGCAGGGAATTAGAATAGTTGAAGATGAATATACGAGAACTCTCCTATCGAAACTGAGCAGCGTGTTTCAAAAGCAGAATGTAAACTGGCTTGAAATTGATTTCTCAAGTTGGACAAAAAGCGGGGCAGGAAAAGATAACTTTCAAAAACTACAAAGTGCTATATTTAAGAGTAAGATAGTCGCATTTCATTATTACAGCGGCAAAGGCGAAGTGATCAAACGAGTTGTAGAACCACTTAACTGGTCTTCAAGAGTACGGACTGGTACTTATATGGTTATTGCTCTACCCGTAACGATTTCCGATTTTTTAAATTAACTCGTATAAGAAATCTCGAAATTACCAACGACGAGTATGTTCGTTCCATTCCAGAACAAATATTTGTGGAAGAAGAAAAATTTGAAATGGAAACGGTAAAAGTAACGCTTTTATTTGATAAAAGTATGTCTTTTCGAGTGTACGATAAGTTTGACGATGAAGTGACCGAAAATCAAGATGGTAGTTTATTAGTGGAAACCGTTATGCCAAATAATGAATTATTAATCAGCCATATCCTTTCTTGGGGTGATAAAGTGGAAGTAATTTCACCCCAAAACATTCGCAATAAAGTATCTGAAAGAGCAAAAAAGATTTATGAAAATTATAAAACATGACACGGCGTTGCAAGTTATATATGGTATTATCAGATCAACATATCAAACGCAAGGTGTCTCATGAATAAAGCAGAATAGATAATCTACTCTGCATATAAAAGCAAAACGAGGATAAGAAAGCAGGGGTGATACGAAGTCTAAATCTTCCTGATATTTTGTCAAAATGCAGATAGGCAAATTTAATGAACGTCATGCAATGAAATATGTTAAATGTTAAAGCGTCAGCACCAAGTTGTAGTACCGGTGTGATGGTATCAATATATTAGGAGGATCCGGAATGATAAAAAAGGCTTTAGTAGTAATAGATATTCAAAATGATATAACTAAGAATTACAAAGAAATAATTGCAAATATAAACAAATCCATAGATTGGGCAGTAGAAAAAAATATTCATGTTGTGTACATAAGACATGAAAATTTATCAAGCGGAACCAGAACTTTTAAACCCGATACATGCGGGGCTGAACTGGCTTCGGATTTGAAAATAGTTTCAAAAAATATTTTCACAAAATTCAAAGGAAACGCATTAACCAGTGAGGAGTTCTCAAACTTCATAAATAAAAATGAAATATGTCATTTTTATATAACAGGAGCGGATGCTGTTGCCTGTGTTAAATCAACCTGCTACAACTTACGTAAAGCAAATTATGATGTTAGTGTACTGACAGATTGCATCACTAGTTATGATAAAAGGAAAATTGACGAAATGCTGCGATATTACGAGAGCAAAGGCTGCAAACTGATTGGTTTGAATGATTTGTTGAATTCATGAGTTGAAATACGCATTCTAAAAGACTAAAGATTTAACCTGACTTATTGTAGAGTTATTTAGTTAAAGGGGTGCTTAGATGGCAAAATAATGATAATATAGTTTATGAAAAGAAGATTGAGTGCGGATAAAACATACTGAATTGGGGATCGATAAATCGAGAAAGAGGAAGTTTCCGATCGATGTAGAAGGTATGGAAGATTGCATGAAGTCTAGATAAAATAAGATATGTAAGGGGCTTTATAAACATGATAAAAATTCTATTTGTCTGTCACGGCAACATCTGTCGCTCCCCTATGGCAGAATTTTTATTTCGTGATATGATCCGAAAAAACGGACTGCAAGATAAGTTCACCATTGCTTCAGCAGCCACCAGCCGGGAGGAACTTGGCAATCCGGTACACTATGGCACTGTACAGAAATTAAAAGAATGTGGCATTAGCACAGAGGGGAAATACGCCACTTTGATGACGAAGAAAGATTATGAAAAATATGATTACCTAATTGGCATGGAGCAGAGAAATGTGAAAAACATGCTGAGGATTCTAGGAGGCGATCCGGAGCAAAAAGTATATAGATTACTGGATTTTTCTGAATCGCCAAGAGATATTGCAGATCCATGGTATACAGGAAACTTTGATAGAACGTATGAGGATATTTATGAGGGATGCCAAGGACTGCTGGAAGAAGTAACACGCAAAGGGTAACAAAAGGTAACACGTAACATTTTTAAGATGGACACGTAACAAAGTTAAAAAGTGTTACGTGTTAACCTTCTACAACTGGTGTGTAAATTTGAATAAACCCCTGTGTCAAAATGAAAAAAGGTAGTAGCAAACAATAGTTTAGCAGGAAATGCTGACCAGCCTCATAGAAATATAGGCTTTTGCAGATTTATTTAATTTTGCGCACCATTATTTTCAGATTGACACAGGGAATTTTGCAGCTTTACACACCAGTTATGTAGGTTTGACACGTAACACTTTTAAATATTGTTACGTGTCCATCTTAAAAATGTTACGTGTTAGTTAGTTCCATTTCCCCCGCAAATATGCTACTATAAGCATACAAAGCACAACAGGCAGGAAAAATCGAGGTGATTGGATTGCGTTACGGAGCGGTGGTTACAGTGGCGGAGATTTCTTCTCAGATGGGCGAGTTTAAGCCGATGCTGCCAATCGGGAAGGAAACGATGATACAGCGGGTCGTGCGGACGCTTAGGAAAGCAGACGTAGAGAATGTAGTTGTTATTACGGGGTATCGCCATGAGGTAATCGAAGAAAATTTAAATTATGCGGGCGTTATGTTTTTGAAAAACGAACGCTTCATTCAGGGAGACTGGATTGATTCGGTAAAGATGGGGCTGGAATGGCTTGATGAAAAGTGCGATAAGATATTAGTCATTCCGGGAGATGTTCCCATGGTAACGGAAAATACGATACGGGAATTGCTTGCACAGGCGGGGGGATTCACATACCCGACATTTCAGGGAGAGCCCGGATACCCTGTCGTATTAGGCGGTCAGGCAGCCTCTCGGGTAACAAATGCCATATCAACAGAACAAGGTTCAACTCTAGGTTTAACTCAAGGTTCAACTCAGCCAAATGCCATAGAGCATCTATTGAAAATAATGAAGGGGTTGGATATCCCGGTTACAAAACTGGCAGTAGAAGATGTGGGAGTAACGCTTCAGATCAATTCGCAGAAGGACTATGAGAAGGCGTTGAGGCTTTATCTGGACGCGGCAGGCCGTAATGACCAGGTTCGGGTTATTACCAAGACGATGCTTGCTACGGATGAGAAGTTTTTTGGAAATGGAACGGAACAGCTTCTGGAACTCATTGGGGTCACCGGTTCTGTGAATGCGGCCTGCCAGGCCATGCAGATGTCTTATACCAAGGCCTGGAAGATGATTAACCGCATTGAAAAGAAATTAGGCTACCGGGTGATGGAACGAGTTGCGGGAGGCCGGGAGGGCGGAGGCTCTCAACTTACGGAAGAAGGCGAAAGGCTGCTGCGGGTATACCGGAAGATGAGGGAAGAAGTGCAGGCTGCTGCGGAAATAAGTTTTCAAAAATATCTATCGGACATTCTGGGATAGGCTTGAAGTTTGAAGAGGCGCATAAGGCTGTGAAAGAGAGGAAGGGGAAAGATGAGAAAATTATTCTCTATACTAAAGGATACGCTGCAGAGCGGGCAGGATGCCGTGCTGGTATCCGTGGTGGCAAGTTTGGGCTCCGCGCCCCGGGGCGCGGGAGCGCATATGCTGGTTACAAGGAAGGGGCGCGTCAGAGGGACGGTAGGCGGCGGCGCGGTAGAGCATGAGTGCATTCAGCGAGCCCTGGGAGTGCTTGACAGCAAGAACTCCTATTTGGAAGAATTCAGGCTGCACCCGAATCAGGCAGCGGATCTTGGCATGGTTTGCGGAGGAGATATAAGTGTTTTTTTCAGGTACATGCCATCGGGAGACGAACAGATGATAGATCTGGCCATAAGAGCCATCCGGATGTTTGACCAGGATCAAAAGTGCTGGCTGGCAATGGATTTTTCAAAAGAAGGGAAGGGGCAGATGTATCTTTATGAAGAAGGGGATTTGCCAAAAAAAGTGCAAGTAGCCGTATGTGCCAAAGCAGGGGCAGAACCACAGGAGAGTCCTGCGAAATACTATTTGGAAAAATTAGTGCAAGGCAGCAAAGTTTATATTTTCGGCGGCGGCCATGTGGCCCAGGAGGCGGTTCCTACGCTTGCAAGGGTCAATTTTGACTGTATTGTACTGGAAGACGGGGAAGACTTTACAAAGCCGGAATTATTTCCGGGGGCGAGAAGGACGCGGCTGGTTGATATGGAGCATCTGGAAGAAGTATGCAGGGATATCACGTCCGATGACTATATCTGTGTCATGACCAGAGGCCACCAGCACGACTTTCTGGTAGAAAAGCAGATTTTGCGCACGCCGGCATCTTACATCGGAGTGATCGGAAGCAGAAAAAAGAAGGAGGCGGTCTTTGCAAAACTCCGCCAGGAGGGGTATACAGACCAGGATCTGGCAAGGATCAAGACGCCGATGGGGCTGGATATCCAGGCAGAGACGCCAGCAGAAATAGCGGTCAGCATTGCGGCGGAGATGATTATGGAGCGAGCCCGTCGCAATCACATCGAGAGACCAAACGAAGGAGGGAAAGAGCCATGCGTCTGATTAAGACGGAGGAAGCAGCTGGCCATGTGCTTTGCCATGATATCACGCAGATCATCAAGGGAGTGACCAAGGATGCCGTATTCAGAAAAGGCCATATCGTGAGAGAAGAGGATATCCCAGTACTTCTTTCCGTGGGAAAAGAGAATCTCTATGTGTGGGAGAAGCAGGAAGGTATCCTGCATGAGAATGAAGCCGCGCAGATTTTGTGCCGGATGTGCAAGGGGGCCAATATGCACCCGACGGAAGTCAAGGAAGGCAAGATTGAACTGATCGCAGACTGCGACGGCGTATTAAAGATTGATGTGGAGAAGATGAATGCGGTAAACCGTCTGGGAGAGATGATGATTGCCAGCCGCCACGGCAACTTTCCGGTAAAGAAAGGCGACAAGATTGCGGGAACCAGGATTATCCCGCTGGTCATTGAAGAAGAGAAGATGAGGCGGGCAGAGGCCCTGACACAGAGAGAACCGATTTTCCAGATCGTGACTTACCAAAAGAAGCGCGCAGGAGTTATCACTACCGGAAGCGAAGTATATAAGCACCGGATTGAGGATAATTTCACCCCCGTGATCGAAACTAAGCTAAAGGAATATGGCGTGGAGATGGAAGACCATGCGGTCTGCGATGACAAGCCGGAAATGATTGCAGAAGCCATACATAAGATGCTCGATAAAGGAATGGACATGATCATTTGCACAGGAGGCATGAGCGTGGATCCGGATGACCGTACGCCGCTGGCGATCAAGAACGTGGCGGAGGATATCGTGACTTATGGCGCGCCGGTTCTTCCGGGGGCAATGTTCATGCTGGCTTATTACAATGGAGATATTCCCGTCATGGGATTGCCGGGCTGCGTCATGTATGCGAAAAGGACCATATTTGATCTGGTGCTTCCAAGAGTGCTGTGCAACGAGAAGTTAAAAGCAGAAGATTTGTCCAGACTTGGACAGGGAGGCTTATGCTTGTCCTGTCCTACTTGTACGTTTCCAAACTGCGGGTTCGGAAAAGGAGCGTAATCGATGAAGGATCAATATGGCAGGGAGATCGATTACCTGGCTCGGACGGAATCTTAAAACTATGCCTCAATTACGAGAGTAATCGGAATATAAAGGCATTGATGAGAAATAGAGCAGACGATGCCAGACTGAAAGAATAGTAAAAACAGTCTGTATCGGAGAACGCAGAGGTACTCAGGCTTTGGTCTTCCAAGCCTGCCGGTGGGAACGGTGTTTCGCTGCAATGATGTGCTGCTTGAGATGACGCAGTTTGGGAAGGAACGCCACTCCCCTTGCCAGATCTATCAGAAGATGGGGGAATGCATTATGCCGGCCCAAGGCGTATTTGCAAAGGTTTTAACGGGCGGCATGATAGCGGCAGGTGAAGAGAGAAGTATTGAGAAGTGAAGGCCTTTTTTCGTAGCATCTTGCTTTTCAATAGAAGCCGTATTGGGAATACGATAAATAAAAGGAGAAAGTTTTATGAAAAAGAGAGTGGTGGCAGTATTTATGGCAGCAGTGATGGTATTAGGACTTGCAAGTTGCGGAAGCAGCGAGGCAAAGAAGACGGATGGCAAGGACAAGAAGGCCTCGGAGGAATCCAAGAAGGATGACGCAGATGAGACGGAGATCCAAGTGTTTATCGCGGCAAGCCTGAATACCGTCATGACGGAAATCGCGGAAAAGTATAATAAAGACAATCCGGATGTGAAGATTACCTTCAATGCGGATAGTTCCGGCACCCTGCTGACCCAGATCGAGGAAGGATATGAATGTGATATTTTCTTTTCGGCTGCTCAGAAGCAGATGGACCAGCTGGAACAGGATGGGATGATCCGGGAAGGAACCCGCGCAAATGTGGTGAATAACCAGGTTGTGCTTGTGACCCGGAAGGACAGCGGAACCAAGGCAAGCGGACTTGAGAACCTGAAGGATGCCCAGAGCATCGCGCTGGCAGGCGGAAGCGTTCCGGCGGGCAAGTACACCAGGCAGGCGCTTGTGAATCTGGGCATCCTGGAAAAGACGGATGAGCCCGATGCAGTCACTACAGAACAAGTATCAGAAGCGCTTGGCGGCGTGGAGATCAGCGAGCAGGATAATGTAAGCAAGGTTCTGGCAGCAGTGGTGGAAGGCTCCTGCGAAGTAGGCACCACGTATTATTCCGATACCTATGGTTATGAGGATGATCTGGATATACTGGAGACGGTAGGCTACGATCTGACAGGAAACGTGATTTACCCGATCTGCCTGGTAGATAATCAAGAAGCGGATGATGCCCAGAGCAGGGCTGCAAAAGATTTTTATGATTATGTGTTATCCGAGGATGCCAGCGAGATTTTCTACAATTATTATTTTGACACCAACGTACAGAGATAAACAGAATGAGATACCAAAAGGAGGAATCATCTATGGAGGAAATATGCGCAGTCCTGCAGGGCTTGGACTGGAGCCCGCTTTATATCTCGCTGAAGACAGGAGCGGTGGCAACCGTAATCTCCTTTTTTCTGGGGTTATTCGCAGCCAGGAAGGTGATCAAGGCGGGTCCGAAAATAAAGGCTGTGGCGGATGGGCTGCTTACGCTTCCCATGGTGCTGCCACCTACAGTGGCGGGCTTCTTCCTTCTTCTTCTGTTCAGCAGAAGAAGGCCGCTTGGCATGTTCCTGTATGATCAATTCGATATCAAAGTGGTACAAAGCTGGCTTGGATGCATTATTGCGGCGACGGTGATCGCATTCCCGCTGATGTACCGGAATGCCAGGGCGGCGTTTGAGCAGATCGATGTAAATCTGGTCTATGCAGGACGGACTCTGGGGATGAGCGAGGCTAAGATTTTCTGGAAAGTAGTGATTCCTACGGCGGGGCCCGGGATTATCTCAGGAACCATCCTGACTTTTGCGAGGGCACTGGGAGAGTACGGGGCCACTTCCATGCTTGCCGGAAATATTCCCGGCAAGACCGGGACTATTTCCCAGAAGATTGCCATGGTCATCCAGGATGGCGATTATCTGACTGCGGGAGTCTGGGTAA
>OLOE01000360.1_pt1 | contig 24082 bp, 25 predicted proteins | sample 1673201 | NCBI WGS metagenome assembly OLOE01 (sample SAMEA3136765, study PRJEB25190) | human gut metagenome | biome: human gut; feature: human-associated habitat; material: faeces | place: Austria | collected 2013
AAATAAAAAGTCCTGATAAAATAATCATTTTTTCCCTCCTATATTTTTGTGTCAGTCATTGGCTGAATACAGCGAATTAATTCAAGTAAGTATCATCACAATACCCTCTTTTCATTGTGCTCCCTTGCCTATTTTTCTGTTCGTTTCGCAGTTCTTTTTCTGATAAAAAATAATCATGATAAGCTTCTCGCTTAATTCGTGTTTCAATGTAAAACATTGGGACTTCAAAAGTAGAGTTTTGTTCGAATCCAAATTTGCTTCTTTCGGTATCCACTTTCAGCGTTAATGTTTTTCCATTTTTTAGTAAGTGGATAACATCGATCTCATGAATATTTTCAGGTGTTACTTGGTTATTTGTTAATAATTCAAAGGTTTTTCCTTTTTTAACCTTAATCATCAATAGGCGCCCACGAAATCCTTGCCAACGAGTATTGACTTCTTTTTCTTGAATAGCTAACTCTTTCATTGCGACACTTCCTGTTCGTTCTTTTATTTTTTCCATCATTGTCCTTTCCAACAAAAAAAGAGAAGCACGCTTTCGGCTTCTCTTTACCTGTCTTCATTCCTTCATTATTTTTCTGTTTCTTTTCGTTTGATTCCAAACCATGCAAGCCCTGCAAGCATTCCGGTCCCTAATACAGATAACAACGTATTTTCTTTTTCACCAGTTTTTGGCAATTCTGGAACAACACTTGCTTTTTCAACCGTTAATTTTTCTGGTGCTTTGACAGGTTTACTTGGTGTATTCATTGGGGTAGCTGGTGGTGTTACAGGTTTTTCAGCAACTTTCACAGGGTGTACCGCTGTTTGCAATTGAACTGGGTGTGATTCTGCTGTAACCACAATTTTTTTAGAAACCGCTACTTTTAGTTCTTCTGGCGTTGGTGGTGTTAATTGTGTAGGATCAAGTGGTTTTTCTTGTTCCAAATCAGGCGTTTTTGGCTTTTCATTCAAGTTTTTGAATTGGACCATGATTTGGCCATGTGTGTTATAAATCCAGTTATCATCAACATTTAATAACTGTTTCAAGGCGCTTTCTTGTCCTGCTTTTAGAATAAATTTTACATTGTTGTATTTCACGTTTTTATTGATTTTCTTTGTAAAAGTAGATTCGCCATCATGATAAACAGCAAATAGCTCCTGGCCATTTAGGTCGTACACGTGGAAGTTAATGTTTTTATTTGCGCCTGTATTTGGGTTTAGATTCGTGTATACATAATCATACAAATCGATAGATTCGATGATGATTGTTTCTGAACCATCCCCATTCGAAGTAATTTTCCAGTTGATTTTCCCTTTTAACACACCATTTCCAATGATTGAAACCCCATCGTTCATGTCATGCGTTAGCGTGAATTTCCCTGTCGCTTGGTCTACAATTGCTTTCATGAATGTTTTATATTTGTCTTGGCCGTTATAGCTTTGTGTACGTGCTTCCACTTTGGTTTCTAATTTCGTACCATTTTTAAATTCTTCCATCAATTTGTTGTATAAGTCTTGTCGTTGTTTATTTCGCTTCGCAATTGCTTCATTTTCTGCTTTGATTTTGGCATTTTTTGCATCTAATTCGGCTTTGGCTTTTTGATATTTTGCTAAAGCTTCTGCATTACGCTTTTTAATTTCTGCATTTTCACTATCAACAGCTTGAATGCTATCTACCAACTGTTTTGCTTTTTCCATAGCATCCTTGACCGTTGCATTGATAATGCCGCCATCTTTAATTGGTGTACCGTTTTGTTTTGCTTTAGCAATAGCATCTTCAATTAATTTGTTGGCTTCATTCATGACTTTGGTTGCTTCTTCTAAAGCGGCTGCTTGTTTTTTGGCGTCTTCTTGCGCTTTTTGCTTGTCCTTATACGTTTGTTTTTCAGTTTCTTTGACATCGACACCATTTTCCTTCGCTTTATCTACAGCGTCTTTAATGGTTTTATCGATTTCTTTTTGTGCATTCGTAGTATCTTTAACTTTATTTTCCTGTTCTTTAAAGTCTTTGTCTGCTTCTTCTTTAGAAGGAACTGTTTTTTCTGGTTCTTCCTTCATATCTACGCCATTATTTTGAGCATCTTTAACCGCATTGTCTAACGCTTCATTGCCTGTTGGAGCAACTTCTGGCGTTTTTTCTTCAGGTTTTGGTTCTTCAGCTTTTTTTGGTTCTTCTTTTTCAGGAGTTTCAACCGTAGGCTGTTCTTCTACTGGATTAGTTTGTTCCCCAGTTGTTGCTTGTTCTGATGCTTTTTCTGTTGTAGAATTAGCACTATCAGTAGTATCTGGAACTACTGTTTGTGATGAATCTTTTGTATTTGTCACTTCTTGATTAGGCACAACAACATTCTCTGTGGTGGCGGGCGTTGTTGTGTCTTTTTGTGTATTCACTTGTTCTGATGCTTTAACAGGGGTTTCCGTTTCTGAAGCAAAGCTTTCTTGACTTCCTAACATCGCTGTACTGAATAATCCTAAAAAGACAATCGGTGCTACTACCCAATGTTTCCCTGACTTGTACATTTTAAAGCGTTTCTTTAATTCTGACTGTTGATTCATGAATTTCTCTCCTCTATATGTTTTTTTTCTTTTTCCTATAGGTCTTTCTTCACAACACATGGTGCCCGTTGCTTTTTCATCGCCCGTCTCCTTCCTCAAAAAAAAGAGAATCAATAGTGTCTCGATCCTCATACTGATTTTCTATTCAGTTTTTTATTATAAATGGGATACCCATTATCTTCACGCCACTGTTTTAATACTTTTTCTGTAACATGAAATCTTTGAGCAATTTGTTTGAATTGCAAGCCGCTGCTCTGATAGCTTTCAAAAGCTTCTTTGGTAATTTGGTTATAATACTGTCTCACATCTGCAGTTTCTATTTTTTCTGCAAGCTCTTGAACACGTTGAAAACGCTCGGTGTGTTCTTTTTTATACCATTCTGGATCTTCATTCATTAAGGCCAACATTTCTTTACGCCATAGTTTTTGTTCTCTTTTCGTCATTTTTATCACCTCAAGAACATATTAACAAAGCCTTCGTTAATAAAAAAATACTATCCTTTTAAATCAAATAGAAATTACCTTTTGTAGGAAACACCTATTGTTTACTGGTTTCAAAAAAATCAAGTCTTTTCACAAGGTTTCTAGCAACCGTTACCTCAAACTCTAGGTGAGTCGGATATTGCTCACTACCAATAATTGGTAGGTCGTGGCAATCTCACCATGTACCGTAGCACACCAACTTCACAATCATTGTGTGGGTCTCCGTTCATACTGGAGCTTTTAGTTTTTCTCCTAGCGTTTAACGACACCCTGCTGGCTTCTGTACCCTTGCCCCTTCATAGCTACGCTGATAAGCAAGGCAGCGGACTTCTCGCTGACTATTCAGTTGTAAAAAAGAAAGAGTTCTTCTTCTCGTTATCAGAAGATAGAATGTTTCTTTTTTGTTTGGCAACTTTGCTGGAAACCAGCAAACAATAGGTGTTTCCTGAATATTTTTGTTATGCTTCTTCTTCGTCTAAATAATCCCAAATAGTAGTGAGTAACTGGTCAAATCGCTCGACAATGAATACGTCCACATCATTTTCTAGTAACCAATCCACTGTTATTTCCCAACTCGCACCTTTTTGCGCAGCTCGATACAGATGGCCTTGGAAGTCTTGCGGAATGACTAATTTTTTCTTGTCCGAGCAGGCAGCAACAAGAGCTGTAAAAATTGTTTCATCCATTCCACAATTTTGTTCATAGGAAAATACTCGTATCACGTCTCCGTGATTTAGTTCTTCTGCATAGGTAATTCGTTTCTTTTCCATAAAGCCCTCCTTGTTCTATTTACTCAGTTACACTTACTGTGGTATACTATCCCTAACATTTTATTCATTAATTTTTTCTTTCAATGATGCTTGTCAGCTAGCGGAAACTAGTTGACTTCTTTTTTTATTCACTTTTTTTATAGGAACAAGGGTTAACTTGGTTGACCCTTTTTTTCGTTCAATGATTTTATTTCCATCTCTGTCATAACAAGAAATGATTTGACGAAGCAATGCTTTTGTGACACCCATTTGAGGAATTTCTCTATATTTTTTCCAAATCATTTTCCCATGTTCTAAAATCTGAACCGCTAGATAAAAGCGCTCGTTCTCCAATACATAACAATTTCCTGTCTTTGTATGAATCCGATAGACCTTTTGTAAAATCATTGTACCCGTCACTTTTTGTTTCATTTTGAACACCAGCCCTTTCTAAAATTTAGCGATAAAAACAAAAAAAACGGGGAACATATACATGAACTGTATACGTTCCCCGTGTACTGCAACCATCATTCCACCATACAAAACAATATATTTAAAGTAATCTTTTTCCTAGACCAATAAAGGAGTTTAAAAAGGTCTGGAAATTCACTTAAAAAATTGTTATACTATATGTTGTAACTTATGTTGCAGTGTTCGAGAACCGAGTATAGTTCATGGGATCAGCATGAATTATTTAACTATCCTCTTGGGTTGGTAGCCCAAAGATAGTCGGTTCTTATTTTTAGTTACTTTTTTCTAGTTTCATGGTATAATTCGTATGTTGGACGAAGTCATACTACTAGTGGTGTGGCTTTTTTTTAAGAAACAAGAGTTAATATTAGTGCAAACAATAATGCAGCTACATGTTTTTTTTGTTGTTTCATTAAGTTTACCTCACTTAGTAACTATTCATTACAGTTACTACTATAGCATTAAAGTTTACTCATTACAAGTATATGTATTTTAAAAAAGACGTTTCCGGTAAAAATAATTCATTTTTTATTTATTTTCTTTTTTTTGCCGATTTTCGTCATATTCAGAATACATTTATAGGAGTTGAATATATGCATTTAAATGAATTAATGAAAATACAAAGAAAAAGCGAGAAATTATCTCAAGCTAAGTTTTATGAAGGTATTTTTCAGCGTAATTCAGCAAGCCTTTTTGAAAATCATAATGAACATTTTTTAAAAATTGCTGATTTGCCACTTCTTGCAGATAGAAGTAATTTAACAATACCTGAAATAATTAGAACTTGTAATGAAGATTTTAAAAGTGTTTTTGATAAAGATTTAGAAACATATTATTTTCTTCTTTCAAAAATTCATCAAAATTCTGATTCAGAATACAAGCAAGAACTCTACTCTCTTTATCAAAAATCTATACATGAAAAATTTACTTCATTAAAATACATGAATTTGTATTTACTTATAAAATTGCAAACCTCTAGTTTAATTTCAGAAATTATTCCTGTGGATAAACAAGATTTAGCTGATATTAAAAAGATGTTTTCATCAAGCAAAAGATTTGTATTGTATCACTATAAAATTCTTTCTAATCTATGTACTGTATTCCCTTACTCTGATCTTCAGACATTGATAGAGGAACTATTCCCTTTACGTGAAGATAGTGACGAGCAGATTAAAGATACAGCTTGTTTATCCTTGTCTAATGCAATTGCTCTGAGTATATTTACAAAGGATTACAGTTCTTGCTTTATCCTTCTAAATCACTTTGAAACTTTGTTATCAAATTACACTAGTTATAAATATAAATTAAGTTTCATAGCTTCAAGAAATATGCTTCTATACTTTACTTCTGGAGATATAGAGCATATTATGAAAGTATTCTCGTATGTTGAAATACTGAAACAAGTGGAAAGCCCTGAATATGTTGAGCAATTCCATAAAAACTTACAAACAATCATTTCTAAAAGTGATGATGAAAAAGCAAAACAAATATTTGGTGTTCTTGACGATGATGGACAAGTATTAGATCCCAAAAATTTTGACCACAAAAAAATAGATTAACTTAAAACCCAAAAAATAAGATTTTTAATGTCTTATTTTTTGGGTTTTCCTATCCTTACAGTTAAAATAAATTCTTAATTATATCTAGTCCACCTATGATATTTCCAACAGTACCACCGATACTTGCTAAAATAAATACCAAAAATATTCTCAATACCCTATTTTTATATATTTTTTTTATTGATAGCAAATCTTCATCCATTGTTTGAAAATCATGAACTTTAGGTTTTCTGATGGTAGCTTCTACTATTGCAGAAAATACACCTATTGATACCATTGGTAGTAACGTTGCAAGTGGAGCAAGTACTAAAGAAGTAATAACCGTCAATGGATTAGCTAGTGCTAAAACAGTAAAGAGTGCAGCTACGCCGCCATTCCATATACCCCATCGAATGATTTGATTTATACCTATATCCATTCCTAAAACAAAAGAATAAATCAATAAACCAATAATTATTAAAGGTATAATACTTTCTAAAACCCTAGTTGACCAAAGTTTGGGTGGTAATCCGTCTAATTCCTCAATATTTGCTTTTCGATTTTCCTTTATATTTTTCTCAACTCCATTTAAGTGCGCCTGACCAATAATTACAACTATTTTTTTTCCTTCTTCATTTAGAATTTTTGTAGACATATATAAGTCTCTCTCAATTAAAAAAGATTCCCACAATTCAGGATATGTTTGCTGTAATTGCTCAAATATAGGTTCAAAATTTTCTGAATTAAGAAGTTTCTTCATTTCTTCTTTAGAATCTTCTGCTCCTTCTAAAACTTTACCAAAAGCATGTGGAAAAAGAGCCTTTTTTCTTAGAGGTATCAACCGCCAAAAACGTTTAAATGTAATTTGTGAATCTCTATCGACTAAAGCTAATTTAGCACCACTTTTTTCTGCACTATTCACTGCTTGGAAAAATTCTGCTCCTGGCACAGAATCATTTATTTTTGCCAAATGTTTTTGAATTAAACTGTATATTACACTTGATATCAAAACTATTAATTTTTTTTGTTTAATTACTTGAACAATATCTGTATCTGACCATTCATCAGGATTCATATATTTATTGTACCTTGTTTTATCCCATTCTAAACAAACAACATCTGGATTTTCCTTTTCAATTACCTCTTTTACCAATTCTGCACTCTCTTTAGATATATGAGAGGTTCCAACAAGTACAATCTCACGTTTATCTAAAAAAATTCTACGTACTAATTCCATAGCTTCTCCTCTAATTTTGTACCATCATTTTTTTGTAATCATATCTAGCTCCAACAGGGTGAATCATTAAGTTGCTTATTGTATTTTTTTGAAGCCGAGCTATTCCCACTTGAAACACTGGCACAACACCCGCATCATCTATTACTAACTTTTCCGCTTTTTTTAACTCCTGCCAGCGTTTAGAGGAAGTATCCTTAATTAATTCATCATAGTTTTTATTGGAATATCCACCATGATTCAATGGGCTATTGGTTTCAAAGTTTGCTAAAAAACTAATTGGGTCTGCATAATCAGCTTGCCACCCGCTTAGACTTATTGCAAAATCTTTTTTCGTCAAACGTTCCATAAATACATTAGCAGGTACTGGTGTAATATTAACTTTCAATCCTTCTAAGTTTTCTTCTAATTGACCTTGTAAAAATTCTCCTGCTTTTTTCTCAAACTCTCCGTCACCTACTAAAATATCTAATTCTAGTTTTTCAGAGACCTTATCGTTACTTTTGGCAGTTTCCCAATAAGTACTTGCCTGTTTTTTGTTAAACTCCACTAATTTTTCATTGGCAAAATCTTTTTTTGTTTTTGGATTATAAGCCATTTTTTCAGGTACAACACCAACAGAAGGAATAGAGCCATTATCTAATAATTTTTCGACTAAGCTATCTCTATCAATTGCATAGCTAATCGCTTTTCGGACATTTTTATTTTTTAAAAGTTTATTCTCTCCAGTTTGGTTCATTTCTAAAAACATCGTATTTGCCATTAACGTTGTTGAATATTCTTTATCTTTTTTGTATTGTTTCGCATATTCTCCAGCAAGTGGCACATCGTCCAGTTGTCCGTCATTATACAAATTAATTCCTGTATTAATTTCTTTGACAACGTGGAAATTAATTTTTTTCATAGATACATGTTTCTTATCCCAATATTTTTCATTTTTTTCAATCGTCCATTTATCAGATGTTCCTACTCCATCTAAATTAGCTAGATCATACGCACCATTTGTTTTGATTGATTTTTGAGATGTTCCATAGTTTTTTCCGTTTTCTTTGATTGCTTTTTGTTGCACTGGAAAATAAGCAGTCAGCGCTAATAGGTCAGTAAAATAAGGAGTTGGCTCTTCTAATTCAATTATTAATGTTTGTTCGCCATTACTTTTCACACCAAGCTTTTCCTTAGGTTGTTTACCAGAAATAATCTCTTTAGCATTTTTTATAGTTGAAAATAGCTCCACGTTAGGAGAAGTAGTTTCAGGGTCTACAACTCTTTGCCAAGCAACTACAAAATCTTCAGCAGTAATGGGAGTTCCATCAGACCATTTAGCCCCATCTCTTATTACAATGGTATATGTTTTCCCATCATTCGATACCTTTGGTTGCCCTGCTGCTAAAGCTGGTTGAGGTTGATTCTTTTCGTCTAATCGATACAATCCCTCCATTACATTTGCTAATAAAGTAATACTTGTCTGGTCTACCGCTGTAGCTGGGTCTAAGCTTTGAACTGGCGTGCCTGCTGTTAAAGTAGCTACCTGTTTTTCATTTTTTCCTGATTTTTCCTGTGAATCGTTTTTTGCATTATTTGTACCACAACTGGCTAACATCAACGGTAATAAACCAATTCCAATAAAACACAATTTCTTACACTTTTTCACTTTTGCATTCCTCCAAGCTCTATTTTTTTTCTACCCAATCATGTAATGTTACAACCGTTTGAGACTCATTTTTTTGTTCCCACGACTGTAATTGTATAAGACAATTCTCAAAGGTTGTACAGAAAGCCCCAAACATGTAATTATCGACGTTCTTAATTTTAGCATCTGTTTTAATTTTATGGTAGACCTTGCGTAAGGTGGCTTCAATTTCTTCTTGCCAATCTTCTGCAATTAATACTCTTCCATATTTTTTTTCTTGTTTGTTCTTTGCCCGAATAATAATGCCAACAGCATTGTGTGCTTCTTGAATTGTGTTACTAAATAAGGCAATTAAGTCTAAACAGCGTTTATCTAAAAAGGTCTGGTCTTGGGTTTCAGAAAAAGATTGTAATAATTCATGCTGCTGTAATTCTTCTTTTGTCGTATCTACTATTGTATCTTTATATGTGTCTGTAGTTAGTTCTTTATATAGATTGTGTGTGATTTTCACATTTCCAGTATTATCAAGGGATTTCAAGGGAGTATTTGTTTCTAATTCTGGAAGTGTGATTTTCACATTTCCGCTGTTATCAACGTTTTTCGGAAGTGTGATTTTCACATTTCCGCTGTTATCAACGTTTTCATCAATTAATTGTAAATATACGTCAGTTGCTTCAACTTCTGGACGTAACAAATATAATCTATTTGGTTTATTCAACCCCATTCTTTTTTGTAGTAGCAATTCTACTTTTTCGAGCTCTTTTTTTACTTTAACAACTTTTTGATTTCCAACATCTAATAAGGTCATCAATTCTTCATTTGTAAAAATAAAATATAAATTATCTTCGTTGTCAATCCAATTATTCTTTATTGAATAAGTAAAACGATCTTTAAGTAAAGCATACGCTATTTTAGCATCACTGCTCATTTTTTTGTATTTTTTATTAGTAAATAGGACTTTTGGCAATTGAAAAAAAGTTTCTCCATAAACCTGTTTAGATTTGTAAAATTTAGATTCAGACATAAATAAAACCTCTTTCTATTTAACCCGTAAGAGTGAGAAAAAGGATTCATTTAAATTCTTGAGTTAGTATCTTCATCTATGTTATAATGGTAATTGAAGTAACAAGAAATTAAAATAATATTAAAAACCTTTTTCCCACCATTGCTGGTGTGAAGTTTAGAGTCGCCAAACTGGAAAACTTCATACCATACATGTGGGTTTTTTTTTATTTATTATAAGTAAGTGCATTCTAAGCTTACTATTCTTATGAACACTAGACAACTATAATCCAAAAAAAAATTAAATTTAGCTACAAAGTATACGTTGTATACAAAATATACTTTGTATAGTTTGTATGATCATTTATTGTTTAAAAACTTCTTATATCGTTCTGTATCGATAGAATCAAGGTTACTAATCTCTTTTTCAATTAAAGAATTTATATATCCAGAAATAGTATCACCTTTGGTTTTACTAAGGGCAACGATTTTTTCGTAATCATCAACGTAAAACAGTATTGATTTTCTTTTCTTGTTAAGTTTCTTCTCATCTGATTTTTTTTTAGCTTCAATAAAAGGATTCTTTACATTATTATTCAATTTATTTTCATTATCAGCAATGCCTTTTGATTGTAGAAATGGATTAGTATTATTCATTGTTATTCCTCCTCAATCCTCTTTAAGATTTCTTTTGATAAAGTTTCATACATATTTAATGCATCCGTATCATGGCGATTGTTGTTTTTTATTTCTAAAGGAATACCTTCTGCACTATAACGTTTTACCCGTTGCCTATTGTAGATGTTTTGCTCAAACAATAGTGAGCCAAAAATTTCTTTAGCTTTTCTAACAACATCATTATCTACAGTACCATTCTTATCTAATAACATATTAACAACCCCTAAAATTGTACAATTGGAATTGTAAGTTTCGTTCATTTGCTCGATATAAGGGAGATAGGTTTCTACAGCATAAAGAGACCAAAGCTGAGTTTGCATAACTAATACAATGTAATCGCTAGTTAAAATTGCATTATTTGTAAAATCACTAATAGTAGGTGGAGTGTCAATAATAATATAATCATACAAACCTTTTAAAGGATTTAATAAAGCATCTAAGTAGTATGCTCTCTTTGAATAATCGTTTTTAGTTAAATTAGTCAATAATAATTGAAATCCAACTAAGCTAAAGTCGGCAGGAACTATAGCAAGATAGGTAGAGAGCTCTTTGATTGAGTAAGATAAAGTACCATTTTCTAAACCTTCGTAAATAGAAGGTTTATCTTTGTAAGTAATGTTAAAAGTTTTAGCAAGAACATCACTAGCATTTCCTTGAGGGTCAAAATCAATGAATAATACTTTGTTACCGTTTAGAGAGAGGTTTAAAGCAGTCATAACACTGGTCATTGTTTTGCCAACACCACCTTTAAAGTTTCCAAACGTTATTGTTTTTGTCAAAATTAACAACTCCTTTACACAACATACAAGGTATAATTTATATACATTGTATACAAATTATACCTTGTATGTTTTCTTTTGTCAATTTATCAGTTATCAAGAATAAAAGGTTTTGTTAATTCTACATATTGACCTAGTTGTAATTTATACTTGCGGTGGCAAGCAGGACATTCAAAATAATTTTTTTTGGGAACTAATTTTGCTAATTTTCCGCAATCACAATCTAAAGAAAAAGCGATATTTTGATTAAAACTATTTATTTCTAATCCCCAACGATCGTAAGCTTTTCGCATCATTAATAATCTCTCCATTCTATTTTTTGTAGGTTGGTATATTGGTAGTACTGCTTATTTTAAAATGGGCTTAGAATCGCTTTCTGAAACACTAGATTTTAGCTTTCGCTTGATTTTATAGACGGTTTCTCGTGATACATGATTCTGTTTAGCAATCTTTGCTACTGGCTCATCAGCTGTAAGCATAGAAACAATGTTATGATAGATTACTTGTTTTTGTGGGTCAGGAGAGTCTGGTGTGTAAACAGCGGGACGACCTTTGTAAATTCCTTTTGCTTTTGCTGCTGCAATTCCTTGACGTTGTCGATCTCTGATTTTTTCCCGTTCATTTTGCGCAATGTAACTAAGCAGCGATAAAAACATATCAAACATAGCTTTATCAAGTAAATCATTGCCAGTATTGAAGTTCAAAAACGGCGCGTCTAAAAAGTTTACTTCTATATTGTTGTTCCTGAAATAAAGAACTGTTTCTTTGATGTCATCATAATCTCTGCCTAAGCGGTCTAGTGAATCAAAAAAGAGAATATCACCCTCACGGGCATAGCGCAATAACTTTTGAAACTCTGGTCGGTTCGTATCTTTCCCACTGATTTTTTCTTGAAAGATTTTTTCTACCTGTAATTTTTCCATTTCCAAGAGTTGTCGATCCAAATTTTGATCTATCGATGAAACACGAATATAGCCAATTTTTGTCATTTTTTGCTCCTTTTTCAATTGTATATAATAGACATGTATAATAGACGGTCGAAAATAGTGTAACATAGCGATTTTCAAAAATCTATTTTAAGTATACTTATAACTTACACAAAATATTAGTACTGCATAAATAATTGAACAAGTGAGAGTATCATGGTATAAAAGAACTGTAGGAAGCACAAATCACTTCTTTACAAATCTATCTCTTTAGCCAGTCGGCGGAAAACGACTGGCTATTTATCTGGTGTTTCAATTGAAATAATGGTTAATCAGTGGTCGGTTGACTATTGCTCTTATTCAAACGAAGAGTTGGAATTGAGACAGGTTATGAGAAAAGAGGAACCCTCAATTTAAAGGATTCCTCTTTTTTAGTTATTGCTTATTTTTGCAGTCTAACAAACCATCGTTTTTGACACTAAAATGTCTTTTTTTCTAATTGAAAGGCTTGTAGTTGTTCCTCACTCGCAGTATTCATAGGAATTTTGTTTACGTACTCTGCTTGAACAATTCTTCGGGTAGTTGCGGCCATATCCCCACACAACACCAAAGTAAGTAACGTCTTATCTGGTACGTCTTCGATTATCTCTACCGCCGTAGGATCTACAATTTCATTTTTTGTAATCGTGTAAGTGTAAATGTTCTCTAAGTCCGTAATATAAACAAGTTGTCCGATAGTTGAACGTTCCAATGGGGTAAATAATAATTCCGGGTTTTCCGTTTTATGACCGGCTAACGCATAATTTCCCTGCCCTAATTGTTGGTCTTCTTTCATGGTTCCTGCGCCAAAAAGTAACGAATCATTATCCAATCCTCGAAAAATAGATAAATTAATGCCTACATCTGGAACAGCGATTCCTGCGACGGTGGGTACCTTTGTATTTTTTGCCTTAGCTTTTGCCACAGCTTCCGAACTAATGGAATTGACTTGCCCAAAATCAAACGAAGCAGGTTTTTTCTGATTTTCTTTGATTTCCTTTTTTGATACACGGGAAATTGTATAGGTATCACTTGTTTGTTGAATGAAAAAGTTTTTGATTTGATTGTTAAAAACCAAGACTAAGCCCACGGCAAACAATAGAACAAGTAGCGTGTTGGTCAGTATTTTCTTAAGTTTCATGAAAAACTCTCCTTTTTAACGAATGGTTAGGCTTCGGTCAATGGTACTTGTGCCATCTTCATAGTTGAAGACAACCTTCGGCTGTACATTATATACATATACATTAAAGTTTAGTATACCGTTACTATCAATGGCTTGCAACCAGTAGCCACGAGGCATTAATTCATTCCCTCTAAAGACTGTTACAATCTGATAAATCACTTTATTGCCAGTTATTTTTTGGGCGTCCCGTACCTTTTTTTCATAAATAGTCTGTACGTTTTGATTGGAAAACGCCGTCTGTGCCGCCAAATTTTTAGGATTGTCTTGACTACCACTTTCTCCTTCTCTGAAGTTTCCGTCACTATCAAAGTTAAAACTTGATGTATAGGCAAGCAAATGACCCCGATTCACAATCAGTTCCCCATCTACCTTTTTTTGGTGCCAGCCTGTCGGTTTCCAGACTTGACGTTCTCGCCCTTCAGAACGTCCTAAATTCTTCCTATCAAGGTAGGCAGTCACAAATGTAGTGCGATTTAATGGGTCTAAATCACCATAAATCACCTTGTTTTCTTCCCATTGGGAAATGTCTAATGTAGACCGTCCATTATTTACAGTGAAAACGGCACTGTCACCACTTTTGAAGTCTAATGCTGCTAATTCCTTATATTGATTGGCATCGTATGATTCAGACGTGGTAGTAGGTGTCTGTTCATTTGATTGTACTTTCTTCTTTTCTGACGGAGTGGTCACTTTTTGGATACTTTCTTTTATTGGAAGAGTCAAAAAGTCTGTAATGGCTTGATTATTTCCGAACCCAACGCCTGTTAAGATAAGCCCTATCAACACAATTATACGCTGTTTTAGTTTTTTATTCATGGTTGCTTCCTTTCTTTTTCATTTTTTGTTTGTACGCATAGGCTTTATAGGCGTTGGGTTTTGATTTATACCCGTACCCTTGTGCATCATCTAAAATCTCTCCTGTGTGAAGTTGTATCAAAATATAGCGAGGATCAGACCGTTTAGACAACGTACTTGAAAGAACCGCTTTAACCGTATTGATCATTTGAGAAAACTCCTTTCAGGTATAAAGACAGCCATCGAACTGTCTTCATACCCATATTTTTCGTTTTTTTTAAGCACTTATAATTTCTTCTTCGTATAACACTTTTCGCCCATAACAAATTTTTTTGATTTTCTGTAGGTCAATGGTTTCTCGAGTTAGCCTATCGTATAATTCTCTCTCTGATTTATTTATAATTTGGCTACTAAACAAATACTCATTGTTACTGCCAATCACATTATTCAGTTTGAAAGTAAGTTCGTTTTCCGCAATACGATAGGTCACAGTAATGGTTTTCATGCCTTTATTCTGAACTGCTTGAATAATTTCTTTTTCTTTTTGGAAGTGTTTGTTTTCTGCTAATTCCTTTGCATACTGTTGTTGGAATTGTAGTTCCTGCAAGTGTTCAGATAACTTCCTGTCGTTTTTTTCTAAGTATTCTTTTACTAGTCGTGCTTGTGTATCTTGTTTATTTGTTAGTAAATCCAGTATCTCACTGTCTGAACATTCATACTGGACGAACGAATGATCCAGAAGAAACGTAGTTTGCCCATCCAGTAGTTTTTTTCGGACATCATTTTTTAGTGAGGTGATTTTCCAGTCGGATAAGTTCTTTAGGTAGTCCATTTCAAGCGTGTAGTAGTATTTATAGTGTTGATTAATTTCAGTAATCGTTTGTTCGGCCAGTTCTTTTTCCAGTTGTTGAATCACTTTGTGAAGCGTTTGAAAGACGTTGGTATCTACGCTCTTCAAATGCCATTCAATCAAATACTCTGCTTGTGAAAAGAATGTATCTGTCACGCTGTCATATATTCCGATAATGTCTCCTATTGACTCATTTTGCCGAAAGGCAAGAGACTCTCCGTCCTGTAAAAAGGTATTCAGATAGATAGAGAAAAAACGGGTCCTTTTCGGGTCAATCAGTAGCTTAATCAGCGACGTTGTCCGTGTATCCTCTTGAAAAATAAGAGTTTGTTGCTCGCTGCGTAAAAATTCTTTGAAATTATCTGTTGTCATGGTCATCGTATTCCCTACTTTCTGTTTTTTTATTACTTGAAAGAAATTGTCAGGTAGGTTATACTTGTCGTAGCAAGTAAGTACGGCAAGTATAAGTACCTTTTTAGAAATCTTTTGTTCGTTGCAAAAGGTTTCTTTTTTTACTTTTCAAGGGCGTTATTCCGTTCTTCCCACTCTTTACCAAAAATGATATAGAGTTCGTACCAGTCTTTGTTCATTAATGCCAACATTTGCTCTAATTCTTCGTTATCCTCCGATCGGATAATTTCGTTCTCTAGTTTTTCCATTGCGTAAGTAAGTGAATCTAATGTCTGAAAGGCTTGTTCTTTGTTCATTTGGTTTTCCTTCTTTCTGTTTTTGAAAATTCATTTTTTTTGAAGACTTAGGAAGGGGTGGTCTTTTGATTTTGTTGGTTCGGTATTTTTTTGTAGGGTCCTCCTTTCGTTGTTTGTAGTTATGGTACATTTTTCTAGTGAGCTTGAGGTTTTGGGTGTGCAGTGAACAGACAACGGACACCAAGAAAAAACAAGGGCGAGCGCAGCTCGTGCATTTTACCCTTGTTTTTTCGACTGTCTGTTGTATGATGAACAAATACAGAAAGCCGCTCACTGGAAAAATCATCACTGCAACTAAGTGAAGCGGACAAAAAACATGCCACAGAACCAATGATCTTGACCTTTGCCTTGTGAAACAAGGCTTTCTTCCGAACGGCGGTGGCGGTTGGAGTAAGGAAGAAACAGCCCTTTTTCTCTTGTTTTTTTCTATGTAAAAAGCCTTGTATCGCAAGCAATACAAGGCTTTTTATGGTATACTATAAGAGATAGTAAAGTTTAATGACGGTGGCTATCCAATCGAAAGTGAGGTGGTGCGTATGAACGTACTTCCAAAATCTATAGAAAGGAGAAGCCTTTTGTCCATTTCGGAAAGTTTGCAACTAATGCTTGCGTTTGGTGGGTTTACATTGACCCTAATCACAACCATTGTTGCCATTCTGAACTATAAAGACAAAAAGAAATAACCGTCACTTTAGCAGGAGACCGGTTATTTCTAAATAACTTATAAAAACTCTGCCACCGTCTTTAGCGGTGCTATCAATGAGGGCGTATTACCAGTACGTCCTCTTTACATAATTATTATACCACATTTTGTGCGAAAAGGTAGGCGAATGCCTACCTTTTTTCATGCGCGCCTAAACGGCGGTGGCGGTTGGAGTGTGGCGCGCATGAAAAAACAGATCTATTGATTGTAGCCATATTCAGACAACCCGTTCATGGACGGTTGTTGGTAGAGATTTTGTTGTGTTGGTGCTTGATTCATTGCTGGTTGTTCATTAACCGTTGGGGTTGATTGTCCTTGTGGGACTGCGTGTTGTTTTTCTTCTCGTTTTTGTACGGTTTCTTTGGACTCTAAAAACTCAAAATCTTCTACAACTAATTCTGTCACATAATGCGTAACGCCTTGTTGGTCATCATACGAACGAGTTTGTAGTTCCCCATTTACACCAACTAATGCGCCTTTTTGCGTGTATTTTGCAAAGACTTGGGCGGGTTTGCCCCATAAAACACATTGAATAAATGTGGTTGGCACATTTCCGTTAGTGTCTGGTCTTTTTCGCTTACAAGCCAATGTAACGTTTGCGACACTCTTTCCGTTAGTGGTGGTACGTAGTTCGGCTCCTTTTGTTAAACGCCCGACAGCTGATAATTGAATCATGATTGTTTCCTTCTTTCTGATTTTTTATTTATATCATGCCTTTTTTAGTGGCAATAAATATCTTGTTAAGTGGAATTTTTTTGAAATGAGAGTGATTTGCCTGTCTAGGCAAATCACCTCCTTCTATCTGCCATGCCCTTATGAGGGCATGGCTTTTTCAATCTCTATTTGCCATTGTTCAATGGCTTCTTCTACTTCTTCTGGTACGTGTCCCCGATTGTATTTCCCTTGCACTTGTATCACTCTTTTTTCACGGTATTCTAAGGTAAAATATGGTTTATCTGGTTCTTCTTTTCTTCGGATAAAAACAATCGTTGTTTTTCCTTTTGTATGTTGTTCAAGGTAATGTTGGCTACCAACACAATGGTGCAATACCTGCCCTTCCTCCACAATTTCTTGCAACGAATGTGGGGCGAGAAAAAGTAAGTCGTCAATTTCGGTTTCTAATGCTTTCAGTTGTTTTTTTCGTTCTTGGTATTGCTGTTCTTCAAGCTCTCTTTCAAGTAAATTCAACGTATTTGTGGCATTGTCATGGGCTAGTTGCAAGTTTTCAGGGAAAAGCACATCATCAGTAAATGGTGTATTCAGTTCCTCTAGCATGTGTAAATAGTCTATATAGTAGCTAAAACGCTCGCCTTTTCGCATAAACCAGTGTTGAAACTTAGTTAAGTTCACTTCTTTAGGTAATTGCTTAATTTGTGAATAATGTAAATAATTTTCAATTCCTTCTATTCTCGCAACTTTTCGCTCCTTCAAAAATTTTTCTAGCATAAGCATATGAAACGTTGGGTTGGTGGTTTTTAGTCGCTGTTTATTGGCTTTTAGCCAGTTCTTAGTAATAACTCTCATGTCTACTTTTTTATGCCATGTGCCAAAAATATTGCGTTCATCATCAAAAAGTATTTCGGTTGCTAGGGTCGTTGCGCCTATTTTTTGTAAAAACTCAATTTCATTGCGGTATTTGTAAATATGAGCGATTTCTTGACGGTCTATTGTAGGCAACTGTAGGTACTTTAGTTCTGATATAGTAGCTAGTTTTTCTTGCCAGTTATTTGGATAGAACACCGTATTTGTATAAGCACTACTCATGTAACCATAATTTGCCAACAATCCCTCATGCCAGTCGCCATTTTCATAATGCGCTTTTGTATGTGTATTGTTAGAAAACCGTTCAAGGTTTGATTGTTCATAGATAAGCGTTTCCACGCCGTTTGTAATGGTTTGCCAGTAAGAGTGCGTTTGAATTTCAATCCGCTTTGCACGAACGAGGATAATGCCGAATGAATAAAATTTCATCGGAAACGATAACCGTGAGTGCTTCGTTAGTCGCTTTTTGATAATAGGGCAATTCTTGCGAGAACTCGCAAGAATTGTCTCCTTTTTGTTTTGCCATTCACAGGTGGGTATTTGAGCATTACACCAGTCAAAAAAGGCTTTAGGTGGGGTTAATGGTTTTTGATTGTTAGGATATTTACTCATACCAACTCGAACAAATTCATTTGTTCGTCCACCTCTTTTCTTTCTGATTTTGCTTCTGATTTTTTAGTTGATTTCTTTTTGGCTGTAGTGGTTACTTTACCAACTGCTTTGGTTTCAGGTAGTTTTTCCAATAAGAAATACTCTTTTATCCAACTGAAAACCACTTCGTCCGCTACCATAGCACTTGAGTGGTTTTGGGCTTGTTCTTGGGCTTTTCCTATGCAGTAAGTCATAGCACCTTTTAACGTTCTATCTTTTTTGAGAATACCTAGAAAAAGCGCTTCGTCTGTTTGTCGGCATAACCAGTTATGAACAACTTCTAGTGTACTGTCATGGTCGGTTTCTAGTTCTTTTAACATTTTTTCAAATGCTTGTTCTTGTGTAGTCAATGGACGAGTGAAGAAAAAGCGTTCATATGAAAGTTTGTCGCTAATTACAAGCCACTTGTATTTATTCCCTTGGTCTATTGTTTCATCAATGGTTAGAAATAATGAGGAATAGTGACCGTTAGGGTCTTTTATCGTAACAATGGCTTGTTCTGGTAATTTTTCAAGATAAGCCAGTAAGGTTTCTACTGGATAAAGGGCTACCCCAAGATTCGGATAGAAACATAAAAACTGAACCTCTTTGCCGTTTATTTCATTCACTTCTTTTTTAAATGCGACACTGATATAACCTTGTGTGTCGTCAAAAATCGTCGTTGCGAGTGTTTGTTTGTATTGTGTTAATGCGTCCCTTAGTTCTTTTATGGTTTGTATATTTTGAAAGTCCATAACGTTCCCTCGTTTCTAGTAAGCTTCCCCTCTTAAATTTAAGAGGGGAGCAAATTTTCACTTGTCAAAGGTCATGAGATACGTTATACTTGTTTTATATTAATAACTCGTATAACGTCACTAGAAATCTTTTGTCTTCAGCAAAAGGTTTCTTTTTTTATAGTAAATTTTCAAGTTTTCCATTGTTAATTTCCCACTCGTACCATTCTGTAAAATCTTGAGGAAAACCATTGACCGCATATTTTGCTTGTTCTTTGGCTTCTTCTTCGTTGATTGGGTCAAGGGCAGTCGGTTTGTCTTTTGGGCGAGCATAGCAGCCGATATACGTTTCAAAATCGCCTTCAAAACTTCCGTCGATAACCAATCCCCATTCATTTAGTTCTTTTCTTGCTTGTTCTTTTAGTTCTTCAATTCTGTTTCTCATATCCTTTCAGTCCTTCCATTATTTGTAGTTTAGAAAATATTCTAGGTCTTGCAAACGGTCATTCGCATTTTTTAAGCAGCCATAATTGAGTAATAATGTGACCGTATCATTTTTGATAATGGCTTCACTCAATTTCTGGTATTCTTTTCTAGCATGTTCTAATTTAATGCTTAAATATAGGTCGTTCATCGTTCACACCTCCTTTCGTTGAAAACTTGTGAGACTAGGCTTCAATATATTTTTTAAGTTCTTTATAAATTCTTGCTTGTTTTCTTACATACATTTTCAATTTCAAATTTAACCCTGTTCTCATCGTTGTATAGGCTGTTAACATTTGTACGATATACTCTTTTTCAGTTAGTGTGTCGAACGCCGATTCAAATTGTACAATTGCTAATTCTTTTTTTGCTTCTTGTGATAATACTTGTTCTTTGTTCATTTGGTTTTCCTTCTTTCGGTTTTTATTTTTGGTTTTTGAACAACCATTTTTGTTAGGCGTTTGAGGAAGTGAAGCTGGACGGTCAAAAATTTCTTTTCGTCAAACGGTGTAGTCTCCCCCCTTTTTCGTTTTCGATTAGGTTGTTCATTTTCGCCAGTGTGTTCGTGTCGTTCGCTGTGCCGAGAAAGGACCATAGACATAAAGAAAAAACAAGGGCGAGCTTGCTCGTTTATATACCCTTGTTTTTTCGACTGGATATGGTACTGTAACAAACAGTGAACAGCACGTTACACACGGCAAAAGGAACGGCCTGAAAACGAAAAAGGCTGCGTGACACTGTTCTGACATCAGAAAAGGAATTTTTGACCGGAACGCCCTTGACCTTCACCAAGTTATTGGTGTTCTTCTGAAAGAAGAAAAGCTCTTCACTTACGCTTCTATTATTCTTCATTCGTCCAATTAATAAATGTGTCTTTTTCTAGTAATCGTTTCATTTCCTGTTCAAATTCTTCGGCTGAAAAAATATGCAAGCGATCAAATAATTCTAACTGCTCTTCGCCTTCTTTTCGTATGAAATATCCCTTGAATCGTTCAAGTTCTTCTTCAATTAAGGGACTAGGTGTTACATAAATAAGTCGTGCATAAGGGAATCTTTTTAGTTCCGCAATGTACTTAGGAAAAATTCCTTCACGATATCGACGACGTGTTTTCATCGTTAATTCAATTTCAAATGACCAATTGACTTCTTTATTTTCTTTACTTCTAAAACGGAAAATAAAATCAGCAACAAAATATTTTTTTCGATTTCGATTGTTGGCAAGGTCTTTGGTTTCAAAGACTTGCCTTCGTTCGGACAGAACAAATTTCAAATTTTTTCTATCCTTTGTCAGTTCCAGCATTTTGATTAAATAATCATTTATTTGTAAATGGTGTTGCAAATTATATTCTGGTACCTTTGGCAAAGTATAATAGCCACCAATACTCTGGTGACCTTCCTTTGTCAGGAAATAACAAGCTTGATTACCTTTTTTTATTTTGTCAATCAAGTTGTTGTCTTTAAGATATTTTAATATTTGATTCATCGTTCTTTCAGCAACATTCGCATTTATGTTAAGTAACAATAACAGTTGTGAACGAGAAATGATTCTTAATTCATGTAATAAACTCAATACTTTTATCATATTTTTTTTAGAAGACGTTTCATCAATAAAGTAGTTATAAAGTAATGGATTCATTTGCTAACCTTCTTTTTTAGCCTAGCGAGTTCCGCTTCTTTTTTTTTAATATCTGCTGAAATTTGAGCCGCTTGTTCCCAACTGTCCGCATAACGATGGTCGAGTATTCGTGATTGTATTTCTTCTAGTATTTCAATTTCTTTTAGTTTATGCATGGAAGCCTCCTATTTGAGTTCTGTAGTTATTTGCTGGAATTTTTTAAGGAACAAATAGGCAACGCCTATTTGTATCAATAAAAAAGAATTTCGTAATGATGTGGAGAAGTTCTTTTTTGGATCTTAAGTCCCCCAAGTTCTGTTGGGGGATTTAGGGGGTTGTTGCTTTAAATCAATCATCAATAGTCCACTAGTTATCAAATAGAACCACTCTTTTGGGTTTCTGGTCTTGGCGACAGCCCCATCAAGATTTGGTGAGGGGGCGCAGGCGCAAGGGGGAGTTGTAAGTTTTCTCTTTCAAAAGAGGTTGAAAGAGAACGGAAAGAGATAGTTATGAGACCCCAAGACTGGGGTAGGGGTTGATCTTTTGAACTTCATCTTTTAAACTTTTTTCTTTATTTTTTTATTACTTTACTCATTATTTTTTTCTCTATTCTGTTTGTCCTCGGCGCTTGGTATTTTTTTCGTAGTTGCAAAATTCCTGACCATTTTAGCGTATAAGAGGGGTATTCACCCCACGTTGCGCTAAAATGGTCAGGAATTTTGCAGGCGGAGAAAGCCTTTGATACCAAGCGCCGAGGACGGATTCCACCTTTCTTAATTAGGCACACCTTTAGGCATACTTTTAAGCATACCTTTAGGCATACTATTAGGCATACCTTTAGGCCGTTTTTTTCAATAATTTAAGTGTTCATATTTTTCAAATTCCATTGTGAGTTCTCAACCATTCTAGTGCATTTCGCACATAAACTTTCTGTGGCGGGACATTCACATTTTCTGCGGTTCTGTAAATAATAAACTCTCCTGTACGCAAACTTTTTATTACATTTGGGTTCACTTTGAAGCGATCGACGTTGCGTTTTGTGCCTCGATCACCTGACCAATCTGATTTTCCTACGTCTGAATAGCCATCTTCTTGTTCAGTGACGGACGTTACATCTATATCTTGATACGTTCCCATTGTTTCACTCCAATACTCCGCTTCGCCCTTTTCGTTAGTCTTTCCAATGAATACGGTGTTTACATTTCCGACTAATTGCTCCATTAATTTGTCACCTAACTTCGCAATATCTGCCATCGTTTGCGGTGTGAAAATTCCATGAACACCCGCTCCTCGTCCTTTGTTTACCATATCAATAAACTGTTCATTTAAATAAGAAGCAGGTTCGTCAAAGATCACAATGACTTCACGTTTGACATTTTTTCGATACATTTCGGACGCAAAATAATTCACATCACCGACTAACATTTGCGCCAATGTACGGATATATTCTTTGTAAATTAATCCATTGAATGACACATAAACAAGGGAACGGTCACGGACAATTTGTTGGACATCAAGAACACTTTTTGCATTTGTTGTATCAAATAAATGGCCTAACTCACTGTCTAATAACATGTTGATATTGGTTTGTAATGATTCAGAAGTGGCATATAAATAAAAGGGTGAGTCTTTGTGTTCGTAACGTGTAAACAAACGTTCAAACATTATTTTTTCTTTTTTTGACAAATAAAAAAGATTTCGTTTTAACAAATAATAAAAATCGTCTAGCTGTAAAGTGTTTGGGTTTAAGACAATGATTTCTGTCTCTACAGGAGGAATGTCTCCTTCTTCTAGTTCTAAATCTTCACTCGTTACCTCGTTGTTTGTTGGTGTGGTTGCTTCACTTACTTCGTCCATTTCTTCATCAATAATCGGGACTTTCGTTTCATTTTTCTTTGATTTCTTTTTTGGTTTTGCTTGCTTGACTTCTACTTCTATCTCATAGAGCGTTGGATTTTTTTCTTCGATTTTATCCGCAAACAAACGCAAAACATTCCGAGGTAATAAGTATTTTTGAATGTCTTCTAACTTTCGATTCACGTCGTCACGTGTAGAAAATAAATCAATCAGTTGGACGGTATTTTCTAACAATAGTTTCGCGGCACTAGAATAGAAAACACTTTCCGTTTCTGCTAAAGCCACCAACTTATCTCGAATCGACACGTCATTTCCGTGTTCTACTGGGTTATATCGCATGTCGCCATCGTCTGTGAAGGCATGTACTTCTTTATCATAAAACCGTGCAATCTCTCGCATACTTTCTAGCGTATCGCGTGCGCCTTTCCCATCAATGAGAATGACAGGGAGGTTAAATTTTACGGCGTGTTGAACGATTAATTGTAGTAATGTTGTCTTTCCTGAACCTGTCGTTGCGGGAACAAGAACATGCTGATTGAACTCTGAAAAGTTGATGATATACGGCAACCCGAACTCACTTGTACCAAGCAATAATTGATTGGATAGTTCTTTATACTTGTCAATATCAACCGTTTCTACTGCTTCTTCATACGCTTCTTCTTGTTCATCTGTGAAGCGTTGCGACTCTTCAAATTTATTTTTTTCTCGGTCTTTGTAGGCTTTTGATTCGGTTATTTTCTTCCGTTCGTCTTCCTTTGAAATCACTTTTCGTTTTGCCACAAATGAAGAAAATGCCAAAAAAATGGCTCCCATTCCACTTGACCCAATAAGTAAAGCGACTATTGTCTCCCAATTAAAACGCAGTGCTGTATGAAGAAGATTTAAGGGGAAAAGAAGATACGCAGACAGATACCCTC
>OLOE01000365.1_pt1 | contig 23867 bp, 21 predicted proteins | sample 1673201 | NCBI WGS metagenome assembly OLOE01 (sample SAMEA3136765, study PRJEB25190) | human gut metagenome | biome: human gut; feature: human-associated habitat; material: faeces | place: Austria | collected 2013
CAGCGCTTCCAAAAAGCGAAGACGCCACACCTTGCAGAAAGTCACTTTTTTGTCCGGTTTCTTCTTTAGCCGGTTCAATAAACTGATTCATCTGCCCTATATGTTTCATGATAGATACGCCCTGTGGCGAGGCGAACGAAGCTTTTACCGCCGCCCAGGCATCCGTACACGACGCATACTGCAAACCTGTAGATGTCACCATGGGGACGCTGGCCGTCTTCAGGCTGTTGGCCGTCATTGAATCCATCACGTTCATTACTGACGCAAGATCTGTGGCATAGATTTCATTCAACGCCACGCCTCTGAGTGGCGTATTGACCTCTGAGTCCTGGGTCGTTTTAATACAATCGCGTGCAATGGACTGGATGATTCTGCATACATCAAAGGTGACAGGTTTTTCGCTCCCGCTCATCGTATTCGGGAAAGCCTGACAGAATCCACTGGATTCCCCACCCCACTCCATATATTTGACCATTTTGGTCATTGGACCCAGCGTCAGGCTGTCATCGAGCGTGTCAGTGACCTGGCCCACCGGCGTAAGCGGGTCAAACGCTGCTCGCCAGTCCGTAATGAGCCCGTGCAGTAATCCGGTAGTCAGTTCACCGGTTGACGCGATAAATAACGGAACATCGTCTATGTTCCTGACTTCCCCCGTTTTAACCGATTCCAGTGTGACATCAGCTTTAATGACCGCGATGGAATAGAACAATAGCCCCATGATCCAGGAGAAGATCGGGACATCGTTTTTTGTGGGGGCAAGAACCCATTTCATTGATTTATAGAAGAGTCCAATTGCTGCTGCATATGCAGCAAACCTGAGCCATTCATTGGAACCATGAGAGGAAAAAATCAGCGCGATCCCGTTAAAAGCCGTATAAACAAAATCGATATCACCAATGGTATAAATAGTGTAATTACTCATATCAGCCACCATTCCCGCTATCGCCATAGGTCCGTTTTTTAACGTATGCCATATCCCAGTAAGCCAGGACCGTTTTTTCCTCAGTGTTCTGTATGGACTGAACCTCTGAAGCGCTGCGGATCTGGTTTCTGAAGGTTTGGTTTATTTTTTCTAGTTGGTCCTTAAACGATGCCATTGCCTCTGAAGGCAAAGTCATATTCGTCATTTTATTCTGCACACTACTCAGCAACTCTATTGTGAAGTTTTTGGCCGCGATCGTACTGATATCATTGATGTATTGAACCCCCTCAGCAGCTGACAAGGTCTGAAGAGTCGGAATGATGTTATTAACACCTAACATACTGATAAGTTTACGTTGGTCTTGCGTCAACTCAGTGTCATTCCTGACAGCCCGCTGAATTTCGAGTAATGTTTCAATAATGGTTTCAGAAAGACCTTTAAATTGTATAGAGTCCTGACGCATTTCAAGACACTGTGCTTTTCTGTTACTACGTAAATCAGGTGTTGGGTTACAAACATTTAATTTAACGTTGCCGGATCCTGTCCCCTTTATGAAATCAGCGGCTTTCATCGTAGGTGGGATCGGTGTTATCGCTGAATTTTCTCCATTACTATCCCAGCTGACGATAAGTGTTCCTGTAAGCGACATTATTTGTTCTGCAAGTTTGTAACCTGTTAATTCAGTCACGCCCCCCACATTCATATTGCCGTTATCAATGCTCATGAATCCTTGGTAAACAATATTCCCTGCATATTTCTCTTTAAAGGCATCAGGATCTTTTGCATAGTTCTTTTTGTTGACTTCACTGGCAGGCTGACTCATGGTGCTACCAAAATCCGGGAATATACCTGATACCATGGAGTCAACAGCGCCACCGCCGAGCCCTATTTTCTCAGTAAACTCCTGAGGTGTACCCAGCCCGTTTTGCAAAAACTCATAGGTTGCGTTACAGCTGTCTTTGGCAAATTTGTTCAGTGCTGCGAGCTTGTCCTGAATGTTGGCAATGATTGCTGCGCAGTCGGCACAGATTGCCGATACTGCCGTGTTAAAAGCATATACCGCTGACCCCTGCGCAATACCGCGTCCAATCTGCACAAGCTGATCACCATTGATCATGCTGAAACTGCCGAGGAAAATATCGATGCCGTTACACCCGACGCTGGCTTTCGGGAAACTGACATTGACGAGGTTGGTATTCACCTGAGGCTGGCGGTATGAGAAACTCCCCCCAACAGCTCCGACACGTGATGCCGTTCTTACGGAAGCGGGATCTGTTGAAGCCACCATGCCTTTAAATATGCCCTCCATGACGTTGGCAGCATGGACCTGCTGCATGGAGAACACACCAAAGAACATGGCCGATAAAAGTAACTTTTTCATGAAAGTTACTTTTGGAAAATCAGTAGCCACTTAAGCCCCCTTCACTTTCTGAAATACCGGTATTAACCCGATCGGTTGTTGGCATGTCGTACCCGCTAAGTTTTTCATCCATTATGTGCTGAAGCAGATAAGGATCCTGTTCATAGCGCTCTTTGTTCACGGTCAGGACATCTCTGTCGCCAATGGCATATTGTTTCTTAATATCGAGCGTGTTCTGGAATGTCGCTTCGTCGAGAAGGTTCATACCTCTGGCCGCAAGAATAATCGTATTTTTCAGTTCGTCAGCGGAAACCAGACCGGTACTGACTCGTGTAGCCTGAGAACCATCATTGGACATGAGATAAATAGTGGGAACTTCTGTGATGGCGTATTGCTTAATCATCTCCATTGTTGCCCGTCCATAACGGGGAAATAAACCATTGTGAAGAGGTCGCCCGTCTATACTCACCGGCATAATGTCAATGTGATAATAGTTCTGCATGAAATTCAGTATCTGGCTTTGCTCGTGACAGTACGCACAGGTACTCTGGAAAAAGAAAAACAATCCACCTTTCTGAAAGATGGAGGTAAGTGCTTTTTGCTGATTTTCCTCAAGTCCTGCACGGTGTGCATTTAACGCGACAGTTTCGGTTGGCTGTCGTCGTTTTTCTGACATCATCGGGTTATTAAGGAAATAGTCGCGGGTCCGGTCAGAGAAACGGGTGGCAATATCCAGCATTAAACGTTGCGCAGTATAATAGCGGGACAGGTTTTCGTTGGTCGGGTTATCCATTGCCGCATAACGAAGATTCAGCAGGTTTTCTTTTAGCCAGCGTGAATCGAGCTTAAGCTCTTCTTTTTTGTCCTGAGACGGCGACCCCGTTAATGGCTGTTGCGGTTGGTCTTCTTCATCTTTTACCGGTTCTTTATCGTTATACCAGAAGAAACCTTTTTTCAGGGATTGTCCCGAAACAAAAGGTGTGTTCTCAACTTTCTGCGTATCCGCCAGGCTCATAGTGGAAAGCACCAGCAACGAACTAATGGCTGCTTTCAGGATAAAAGTTTTGGTGTTCTGCATATGCTACCCCTCGATGGTTAGCATTATCATCCCATAAAAAAAAATCCGTTTTCTTCTATAAGGAAGATGTTCTGTACGAAATCTGAAATTTTTCTTGAGGGGTGTTGGGATGCAATGTCGCCGGATCATGAATCATCGGGAAAGCCAGAAATGAGTAACTCCAGGTAACGGGTTTACCTGTAACATGACTATTCAGTAAAACCACCTCAGTTATACGCTGAATGTTTAAGCCTGTGAATTTACGGAATGTTAAACAATAAACGGGAGGATAGATTCCTGATCCACGAACACATTGACCTTCAGTTGGTTAAAAAGGTCAACGCCAGAAAGTAAAAGATAATGAGGAAGATATAACATGACCCCGTTCAGGTACGCCTGGTAATACCCGGCGATTTAAATCTGGACACGGTTTCTTCTGCCTGCATCAGGAGTGACAGCTGATGCGAAAGATTACATTTTCTGGCAGTGAGTATTTTCTCAACTCTCGCCTTACGGTCAGGGTTTTTTATCATCCGGAGAAAACGGGATGGGCCCGAAAGATATTCGGCCAGACGAATGCTGACAGCATCTGGACTGGCTGAAAACATGGCTTCCAGCTCTTTATCAAACCTGATTTTTCCGGATGGACAGGTAGTCCTTTTTAACGGTGCAAGTTCCTGAACAAGTTGCAGGATATAAGCAGGAAAATGGTTTTTAAGGTCGCCAGTTTTTAACTCTGTATGAATGACAGGCAGGAATAAATAAGAGGCACAACGGACATGAAGGTCAGGAGAAATCGCACGCAGGCGATTATGGATGCTGTCGGAAAGATCAAAAAACCCCTGCTCATCTGACGGTGTCGTTATTCCCGTCGATGCAAACGCGATATGGCAGATGGTGCTTGCCGTGTGTAAAAGCTGATTTTCCATGTAATCTTAATTACTTTTATTCAAAGGGAACTAAGGACTGAGAATAACGCATAATAGCAACTTTGCATTTTTTTGCGCTACATGTCGGGCAGGAATCATACCTGTCCGGCGCATGTATGAAGGGCTTTTTACATACCAGGCAATAGTCTTTATAGTCAGCTTCCGACATCCCGTTGAGAACTTCGACAATCCTGTTGACCTTGAGCGGGTAGTATTCCGGCGTATAGCCCGTGTTAATTAACAAATCAACAAGTGCATTAAAATCCATTTCTCTGGTTGATTCTGTAGGATTTTGAGGGTCATATCCGAAAATATGAATAGCATTGTTTACAACGACATTTGACAGCAACATGGCGGATTTTTCACCGAGCCATTTACCTACCCCTTTTCTTGTATTTAACCCTTTGGGGTACTCCAGGCTGTCGGCAACTTTACGACCATACAAATGTGTTATGGTATATTTATTGGCATCAAATTCTATTAACTTTATGGCACTTGCCAGACTATTTAGCTGGCTTACCTCGCTCTTTTTAAAGCCCATTATCCGCATTCTCCTTAACGTGTACCTGGTCCGGTTCTGTCGACCGGCAGGAAAAACCACTTCATGTTTTCAGAAAAGTTACTTTTCAGCGAAGCACGCTCGGATCCTGTTATTCACCAACATGAATGAACCGTAATCAGGTTACCATATCAATGAGTGAAGCCAGTTAACTCATATAGCATCCAGAAACCGCTAAAATAACTTTAGCTTCTCATATGAATCTTTAAGAGCAAATTCTACCCGTAAGTTTTCCATATTTTCCCTTGGAATGAAACCCTCCAGAACATCAGCCATAATCTCGTAACCCCATGCATATACTTTGTGATCACGTCGTCCGGTATCATAGGTTATAAACCGGGGGAAAAGAACCACATTTGTCACCTCCACAAAGGCGGACATCTCTGTATCGAGGAGCATCTGAAAAGCGTCATTAGACAGGGCCAAATAAGCCCTGACATAAGCCGGTTTAAATCTGGCCAGATTCCATAGATTGACCAGGAAATTCATCTGTATAGAGACGATATTTTTCCTGAATAACTCAAGGTCGATGGGTTTATAAACATACTGCTTCCCGCTCAATAATTCGCATGGCTCATTTGGTTTCATCTCGGTACTGTCAAAAGGTCTGCCGTACGTTTCAAACTTCAGTAACTGAGAGTCATCCAGAATTAATTTTATTAACTCACCCCATAAAACAGGTTTCCCGTTGACACGGGGAACTAGCAGGCTACCTGGCCTGGCTTCTGACAGGGCAATTCTATTTAGACGCGCATCAGTGGCGGGATGGAAAAAACGCTCCAGCAGGTTGTCCGGTATATAGCGGTAGTCCGACGCGAGATCACGAGGCAACACACTGAGTAGTTTTTTCTGACTACGTATCAACTGCAACTCCGAGCGCAGAAACGCCTTAATGACCGTGTCAGTCTGTACGTTGGGTTGTACGTCCATACGCTCTCCAGGATACTTTTAAATCGCGCTACTTAGGTTACTGAAAGAGGTTTTATTATATCATAGCAATCCGAGGGAGTGTAGAAAAGGGTTAATCACAAATAGTATAAAGCCCTATCTTCGTTTTAGTTCCTTGTGCAAGAACATCCGAATTTTCACCAATATCATTAGGCACTTTTTTGAAAAAACCGTCGATAAGCGACATCTTTCATTGGTATCTTTTTTGAAAAAAGGTACCAATGGGGAAAAATCTTCATTTGTAACTTTTCCCGGAATAGTGACCAATGGACAACAGATTTTCATGCTCCATCATTTGTAACTATTATGCAAAAAGTTACTTATGTATAAGGGTAACTATTACTGGTTCGCAAAAAAGTTACTTTTCCATCTCCACGGTTGCAAGGAGTGGTTTTACGGGAGGTGGAACGCACACTTTGTTGGGCCTCAGGCAGAGGTTGCTGGTCATGCTCACAAGAAAGTTACTTTTTTGCCGACGACATGTGCACAAAAAAAATTTTAAAAAAAAATGCAAACACCCTTGTTAGTTCAGAAAAATCTTTTGGGATTCCTGTAGTCTGTGAGAATGGAGGAGTTGATATGAACCCGATAATTACGGCACATCAGGAAATCGTTATCGAAAACTCGGTTCGCTATATCGAGTTACTGAAATCAGAAGCGACAAAAATTCTGGATGAATACTGGGAGACCTGGAAGGCACGAAACCAACTGATATCCCAGACCACGTATGCAAACGGGGGGAAATTCATGCCCGGTCGATTCGCACCGGTGTTTAAAAAGGTCGGCTCATCGCAAAAGCTGACAATTGTATGGAAAGATTTTTCGCCCAGGTTCAAAAACAAAATTGAACATCATGGCGTGGTTGTTAAACCAAAACTCGGAGGATACAGCGTTAGTTGTTTTAAAAATGCCCTGGACTGGGAACTGGAGATGATCCTGGAAACAGAAAACAAAATTAAACCGATCCGTGAACTACTCGCGGAATACCATCAACGAAAACTGGCCGACATCAAAAGACTGGAAAAACTGAAGAGGTTAATATAATGGCTGACAACGCATCCCCAAAAACTGAACCGCGCAATCAACGTAACGCTGGCAATAACCGCCCGTTAGGGATGGTCATTTCAAAATTAAAGCCACTTTCAAGTGAGTTCTATACGCACTTTCATGAAAAAAACAGAGCCTGCCTGCGCCAGTTTAACGCCATTTCCAATGCAATTTATAATATTTTCCGGCTTGTAGAAGGTGACCAGGCGACAAGCACTAAAGTTCAGAAATGGCTCTCCGGTGTTTACGATGAACTGTCGGGTAATGTAAATACCTTCAAAGAGCAGATTGACAAAAATGTCGCCAGACTGCCTCTGGATGATTCATCATTCGAAGGGTTTGACTATGGTGAATTTGAAATTCGCTGGAACCACCCAATGACCTATAAATTGCTGGATATTATCCAGACCATCAACGTCCTGACACGTCAGGCACATCAGTTGTGGTTATACGGTCAGATATCACAACAGGTTCATGACCGAATTATCCTGCAACTCCTGAGCTCACTGCGGGTTGCGATGGACAACATCACTAAAATACTGAACGCTGAAAACCGCGTGAATGGAAAATACGACGCATTGCCATTCATCCAGAGCATTAAGCGGTTTAAATCGGTGGAACTTTATATTGCCAGTCTCGAAACTAAAGCACCTGTTCAGTCCGGCCACAGTAACAGTTCTGCTGATGCTGGCAGTGAGCCGACATTAAAACCAGAAGAAGCAGCTGGCTCCGGTAAACCATCTGACAAAACACAGCCTTCTGCCACTCCTGTTTCGGTACAATAACTCACAGGTTGATATGAGTATTATATCCAGGCTTTTTTTAAAAATTAGGGTCGCCCTCTTCGGAGGGCCTGACCACGATATTATTTTTGATACAGATGATGAGTACGATATCCCGCACACGCCTAACAAGGATGTGCAAAGCTATCTTGATTATCCAAGCAAGCCTGCGGGTATAACACTCTTTTCAGAGCGTGAGATTCTATCTGTACATGCTAACCGGTTACAGGAAATTAATATGTATATCGGTTTGCCAAATTCAGACCTGAGTGAGGAGGCATATACCTTCACTAATCTGGTCATTAAACCATTGTATGAATATACACGTTGGATACATCTTTTACCTGCGTCTGAAAACCATCACCACGCCGGTACAGGGGGTCTGTTAACGCACAGTTTAGAAACGGCTTTTCTTGCTTTAAAATTCGCGTACAGTACGGAATTACTCCCCATTGGTCTGCAGGATGAAGAACAGACCCGTAAACGACGTTATCTATATGCGGCCTTTATTTGCGGTCTTTTTCATGACGCAGGCAAAATATTTGATGTCGACGTTATTTCGTCCACCCCTGGTGTTAAAAGCACATGGCGTCCGCTCTCGTCCAGCCTGATGGACTGGGCAAAGTCAAACCGTATTTTTTCCTATGAAGTTATCTGGCGCAAAAGGCAGGCTAACGAGCATTCCGTGCGGGCACCTGTATTCCTGGAACGCTGCTTAAACGATACGTGCCTTAATTATTTGAGCGACGTAGTCAAAGAACGGTTGTACGATAAAATGCTGTCGGCATTGGGTAATTATACAACCAGTGATGATTTTATTTCTCGTTGCATGAGAACGGCCGACTGGCATTCCACCGGCACCGATACCAGCTACCGGTATGATAAACAATCCGGTATTCGGGCCTCTGATACTGCTGCACGTGCCATCGCGATTCTGAAAGACAACATCAGTACTCTTAATATCAATGGTTTCGACTCATCGTCAGTAAGACATGACAGAAACTCACCGCCTCCGGTACATATTATGATTATCGGTGGCTCTGTTTACATCAACGAACATGCGGCCCTTGATTTCATCCTGAATCAGTTTAAACATCTTGGGATTAACTTCCCGGATGGCGATCTTGGCCGCAAAGCATTAACCGACCTTCTTTTAAGTGGGGGCTATATAGAGCCATACGGTGAACAACGGGTTGCTCACTTTTTCCATCGCGGTGACTTTACGGAAAATGACATACAACGAATGTTTGATGAGGGTATCAAAGGCCTGAGCTGGTTCTCTCTCTTAAAAATAAAATGGGTTGGTTTTCTGTTCAAATACGATATTCTGCCCGAAAGTACGCCTGGTATTTTCAGTATTAATGAGACTAATGACTATGTTTTTGTCGACCGCAAGGGGAATGACACGCTTTATGTACGCCCTCTTTCGCATGGTACTAAATCAATCCGTCTTGGAATAACTCAAACCACTGATAACGCTTCAGTCTCTACGGCTGACACACAACGCGCAGCGGAAAATAACAGTACAGTTTCAGATACTGATAATACTGCTGATTCTGAAAATGAAGAGGCGACTTCCGGTGAGAATCAGCTGGCTCAGGAAAACACTAACAAAACATCCCTTACAACAGATGCAGCTGAACCTGAGACAGAAGAACGTGATTCTAAAAAATCTGTTAAAACCCGCCGAAAAAAAGGTGAAGTGAGTCCTGATGAGTACATTTCCAGACTCCTGCATCAGTTCAAAAATAATGCCATTAATGCTAATGAACTGGCTTTAATCGATGGGGTTCTGTATGTATCAGAAACTCATATTCGTTCCATAGCTCCGCTTGAAGAGCCGCGCTTAATGGAGACCGGTCTTTTTGTTCTTTCTTTACGGTCAGGAAGTCTCGATGAAGAATTCAGTATTCCGTGCAATGACGGGAAACGATATGTTCAGTTAAATGACGAAGTATCGCTTGTCCAGTTACGTCATCAACCTGATATTAGAGAGGTTGAGATGCTGCCTTTGCTTTCTGCAGATTTATTTGGTGGGGTTAAGACTGATGATGAAGGGGTTTCTTTCACTTTTCCGCCGCAACTGGCTAAGGTGAATCCTGAGCCACTCCCTCCGGAACGTTATGAAGAGCAGGCACCTGAACTGAATCGAACTGAACATGAACCGACTGACATACCATCAACGGAATATCCCGATGCGCAGGAAGATGATGTTGAACAATTCTGGGTGGATTACGCTTCATATTCGTACGGTGATGACTGTATTAACAGTGAGACAGGCCCGATAAATCAAACCTGCGAGAGCGCTGATGTTGATGTAGCACAGGACAAAAAGTCACTTTCAGATCGTACGCCGGATAATAGTACCTCTGTTCACGAACTCCCTCCGGCAGAGATGGAGCATGATTTCGAGCTAACGGAAGACGAAGTGCAAGAGGAAGATTCTGTTGAGGGGGTCGTTGACATTAACAGCGATTTTGAAGCGCTGTTTGCCCGTCAGAGTCAAATTATCACTGATCCGGCTGTCGTCATTGCACACAGCCTTGAGCAGTTAAAATCCAGTACTCCACCAGATCAGCAGCAAGTTGAAACCAGTAATAGCGATACGCTTTCATCCGATATCGACACGATTATTACTCTCTTAAATCGTGTCAGGAACAATAACAATTCTGCTCATGTAAGAGTATTGCTACGGGTGGTTTTGGTAACTGATATAAATCTTTGCATCCGTCTTCGAATTCTAGATGATGTCGGATCCTGGGGTTTTAATCAGGAAGAAATCGGTCAACTCAAACTATCACTGTCTCATTTCCCTGTAGCCTCGCTAAAGGTCACGATAGGCCAACCAATTCGACACTACATGATCCGCCTTAGTGACCTTCAACAAGGTGCTCTGCGCAATAACATTTTCTACGAAGAATTTATTTCGTTTTTTAATCATCAGGAAGTAAGCCATGAAACGTAGAAGCCGTAACAATCTCCATACGCAGGAAATGCTCTACCGCCCTGCCCTTGAATTTCGTTCAGCGCTAATACTCATACTTTTTTCTGCTTACGTGCTTATAGACTCATGGACCAGTAAGTACGGTATCAGTGAAATACCCTTCTATTGCTCTCTGGGGTTAATAGCGATGGCAGGATGGAGGGTATGGCACGGGGTACCGGTCTTCATAGCTCACTGGCGATTATTTCATCGCACGATGGATTTTTTATCACTAGAAGATTTTCGAATGATTAATAATGCACATTTTTTTGCTGATGACCGTAAGTATCAGAAACTGGTCAGTTTGCAGGAGTCTGGTGGAGCACCATCGAAGAAAAGTGTTTACAAGCTCCTTCGTAAGAAAGAAAAGATTGTGATCCCCCAGCGTACAACGTTTCTGTGCAATGGTTTCAAATGGGGACCGGAGCACTCTGAACGTACCTACCAGGTGCACAACCTTTCCAGTGATATGCATGAGGTGCAGTTACCGTTTATATTGAATCCCGTTACCCGTCACTATCGAAAACTTGCCTTCGACCTGGGCGGGAATTATGCGATTTTCGGCGTTGATAAAAAAATCCCGATATTCGTCAATGAAGAAAATTTCTTTGGACATACACTTATTACAGGTAACGTAGGTACCGGGAAAACGGTTCTCCAGCGCCTTCTTTCTAGTTCGATGCTTCACCTTGGACACATCGTACTCGTCGTGGACCCTAAAAACGACTATCAATGGCAGGACGGGTTAAAGGAAGAGTGTGAAAGTCTTGGTAAGCCCTTTATGCATTTCCACGCAGGCAATCCATCAACGTCTGTATCTTATGATGTCAGCGCTAACTATGTTAAGGATACAGACCTTTCTGCCCGTATTATGAGCATTATTTCAGGCACTGAAGGAGGTGAGGATCCATTCCTACGTATTGCAGAGGGCCTTGTCACAACGGCGATCGGTGCTCTGAAGTTGGGTGGTACAAAACCGACTATCCAGAATATTTACTATGCCATTCGCTCTAAACAGGACCTTATCGTTACCACCAGAAATGCTCTTCGGGGTTTTTATACTTACCATCTCGGGAATGACTGGCATTTAACGGTTCAGGTATCACAGAATCTGGCTCTTGCAGACGAAATCGATAAGCTTAAAGAATATTTCTACTGCAACTACTTTGAAGATAATTCGCCCAAAAATCTGCATGGCATGGATACGGTTCTGGAATGTTATAAATACATATCTGGTGATGAATCTCACTATTACAAAATTACTGCCAGCCTGATGCCTATGCTTAAGCGATTGTCCCAGACCCCTATGGATATATTGCTTTCGGCGAACGATGTCGCGAACCCAAACCGTAACATCGTTAACAGCCATGGACTCTTTAACAGCGGTGGTGTGCTCTACATTTCACTGGACGGCCTGTCAGATCCGGCGACAGCACGTGACCTCTCCCAGCTGATTACTTCGGATATCGCCGCTGAGGCAGGTAGCCGCTATAACACAGCCTCTGATTTATCCACCGTTCCCAGGGTTTCTATATTTATTGATGAGGCCCATCAGGCAGTCAATATGCAGCTGATTAACCTTCTCGCCCAAGGGCGTGCTGCTAAAATCGCCTTGTTCATCTCTACGCAGACCATTTCTGATTTTGTATCGGCTACCAGCGCCGATACAGCGGACCGATTGACGGGACTTTGTAACAACTATATTTCCACACGTGTAACTGACGCGAAGACTCAGGAGCTTGTTCTGACCAAAGTGGGTCAGACCAATGTCTCGATGAACCAGGTTACTTATACCACCAGCGCAAGCACTAAACAGTCACATACAAATTTTAATGGTTCCATTTCCGAACGAAAATCGACAACGATGGTAAGTTCTATTCCACAGGAATTACTGTCGATGATCCCAACTCTGCACTTCATCGCCTGCTTACAGGACGGGCGTAAAATTGTGGGTCAGATGCCTATAACCGTACCGGGCAAATCAATGCGTAGATCAACAACCGTCGTTGATATGGTAATGACTTCTCCTTACAAACTTAAACTGAGACGTAATCTCGATGTTGAAGAGATACTTAGCAAATCACAGAAGGTGGGCTGACTATGGAATTCAAACAGGCATCAAGGGCATCGTTATTCGGTATGAATTCCTCTCAACCCAAATACATTTCACGTGCAACCAAGACACTGAAGTTGTATGGCATAGATGTTGATGATGAGGGCCTGCCGGAAATACTGTCTCGCTATGCGAAGAAACTCACTGGTGACATTTGTAAAGTATACGCTCAATACACGGTTGATAGCCTTGACGTGCTGGCCCGCACGCTGGCGGAGTTTTTTATTATCCGTTATGCGGTGACTATCGTTACGCACGATGATACAGAGGTCACCTGCAACTGGTCTGTATCCCAGGGCCCTTTTACCGAGTGGCTCAAGGAGCAGCTGAGTAACTGCATGGCGAAGACCCACACGGTTGAAGTGCAGATTGATAAAAATCAGGAACGCATGGCTTTCATCCAGCTCAATGCCGAGCGGCTTGGCTGGTACCTGCTGCCTGAGTTTATTGATATTGCAGGCTTCCTCCCCGTTTTCCTTGAGATGCCTGAACAGGTTGAATACCAGGTTATGCGGCGCAAGCGACACGGTAAGGTGCCAGACATCCACCAGCACGATCTGGGGATTTTCGAAGAGGATGCTTTGATATCTGGTTTGAAAGAAAAGTTACTTTTCTGGAGTGGCAACCTGAGCGATCCACAGGATGAATACACGTCTCTTTTCAACCGTGTTATAGATCTTTCCATTTTGGGTAACCGCCACCAGCCCGCGATGTACCGTAAAAGCAGCATTATTCAGTCGTTCCTTGATGAATTTTCCGCCTCAGTGCTGACTCTTCCCGTTCGCTTCAACGACGATACCCTTATCGCACTCTGGACGCCATGGGCAGAGCCCTTTAGTCAGTTCTCGCGCTTGCGGCCGGTTGAAGAAGATATGGTATACACGCCAACCCCGGGACAGGTGCGCTGGAAAAATGAAGATGTTCGCAGAAAAGTAACTTTTTCTCTCATCTCCCGGTTAATCGCGTCGGATGACCTGGCGTGTTCGGGAATTCTTCACGGCTGGAAAAATCATTACCTCAACAGAGAAAGCAACATTCGCCTGGCAGCCCTTTGGGCAGAGCTGTTCACTAATAAAACTGACTGACAGAGGTGTAAAATGGCTGGAAAGGATATGTCGGCGCAGAGAATGACGATGATCCGGTTTGGATTAGGGTTGGGTCTGCTGATTTATTTTCTGTTTAACGTTTACCTGGAAGACACTAACAAACTTTATAAGGATATCACCGCTGAGGTGAACGCCAGTAAGTTGCTTATGGATGTGGAGAGATGGCAGGAGGTAACGCGTAATACGGAAAAGACGTTTAATTACCTTTTTGTCGAACTAAACATTACGGCTTACCTGAATAAGACTCTTTTGCCTGAGGATGATAAAACCAAACCGGCACGCGGAATGAATCTCGCGGCAAACAAATTCATGAGCCCGAGCTATACCGCTGCCCGAAACATCCCGTTAATGGTGTATCAGGCGATTTACCGCTGGTATTTGCTGGCTGGATGGTTTTTTACATTCCTCCCTCTGATGATAGCTCTGGCACTGGATGGTTATTACCAGTGGAAAATGAAGAGATTTGTTTTTGGCGATGTTACAATTCAGCTTTATCGCCTCTGGTTCCGTTCGCTGTCGATAATCGGTGTTTTGATAATTGCTTATCTGGTCATCCCTAACATGAATTTATTTTATGGACTGACACAGTATTTTCCGCCACTTGCCCTGGCGTTGCTCGCTATTGCAATTAACCGGCTTCTCGCGCACTACCAAAAACTCATGTGAGGAAGAATATGTTTAAAAAAAGACCATCGAAACCTGAAACTGGCTCGGTTCAGGACGTGGTATCGCGTGAAAGTAAGAAGTTTTACCGTTTGTATAAATCGCATGTGTTATCAAAAATAACCCTGACGATTATTGGTATTGGGTTTGCAGGTTTTAGCGGCTGGTCCATGTATCAGGATAAACAGAAAAACGGTAAAGGGGCAGACCATATCGCGGTTATCCGTATCCATGGTGAAATGGGTACTGGCTCGCCTACAGGCGACGGTGTCATTATTGCCCGCGCTTTACGTGAAGCATGGGATAACCCGCACGCAAAAGCGATCCTGATTGAGGCCGAATCTGGCGGCGGTGGTCCGTCTGACGCTATTAATATTTATCGTGAGATAAACGAGCTTCGCGACTCCCTCCATGGAGTACCGGGGCTCACAATTGAAAACTCCGACCCCACAACATCCCCGAATAAAAAGGATATGCCACCAGCGCCCTCTGAAGCGGTTAAACAGGCGTTGCTGAAAGCCGTGGGTTCTGGGCATGGCAAACTGCCAGCCGCCGCCCGGGACGTCCGCCCCATCATCGTCAGTATTAAAAATATGTGCGCCTCCGCCTGTTATTACGCAGCCTCACCGGCTGATGCGATCTATGCGGATCCCAACGCCATCATTGGCAGTATTGGCGTACGTATGGACCACTGGGATGTGTCCAGGATTATGGACCGTCTTGGTGTGGCTAACGAACCGTTGACGGCCGGAGCCTGGAAGGCCTCGCTTGACCCCTGGCGTCCGATTGATGACGAAACCAAGGCCTTTCTGCATAGTGAGTTACTCAACAAAATGCATGACCAGTTTATCAATGATGTCGAAGCCGGGCGTAAAGGAAAGTTACTTCCGCGTGAACAGGCGGACAAAGAACAGCTCTACACGGGGCGTTTCTGGCTGGGGGACCGTGCGAAGCAGTTTGGCCTTATCGATGATACAGCCACCAGCACAGAGGTGCGTGAGCGCCTGAGTATTGTCTACGGCACCACGCGTTTTCGCGACTACAACGCGCCAAAAGCATCGTTAAGCAGCATGTTAGGATTGTCACTGGACGTGAACCTTAAAGAGGCTTTATCCAGTGCGCTTCACACCACCAGCACAGTGAGGTAGCGATGGACCTGACCATGTTGTCGACCATTTTTCTTGTGTTCGTCATGCTGATCCTGTCATGCATCATCCTGTGCATCTGGCCGCTTATCAGTAACATGTTCAGCGAGCAGCGCACACGAAATGCATTAAAGGAGGTGTTAGCAGACCTTGAAGGGACGCTTATATCTGACATTACCCTACCGCTCAACGCCTCCCAGACAACGCAGATAGACCATATCTTTATCAGCACGAAGGGTATTTTCATTATCGAAGAGAAAAACTATACCGGTGACATTTATGGTGGTCTCGATGATAAAACATGGACGGTTGTATACGGTTTCGGTAAAGCGAAACATAAGATGTTAAACCCGTTTGTTCAGAACAAAACCCACATATCCGGAGTGTGTCGGGCCATAAAGCGGGGTGATGAGGGTATTGTTAATGTTGTGTTACTGACGGGCTCCAGTAAGTTTATGGTAGACCCAGCACCGGAGTGGTTGTGCCGTAATTGTGATGACCTCGGGAACAAGTTCACTGCGTACGATGCTGAGTCCGTGTTTAGTGTTGAGGAGACTGGCTGGATCGAAAATGACCTGCGTAAAACAATGCTGCCGCAGACGCTGTTGACCGACCTGGGTCACGTCTATTCACTGAAACTGAAACACCGACAACCAATATCTGTACCACACAGGGTGACCTATTTTACGCTACTGACTACCACCCTGTTCTTCCGTGCGCTGAAAAAGTTATTTTCGCGTAAGCGCTCAGAGGTCATCCACAAGCAGTACCGTGAATAGCTCGCATCCATTTTCCACCGTTCTATATGCACAGGGCCACCAGCTGGCCCTGTTTAGCTAAAGTAGTCAGATGCAGGAGGATTAAGGTACGGAACGGACTGCCAGGCGCGGATCATGTTAACCATCTGCTCAGCAATCCCCATTGACTGGTTTAACCGGTATGCCGTCCGGGCTACCATTCCTTCCTGACGTTCATCAGATTTCACATCCACCAGCCTGAAGCGCCACCACTCTTTGCCGCAGCTGATGACACAGATATCAAACTCGGCATTAACCACCGGCAGATAAGTGTGTTGATTCAGTTCCAGCAAAAGCGAATATGCCTGTGGCATATACCGTCCATCGAATGATCCCGCCCAACGATATGTTGCGATGAAGGGCGGCGAGTCCAGAGATTTGAGAAATGTCATGTCATATCCACCAGCAGTTCGAACTTGCTCCCATTATAAATATTCGAAAGCCTCCTCAAAGCCCCCTTTTCAAACATGCAACAAAGCGACTTTCCCGCGCCCTAAAAAAAGTGTCTTATATCGGCATTGTATTCGGGTCTGGAACTATGTTTAGTGCGAGTTTTTGTTACCAGTGCTTTTGGTGGGTCTTTAGCAACAAGATTCAGGTGATCGGGTATTCATAAACAACCAGAAATTATGTGGCGCATTAATGAGACTATTTCGGTGAGTTCCGTTGATGAAAAGTACCTTTTGTGCTGAATGCCGACCGGGATATCAGGGGGAGTCGCCGTATCCGGGAGGGCCCGGAATGAACAGCGACGTCCTGACAGATATACATTAACGTGCTTACGATCGAGCCCGGTCTATCAAGAGCACTGTATGCTGATGTTGATACTTCCATCCACTAACTGCAGGTTTTTTTACCTCTTAGCATGCATAACAGCATCACTACGGCGAGAATGAGGCATGGTCGGTGACAATTAAAGTTACTTTCTCTTAAATCAATTCAATACGAATCTGAAATTACTGTTGCTGTATACAGCAAGTGCAATCTTATTTTTTTCTTCATCAGACCAGCCTGCCATTTGCTCATTGAGCGGCGTTGACCTTACGATGATGTTTCTCGCTATGTTCAGAGTTTTCACGTCTTTACAGGAACCAGCGAGGATAAGGGCTTTACCGTCGTCCAATTTTTCATTGAATCTATCTAATTTTACAAATGATACTATTTTCATAATCATCTCCATTTATCTGAATGCCTGTCATATAAACATATCGTTATTGTGCAACGACTTCCTCCCGGTCAGCGTACGCTATCCAATGAAATCAACCAGAACCCTACGGGCAATGCTTTGCTCTGGCAAATCACTGTAGATACGCCGCATTGCTGCTTTGTGGAATGGGGAACGATTAACCACGTTCTCCAGCGCTAACCTGCTTTTGTTGAATGATGCCCTAACCTCACTGTAACGCTGGTAATGAAACAGCCTGTGGAACAGGTTCATGGACAACACCTGATCGCCTGTGACTTTGAATCGTATTACCGCCTCCCTTACCTCAATCTCTTCTGCCGGGATTTCACCATCAGCATAGGAACCCACAATGCCAGGGGAAACCAGGTATTCCTCATCAAGTGGATCGTTCATGAAACGGCTATACATTTGCGGCTCCTGTTTAAGGAAATCGTCGTACCGGGGCATCCTAAAAGTTTCGTATAGCATATAACTCATGTGGAGTTACCGTCTTTTCTTACTTTACGATGTGCGATAAAGGGAACCGCATGGATCCCCACCAGCAGCTGGCAATGATGGTACTATCAGGAAGACACCAGCGTTTTAATTTCTTCCACACCAAACGCTTTACACTTCATTTGCGTTTTCTGCCCGACAGTTTCAGGTGCTTTCCACATGCCGTATAACTTGTCTTTGTCTGATATAAATTTTGCGCCTTGCAACTTGCATGACGGAGCCTGTTTTTTATCATTCCATGTGGCATTTACAACGAACGTCCAGACCTTACCCGCCTTTAATTCTGTCGGCATATCGTAGGAGAAGGAGACAGTCGACGCGTGTTGGCTGTTATCCGCAACCGTCATCGATGAGGTATCTACCCCGGCAGCTTTGAGCTCATTGATAGCTGCCTCGCGGCTTGCACCGCTACTTTCCTGCTCTTCTATCTGTTGCTGAATCCACTCTTTGTCGCTGGATGTAAGCGAGGATGCATGGCTGTTGCTGCTGCTCGTTATCCAGTACAGCATCGCAAGATGCGAGAAACCGAAATGATTACTTTTATCTTTCTCTATGATGTTACTTACAAGGTTCTGTGAAGGTGGGATGAATTTTACAGATGAAGAGCCCCGCTCAGAACTTCCTGGAATGCTCTGAGACGACGGGAGAGACGACGATTTTTCGGATGTTGGACTTGATGCAGGTATAGTCCCTTTCTTAGCCACCAGCTCCGACCCGCTCACTGATTTCTTTGGCGTAGTGCCTGCAGCAGCGGCTTCGTTATCTCCCTTGGCCTGAGGTCGACTACTGACAACAGCATACCCTCCAGTCTGGTTCTCCACCTTCCCGGTGGTGCTCTCTGACGGTTTATTCCCTGAGGACGCGGAAACTGCCCCGACCGTTAATGCGGCTCCATAACCTGCAATCATCGCTTTCTGGCTGGTGGTCAGTGGTTTGGTGCGAGCCGGTGCTGGCGTATCGTTAACCGTGCGGCTTGCCTGGCTTCTGGTTGAAGAGTTGTACGACTTGGTAATGGTCGATGGGCGGAAGGATGATTTGTAGGAAGACCGATTGGATTTATACCCTGCTTCCGCAGAGGTGGCCACCAGCATCAGACAAATAAGTGAGATCGAGGTTTTGCTAATTTTGCTGCGCATGATTTATTCCTTTTTTGACGAGTCATTCTGAAAGTAACTTTTGGCACAGAGAGCGTTGATCAGCCGCTCACAGGTTTTTGAAAACGGAGTCCCCTCTTAATGCCAAATTAACACCCAGCCAGAGGAGGTTACCCAAAACCGAACAGGTCAGAATGTTAGTTAACATTCCTTGTTGCAGCAGGGTAGTCAAAGGTACCTCCGAGGAATCAAATGCTAATGCAAATCCTATCAGTACATAAAAAAACACGACCGGGAATGAGCGCAGATAATATTCCGTCATTATCGCCGTTGCTCTTACAGCGTAAGCAATATTGCGGATTATGGTTTCTGACCTGGATGGGGCATCCTTTATATTTATCTTCATGCTCGAATCTCTTATTTTTGGGTTTAAGACAACATTTTACAGTAGCCATGTAGTGCCCTATCCCCTTTACTGTTGGATTTTGCCTTTCCGGGATATTTTTTTCCTTTACTCTAATTCACCATTCAACCTTCTCCAGGCATTTTGAATTCAGCGCGACAGATAGCGGAAAATGATAAACCCATCGTTCCTGGTTGCTGATAAGACAGAAGCCTGCCGGGAGCCGGCTGCTGTTTATTGTCATTTTCTGGACTGGATTACACAGAATGTTTATGGCAAATTTCTGGCTTCTTTCTTGTTCTCATCCATATGCTATTGGTGATGTAGTATGTCCAGGTTCCTGAAGGGTGTTGGTTTGGGTATGGCGGGCATTGTGTTGCTGCTGTGCGGACTTATCGCGCTGTATTATTTTGAGTCGAAAGCAGCGCTCAGAGCTGATATCAAGGCCTGTCCCACGGTTACAGCTGGTCAGGCAACCGATGCCGTCATTCAGGACATACTCGTGAACAGAGAGCGCATTTTCTCTAAGCCACAGCTGGAGCGTCGGGACATAGTGATTGAAGAACTGAACGTCCAGATAGGCTATTCAGGAACCCTTGTCCCTTTCAGGATCAACGGTGTCGATGATCGCCGGTTTTTTGGCATGTCGGGATGTGCCTCTCTCGACACTGTTGAATATGCCACAGAGTTTTTGACCCAGCAGTAGCTTGATCGGGCACAAGTAACGAGCAGCATATTTTTCCTGATTGTCCGTTTCGTTTGGCTCAGCCGGTGTCACAGTACCGGAGAATTTGCATTCAGGAGAAATGGGCTAAAGTGGTGGCCATAGACAACCAACCGGTCAGCAACACCTGTTCCGGGCGATTCCGGTTCATAATGTTCGCGTCGGCCACCAGCTGACCATCAGTCAATACCAGCATCCTGATCTGCATTAAAAAGAGCCATCTCCTCATCTATAAACACCGGATACTCGAACTTCTCTACCGCCTGAATTACTTCCGGATGGTTACGCCAGCATTCTTCAACAAAACCGAGAGATAACTGTTCAGCTTGCCGCCGCAGCTGTCGTGCAGTCTCGTAGTTGTCCCAGCCACTCTCATAGCTTGCTTTCTGATAGAGGTCTTTTTGCTGTGCTTTTATCTTTTCGATCTCATCAGGGCTGGTTACATGGCGGTGCCACTCCAGTGTGCGGGCATTGCCTGTTAACACCAGCCTGTCACCCTTATCGCGGATCTCTATAGTCCTTTCGGAAAAACTCACCGGCCCCTGGTCACGTCCTGTCAGGTGGTCAACGAACTCATCCCGCCCTTCTTCTTCCAGGACAATCCATTCACCCCGCGTAAAAGCTTCTTTTGCGCATTCCAGGGCATCATGTATGGTTTTCGCTTTACCTACCAGGAACGTACCTTCTGTAACGTACGTGCCATATATCGGGTCATCTTCCGGATATTCTACCTGACCTGTTACGTAGACGTTGAAGGGGTACTGGCGCTCCCTCTGACAGACAATAAATCGCTCGCGTTTTGCCCTAGCCTCTTCCTGGTAGTACCGCAGCGGCTGAACCGACCATGGCACGATTTGCTTCCACCAGTCTGGGGCTAAACGCATCGCCAGTTGTTCAACGTGTGTAACCATCTCATATACCGCAGGGCTCGTTATGGCGCCACAATCCCTTAGCTGAACCACGCACTGAGCAGCTGAGTCCTGACTCACCCCCAGCATGCTATCCATCATCCCTTCATCTACCTCGATACCGTTCCGCAGAAGGCCTTCAAACGTCATTAGAGTACCTTCATGTTTAGCAAGGTCCACCAGCGTATTCACGATATGGGTAAAAAGAATGTCGCTGTGATCAGCTGGAGTGTTTTGAGTTTTCATTCGTGAACCCCTGTTTAACAAAAATATTGGCAAGGTATAAGCGAATATTCCATTCATGCACACCAGGATACCAATTAAATAACGGCCATCAACCCCTTACACTCACCAGATGCTATTTCCAGCTTACGGGAGATGCATACCAAAGCGGTTATAAATTCCTTAGTCATTTACAGCATTCAGAATCATCCAGAGTTTTTATGAGTTAACATGCAGCATACCGGCGTATAAAATCCGACAGGAAAATAAGGATTAATGATTTTCCTGATTGTGTTTCATGGATTTAATTAGCCAGTAATTTAATATATTGACGCCCCCTCATCCGTTGAGCAGACGTAAGGATAAAGGTTGTGTCCCCGTCCTGTTTTTCAGACTGATGACAGGGTGTCACATGGAGTGAAGTGTGCTAGATTGATTTGCGATTAATTGAATTCATGTGTAGAAAGATGAATGTGTTTTTTTGCCCGTCGTCGTGCGGGCTTTTTTTATTTTCCTGTCTACAGGAAAAAGGGGCTACCAGCATACTGGTAACCCCTTCATAAAGCGCTTCAGGTATGTCCAGACAGTTCAGCCCCTGTATGGTGGAGGTTACCCTCCGCCGGGTTTGGCTACTTAGCGGATGTCGGGTAGCAGCAGTGCATTGCTACACAACCGCCCCCTAAGAACGGTACGTGCGAGTTTCCCCGCATACCGCTCAAGCCTTTATAAGCTTTTGTTTTATCAAAAACCGGCTTCATTACTGTGTAACTGTCGATGGCAATTGGGGTGCAGTAGAATCAGGTTGTCCAGACCATCATCCCCGCCCTGAGATTTCCTCAGTACATGATGAATGTTCCAGCCTGTTTCCCGGCTAATTGGTTGACCACAGTGCGGACACTGCGTACCTTGCCTTTTCCATATAGCCAATATTTTCCTTTGCCCCTGTTGAGATTCCTTCCAAGAATAATCTAACCGTTTCTCGAAGTAGTTCTCCCATTCAGGTAGATAAGGATTTGCCGCCCCTTTGATTTTGATATGGCGAAAGATATTTGTGCTTCCGGCGCGATGTAAAACATACTTTTTCCCATCGTCGTCGATGCCGTAAAACATCCCATGTCGCATTTTGATAGATGTATGATACTTACGAAATATCCATCGCCTGCTCTTACCAGGATGCCTTCTAGCACACCATTGCCATGTCTTGCGCCAGATATGATGATCAGTAACATTGAATGCGTCCGAGGATGCAACATGCCGGTGGTAGTTAGCCCACCCTCTGATAAGGGGATTGAGTAAGTAAACCAATAACCACGACGGTACTGTTTTGTTATCCTCGATGATGTTTCTGACCTTCCTGAGAAATGCCTTCACGTTTTTCTTCGCTGGCCTGATGACAAGTTTCCTGCCAAAGCGCCGTACGTGTTGCCCCAAGAAGTCAAACCCGTCCGTAATGTGCGTTATTACCGTTTTATCTTCCGACAGCATCAACCCTCTCTTGGAGAGGAAGGTTTTTACTACAGGGAGGACTTCATTCTCCAGAAGCTCTCTGGATTTTCCAGAGATAATGAAGTCATCAGCATATCGAACAAGATGAACCAGATTTTTCCATCCTTTCTTAGAGCGTTTCTTTCCGAAGTGCGTTTGTAATTCATTCTCCAGTCCGTCGAGTGCCATATTCGCCAATACTGGCGATATGATCCCTCCCTGCGGGGTACCAGAGATCGTCTTCCTGAAAGTGCCTTTATCAATAACTCCGGCTTTCAACCATTTTCTGAGTATTCGCTTGTCCATGGGGACATTATTGAGCAACCACTCATGGTTGATGTGATCGAAACATCCTTTGATATCGCCTTCCAAAACCCATGTTGCTGCATATCGGGTGACCTGCTCCCCATTGCTTAACATGCATCGTAGTAAGTATGCATTCCGAACTTCCGCTGTTCGCTCATAGCGGACATTAGCTCAAGTTATTTACCATAATACCGCATTAAGCGAAGTTGCAGTGTAGGGGCTATTAAAAATAACAAGTTAGAATGTGTGTTTATGATCGATAATAAAACTAGCTACAATTTTAATTTTGGTTGTACCGATTGCCAGATTTCAAGATCCCAGTTGCCATCACGACCATCGCAAAGGTATTTTTCGAAACAAACGCCGCGCGCAAGTTCGTAATTGCTGTTTTCAATCTCAGCGTACAAATCGCTCCATGCTTTTGCGTAAGCGCCGTCCCGCACAAGCGTATGCCACACAGCGTATAGCCCTCCCGGCACAATTTCTTCTCTGAATGCCGTACCGGTAAGGTTCACCTGTATTTGCGCATCAACCGTAAGCGCGACATCGGCACGCAAGTCAGCAACATCCGTTTGCGCAGGATCATCCCAGTAAAACACCAGCGCTTCCCGGTAAGTCACGCCCTGCTCCTGC